>Ga0247611_10005504_pt1 | contig 16713 bp, 14 predicted proteins | sample 177DNAGHGhighgp2_FD_192422 | JGI IMG/M metagenome (GOLD analysis project Ga0247611, IMG submission 192422) | Sheep rumen microbial communities from Palmerston North, Manawatu-Wanganui, New Zealand - 1770 DNA GHGhigh gp2 | ecosystem: Host-associated > Mammals > Digestive system > Stomach > Rumen... | reverse complement strand
ACGGTTCTGCCCATTGCGGAACAGGATAAACTCCAGTGCGTGGAATCCCAGAATGGTTGACTCGTCCTCAATCTCAGCGGTCATGCCACCCTTGAAGTAGTCAAGCAATTCGGCACGGTCCAGTGGCCATGAGTCAATAGTGGGGTCGATGCTGAAGTCTGATGCTGCGCCACCAAGGAAAGCCTCTGAACGCTCCCAGTGCTGACGTGCAGCCTTGAAGTCCTGACAGGCTTTGTCAATCTGTGCCTGGGTGATGGTGCTGACGGTCAGACCGCCAAGCGTTTTCTCGAGATCCTCCACATCGTCAGCCAGCTGTGTGTAGGTAGGCACGATGACGTTGTTCACGAGGTTGACAAGCACCTGTCTCAGTGCCGACTCTTGCTCAGCACTGAGGTTGGCGCTGGCAATCGTCTGGTTGGCACTTTCCAAAACTGACACCGTGGTAGCGCAGGCATCGATGGCTTCGTTTCCGAAGGTGCGGTCCTTGTACGTCTCGTCTGTTGTCTTGTTGTCGTCGTCGTCATCGCTGCACGACGTCATTGTCAGGGCGCCCAGCATGATGGCCACTGACAGGAAAAGATACTTTTTCATTAGCTTCATAAAACCTTTATTGATGATTAACTATTACCTTATTATAGAAAGAATCCTTCGTAAGCAACACCGATGTTCACGGCAGGCTCATCATTGTACGCAGCCTTGAGGAATCGCTTAGAATACTCCGCTTTCACTACTATCTGACGCAGCGGGAAGTAGTTGATGCCGACTGCCATGCGCTTGGTGGATGTGTAGTTGTAGCTGATGCCCTTAGTGGGAGAGGCATAGGGATCGTATTGCTCGTAGCGGCCAAAGACATAGAGCTTCTTCTGTTGTTGGCGCAGGCTCCGGATCTGCGAGAAGACATCGTATCCGGCTTCCAGCCCCCAGGCATAGGCATTCTTCGAGACGAAGGCTGAGTGATGGAAGGGTGACTTCTTGTTGACACGATTATAGAGGTACTTCAGTTGCTCTGCATCGCCCAGATAGCCGTAGTCGGCTTGTGCGCGTACTATCCAGTTGTGTCCCTTGTATGTCAGGTCGACGGCACCGATGGCCACACGTCCCTTGTAGGTTGCGTCGACGCCGGCGGCATTGCGCGGGTAGCTGTTGCCAATGGCGTGACCGTAGTATCCAGAGACACCGATGCGTAATCCCCGAACGGTGTAGTTGTCGATGCGTAGTGCTACACCGTACTTATTGGCAACGTCATATTCCAATGGTGACTTTGCACCATTCTTGATCCAGTTCACGTTCGTAAAACCGTCGGCGTTCAGACCGGCAAGCAGTTGTGCCTCATAGCGCCAGTCGCGGAAGCGGCCATAGAACGAAACACCTGTCTGGTGCCATGTTGAAGGCATGATGGTGCTCTCGCCTTCTGGACGGTAGACGGTGAAAAAGTTGGTGGGTTCGTGGTGGGCGTTTGTAAGCCCAACAGGTACGACGATATGTCCAAAACGCAGGTTGGCAGCCTTGGAGAACGACTTCTGAATCCAGAACTGTTCCAACTCTACCTCGCCGCCCTTCTCGACTTCCTGTTCCCATTCGCCGCCTTCCTCATCTTCTTTCTCATAAGCCAGACCGTTTCCGCCATGCTCGAACTCAATCTCCGTGCCCAGCGACCAACCGTGGCCGAAGTCGTATCCAAGGTAGATGACGGCGTGAGGCAGGTCGAACTTGCCGTGTGAAGGATCGTTCTTGTGCTCTTCGGGTTGTGAGTAGCGACTAACATGGTCGCTGAAAAAGTTACGGCTGTAGCACACCTCACCATAGCCGCCTACGCTGAGCCGACTATGACCTTCGTGGTTCAGTACGCTGTCGGCTGCGCTCGTCTGCGCCCCTACGGGGCTAAATGACAGCTGACAAATAATTAGGAATAAAGCTGTCAGCCACCATTGTCTTTTAGTATATTTTTCCATATCCATCTTTGTTTTCGGCTGCAAAGGTATATAGTTCTTTAACGCTGTGCAATACCTAAAAACGATGATTCTTTAACAAAATACCTAATTATGGCTATTGTGTATGTGCGTGGAAATATGTACCTTTGCCTGCGTAATCAGTAATAGGTATGAAGAATCAGAAAATGTATGAGGCGGATGACAAAATGATCTCGCTTATCCGCGACAACTACGATCTTTTGCAGTCCTTAGGCAGTTTTGGCATCAGCCTGGGCTTTGGTGACAAGACGGTCAGAGAGACGTGTGAGATGAACGGTGTAGACACTTATACGTTCCTTGCTGTCGTCAACTTCACCATTAATGGGTATGGTGACTTCGAAGGTGATGAAAAGCTTGACGCGCGTACCTTATTATTATATCTGGATGCCAGTCACAAGTACTATTTGGACTTTCAACTGCCTTTTATCCGTCGTGAGTTGGAGGATTCCCTTGATGGTGGCGGTTCGCTGGCACAGCTTATCCTGAAGTTCTATGACGAGTATGCCCATGAGATCAGACGACACATGACCTATGAGCAGAAGACACTCTTTCCCTATGTCGAGTCGCTGATTGACGGGCGCCCTACGGCTGACTATAGTATTGAGACCTTCTCCAAACACCACAGCGCGGCTGACAAGAAGCTGCGTGAGTTGAAACTACTCATCATCAAGTATCTTCCCAGTGACGGGTTGCATAACAACCAGCTCACTGCCACGCTCCATGATATCTATGACAACGAAGCCTGGCTGCGGCAGCATGCACAGGTGGAAGACCATGTGTTCGTGCCTGCCATTCGGCGGCTGGAGCAGCTGGCCCGTCAGCAGGATGTTACAAAGAACATCAGCGACATGGTGCTTGGAGCTGGCCAGAGTGCTGATGCACTCTCTGACCGTGAGAAGGATGTCGTTGTCGGTGTCGTTCAAGGTATGCAGAACAAAGAGATTGCCGATCACCTGTGTATCTCCATCAATACCGTCATCACCCACCGCCGTAATATTGCTCGTAAGCTCCAGATCCATTCTCCGGCAGGACTGACTATCTATGCCATCCTGAATGGTCTGGTCGATATATCTACAGTAAAGTTATAATAGAAATGACTCGGGAGCCTCCCGAGTCATTTCCATATATTGTTGTCAATCCTTTCTTATGACAGGAATCCCAAGAGGGCACCAGCGGCAACAGCAGAGCCAATAACACCAGCCACGTTGGGGCCCATAGCATGCATCAGCAGGAAGTTGTGACGGTCGTACTCCAGACCGAGGTTGTTAGAGATGCGTGCTGCCATCGGAACAGCAGAGACACCGGCATTGCCAATGAGCGGATTAAGCTTCTTGCCTTCGGGCAGGAAGAGGTTCATTGCTTTGACGAAGCAGACACCTGAGGCAGTCGCAATCATGAACGCCATAGCACCGAGAGCAAAGATCTTAATGGTGTTCAGCGTCAGGAACTCTGAAGCCTGTGTGGAGCAGCCAACGGTCAGTCCGAGTAGCATGACGACAATGTCGTTCAGCGCTGCGCCGGCTGTCTTTGCCAGACGAGTGGTCTTGCCACTCTCCTTCAACAGGTTACCGAAGAACAGCATGCCGAGCAGCGGCAGACCAGAGGGAACGATGAAGGTGGTGAGCAACAGACCGATGATGGGGAAGAGAATACGCTCTGTCTGGCTTACCTCGCGGGCGGGCTTCATCTTGATGACACGCTCCTTCTTTGTAGTCAGCAGGCGCATGATGAACGGCTGGATGACAGGTACAAGTGCCATGTAGCTATAGGCACAGACAGCGATGGCGCCCATGAGGTTGGGTGAGAGCTTGCTGGAGAGGAAGATGGCCGTGGGACCATCGGCGCCACCGATGATGGCAATACCTGCAGCCTGCGAGGGCTCGAAACCCATAGCCAGTGCCACCATGTAGGCTCCAAAGATACCAAACTGGGCTGCAGCGCCAATGAGCATCAACTTCGGATTGGCAAGCAGGGCTGAAAAGTCGGTCATGGCACCGATGCCGAGGAAGATGAGTGGCGGATACCAGCCTTGTCGGACTCCTTGATAGAAGATGTTCAGTACGGAGTTGTCCTCGTAGAGACCGATTTCCAAACCAGCATCTGCACGGAAGGGGATGTTGCCGAGAATGATGCCCAGTCCGATGGGGACAAGCAGCAGGGGCTCAAAGTCCTTCTTGATGGCGAGCCATATGAAGAAAGCACCTACCGCTATCATGATAAGGTTGCCCACGGTAGCGTTGGCAAACGCTGTGTAGCTCAGGAACTCATGAAAGTTCTCGATGATAAACTGTCCTAAATTCATAGTTTAACCAATTGTGAGCAGCACGGACCCTTCCATGACCGTGTCGCCGGGTTTGACTGTGATGGAGGTGATGGTGCCTGCGTATTCGGCCTCGATGTTGTTCTGCATCTTCATGGCTTCGAGCACGAGGACGACATCGCCTACGCTGACTTGCTGGCCTACCTGCACCTTGATGTCAGTGACGGTGCCAGGCAACGGAGCCTCGATGGGACTGCCAGCACCGGCGGGAGCAGCAGGCTGTGCTGCTGCAACAGGAGCAGCCGCAGGAGCCGGAGCGGCTACGGCAGGCTTCGGTGCCTCGACCTTGGGCTTGCTGAGCTGCGGGTGTTTAGCCGCGTTGATGGGTTTCTGCAGTTCTACTTCGAACGGAATGCCGTTCACGTTGACTTTTGCGATGTTGCCTTCTACTTCTTCAATCTCTACTTCGTAGTCGACACCTTGTACTTTATACTGATACTTGCTCATTGTTATTCGGATTGATTGGTAATTAATAATGGAACTGTGTCATCTGGTGGAACTCGTCGTTCCAGCTTGATGATTTCTGTCTGATAGTGATGACGCCTGACTCGACATCGTGGACATCGTCCTCGTACTGCTTGAGAGCCATACCGATGACTGCGATGTAGATCTCGCGGTCGATACCCTTGGTCTTGAGACCTTCCTGCAGGATGACACCTGTCTTATGGCCTACCTCAATGGTCTTCTCTACCGTCTTGGTAATGGGCTTGATGGGCTGTTGGTTGGCTACCTTCTTGGCGGTCTCCATGTGGCGCATAATAAGTCCGAAGAGCCAGAAGAAGACGAAAAGGACTGCCAGACAGAAGAAGACAATGCCCATTGCCAACAGGGTGATGCCGAAGCCGTGCGGGTCTTCACGCTTGAGCTTGGCATCCTTTGTCTCATCGGTCTTGATGAAGTTCTCAATGCCCGGTGTTACGTTCTGCGAGGCTTTCACCACCCATTTCTGACCATTGCGAGCATAGCTCTGGTCGGCCCCGAGAGCAGGTACGCTGACGGAGTCAATGAGTTCGACAGCATTGCCGTTGTAGAGTGCAATCCATACGGGCTCCGACATGTTGATTCTCACCGGGAGGTGTAATTTCCCTTGGGCCGGATTGGAGTTGCAGAAGAAGACGAGGTGTTGCCGGCCGCCAATCTGCGTACGAGGCTCTCCGTTGGGGATGATGCTCATGCGCTTGATACGTTCGGGGACGCTCATCTTTGGATCGAGGACGGAACGGTCAGTAGTGATGTACATACCGCGTATGTTATAGGTGGTGAACGAGATGTTCTCCAACTCTATCCACGGTTCACGTGCTCCGAACTCGTCCTGAATGCTGGCGGTGTTGTTTGTCAGCACTTCGTTGATGACAATGTTCTTGGCGCCTTGGCCCATTGCCACAGAAGTACCGAGAAAGAACAGTCCGCTCAGGAGTAATCCGAATTTGTTCATTGTTAGTGTATTATTATTAAGTTATAAGCCGTCAATAAGCGTCAGCCACAGAAGAAGAGAACCACGATCTGTGCTGTGAAGATGCGCAAGAACATCGAAAGCGGGTAGACCGTAGAATAGCCCAATGCCGGGGCTTCCTTCGAGCAGATACTGTTGGCGTAGGCCAGTGCGGGAGGATCGGTGTAAGTACCTGCAATCATACCAGCGATGGTGAAGTAGTTGAACTTGAACTTCAGTCTGGCTATCGGACCGACAATGAGAATCGGTATGATGGTAATCAAGAAACCTGTCAGTACATAGAGCAGTCCATCGCCCTCAACGACAGTCTCGAAGAAGTTCGCTCCTGCCTTGATACCAACGCTGGCGAGGAACAGGACGAGTCCAATCTCGCGTAGCATCATGTTGGCAGAGGTTGTGGTGTAGGTGACGAGGTGTATCTTATAGCCGTAACGGCCAATGAGGATGGCGATAATCAGGGGACCGCCGGCAAGGCCGAGCTTCACTGGTACTGGCATACCGGGGATGGCCAGTGGGAATGAACCGAAGATGAGTCCGAGGAAAATACCGACGAAGATGGTAGCAATGTTGGGTGCATTGAGGCGGCGGATGCTGTTCCCCATCTTGTTGGCTACACGGTCAACGGCGTCCTCGGGGCCTACGACCATGATTCTGTCGCCCACCTGCAGGGGGAGGCCTGCTGAGGCGAAGAGATCCATTCCGTGACGGGTGACGCGGGTGACGTTGACGCCGTGAACACTTGAGAAATGCATCGATGCCAACGATTTGCCGTTAATGTCAGGATTAGTGATGAGGATGCGTTTTGACACCAGCGGCTGGTCCTGCTGCTCAAAGTCGATGTCGAGCTTTGGACCAATGAAAGCCATGATGGCTTCCTGGTCGGCCTCGGCACAGACAATCAGCATCTGGTCGCCGAGGTGGAAGATGGTGTTGCGGTTGGGGATGCAGAGTTCACCGTCGTGAACCAGGCGTGAGATGACAAAGTCGCGGTTCAGGAAGTCGTGTACCTGCAGCAGCGTCTTGCCCTCCAGATATTTGTTGGTGACTTCTAAGTGCATCTTGTAAGGCTTCTTGTTTGCATTCTGCTCCTCCATGGCCTTCAGACGATCTTCTTCACGTTCGAGTTTCACCTTGCAGATGTATCTAACCAAGATGGTCGCACCGATGATACCTAATACACCAAGGGGATAGGCACAGGCGTAGGCTGAGGCAATCTGTGGTGCCCCCTGACCGAATACGGTGGTTAGTGCCTCGTTGGCGGCACCAAGTCCAGGCGTGTTGGTTACAGCACCATAAAGCGTACCGACCATCATGGGCAGGTTTGTTGGTTCTGATGTGTCAAAGAAGATGAAGTAACAGGCAAACATGACGATAATGTTCAGCAGGATTGCGGTGGCCGCTAATCCGTTGAGTTTGATGCCTGCCGTTCCGAAGCTCTCGAAGAAACCCGGTCCCACCTGCAAACCAATCATGAAAACGAAGAGTATCAGTCCGAAGTCTTGGACGAATGTAAGGATGGGCGTGGGGGCTGTAAAGCCGATGTGTCCGGCGACGATGCCGGCAAAGAGCACGAAAGTAACCCCGAGTGAAATGCCGAAAATCTTGATTTTCCCTAAATAAACGCCGATGGCAATGACAATAGCATACAGCAGGGCGATGTGCGCCACAGAGTCAGTTGCCGTAAATAAGTCTTTTAACCACTGAAATGATTCCATAACATACTTCTCTTTTTAGGGTGCAAAGGTACTAATAAAATGGCACAAAACCACTATATCTGTGCATTTTTTTTAGCCATAGCCCATACTTTTAACTTCTTTCACATTTACTCGTCCAATTCTTCCTCGCCATCAGCTATTTCCTGGTTGTGCTTGAAGACGCGGTGGTGCAGGAAATTCATCAGTTCCAGGCAGACGACAACCATGACTGTAGCGGCGATGGCTACGATATACATACCAGCACCAGCCGTCATACCAATGGCAGCAGCAACCCAAAGACCGGCAGCGGTGGTGAGACCGCGTACTGCATGCTTCTGGAAGATGATGCAGCCAGCGCCGATGAAGCCGATGCCGGAGACGACCTGTGCGGCGATGCGGGAGACATCGTGGCGTGTCGCTTCGGTGATGGTGACATCGTCGAAACCATGGGCTGAGAGGACCATGAACAGGGCACTGCCCAGTCCGACAAGGAAATGTGTACGGAATCCGGCCTCTTTTGCACGGTATTCGCGTTCAAGACCGATGGCGCCGCCAAGCAGGGCGCCGATGAAGATGCGTAGGATAAAGTCGAGTGTCATCATGCGTTTTTTTCTCTTTTTTGCTGCAAAGATACGAAAAAAACATCATTCGTTGTTCGTTATTCATATTATTTTTCTACCTTTGCAGACATTATGATTCAGGTGACGATAAAAGATGAGGTATTAAGAAAGGCTGCGGAGGATGGCATGGACGCTTTCCTGCAGGTTTTCGTAGATGCCATCAAGGCTGCCATTGGCGGTGAACTGACAGCCGAGACCATGAGCGAACTGACTGCCGATCAAGTGACACTGCTGGCATGGAACATCCTACACGATGAAGTGATGGATGGCGGGTTTGTTCAGCTTATCCATAATGGTTATGGTCCGTTCGTGTTCAAGAACCCATTGGCCAAGGCTTTGAAACTGTGGGGACTGCGCGATTTGTCGAAACTGATATACGATGCCCATACGTTGTGGGTGAGGTATCGTGACGAGATTGAGCGCGACTGCACGGATGAGGAGTTCATGGCCTTGTTTGAACGTTTCCCTGAGTTTGACGACCTTGATGACGACTTTGTGGAGAACGAGGAGTCGTGGACGGGTGCTATTGCCCACTATGTTGATGAGCATATCGAGCACTTTGCGTTAGTTGAAAGTTAAGAATTAAGGGTTAGGAGCTTTGAATAAGAAAGAAGAAGAGATCAGGAAGAAAAGTCCTGTTAACATAAAGAACAAGAAGGCTTCATTCGAATATTTCTTCATTGAAACCTTCACTGCCGGCATTGTCCTGACGGGAACGGAAATCAAGAGTATCCGTGCCGGTAAGGCTAGTCTGGTGGATTCCTATTGTTTCATCATTAATGAAGAGATATGGGTGCGCGGTATGAGTGTGTCCCCCTATTTCTACGGATCGTACAATAACCATGAGATGAAACGCGACCGCAAACTACTGCTTACAAAGCGGGAGATACGCCGTTTACAGAGTGCTACCAAACAGACGGGTTACACCATAGTTCCGCTACTCGTCTTTATTGATGAGAACGGTCGGGCAAAGGTGGATATCGCGCTCTGCAAGGGTAAGAAAGCCTTTGACAAGCGCCAGACATTGAAGGAGAAAGAAGACCGGCGTGAGATAGATCGGGCCATTAAGCACTATTAGGGCGCGTCGCTAATGAATAATGAATAATGAAGAGTGAAGGATGAAAAGGATTCAGGATATTATCAAGGAACGGATACTGGTGCTCGATGGTGCTATGGGTACGATGATACAGTCGTATGACCTCACCGAAGAGGACTTCCGAGGACGGTTTCATCTGTTCCGTGGACAGATGAAGGGTAATAATGACGTGCTGAACCTGTCGCGTCCTGATATAATTATTGATATTCATCGCCGTTACCTGCGTGCTGGGGCCGACATCATTGAAACCAATACGTTCAGTTCGCAGCGCATCAGTGAGGCCGACTATGGGTTGGCCAGTGAGGCTCGCGAGATAGCGTTGGCTGGAGCCAAGTTGGCTCGTCAGGCTGCCGATGAGTTCTCTACGCCGGAAAGGCCTCGTTTTGTTGCAGGCAGTGTAGGGCCAACCAATAAGACCTGTTCGATGTCGCCCGATGTCAGCAACCCCGCCCGCCGTGATTTGACATATAGTCAGCTGTTCGATGCCTACGTGGAGCAGATGGATGCCTTGATAGAGGGTGGGGTGGATGCCCTGCTTATCGAGACCATTTTTGACTCCCTCAATGCCAAGTGCGCCATTGATGCGGCGATGACCGCCATGCAGCAGCGGCATAGGGATCTTCCAATCATGCTCAGTGTGACGGTGAGCGACCTGGCAGGTCGCACGCTTAGCGGACAGACGTTGGATGCCTTTCTGGCATCCGTCTCGACCTATCCCGTCTTCTCTATTGGTCTGAACTGCTCGTTTGGTGCCCGTCAGATGAAGCCTTTCCTGAGGGAGCTGGCACGGCGTGCACCTTATTATATATCGTGCTATCCGAATGCTGGACTGCCCAACTCGATGGGGCTCTATGATGAGACTGCTGAAAGCATGGCACCGCAGATTGGAGAACTCATTGACGAGGGATTGGTAAATATTGTTGGTGGCTGCTGTGGAACGACAGATGCGTTCATCGCTAAATATGTTCCTTTGGTCGAAGGAAAGGCTCCTCATGTGCCTGCTGAGAAACCGCAGGCAATGTGGCTGTCGGGCTTGGAGCTGTTGGAAACAACCAATCTCAAGTCCGTCTTCACCAATGTTGGTGAGCGTTGTAATGTAGCTGGCTCGCGCAAGTTCCTGCGACTCATCAAGGAGAAACACTATGATGAAGCGGTCAGCATTGCCCGCAAGCAGGTGAACGATGGTGCACTTGTCATTGATATCAATATGGATGACGGCCTGCTGGATGCGCGTGCAGAGATGGTGAATTTCCTTAACATGATTGCTGCTGAACCAGATATCGCTCGTGTGCCTGTGATGATTGACTCCTCTGATTGGAACGTAATCGTTGAAGGTCTGAAGTGTGTGCAGGGTAAGAGTATTGTCAACAGCATCTCGCTGAAGGAAGGTGAAGATGTGTTTGTCAGTCACGCTCGTGACTGCATGCGCTATGGCGCAGCCGTTGTCGTAATGTGTTTTGACGAACAGGGACAGGCTACCAGCTATGAACGCCGTATAGAGATTGCTGCACGAGCATACAGCATTCTAACCCAGCATGTTAATATGAATCCGTTCGACATAATCTTCGACCCTAATGTGTTAGCTGTGGCAACGGGTATGGAAGAGCATAATAGTTATGCGGCTGACTTTATCCGTGCTACCGGTTGGATTCGCAGCAACCTGCCAGGAGCGCATGTCAGTGGCGGCGTCAGCAACCTGTCGTTCTCATTCCGTGGAAACAACTATATCCGTGAGGCTATGCATGCTGTATTCCTGTATCATGCCATCCGACAGGGAATGGACTTTGGTATCGTTAATCCTGCTACGAAAATATCGTACAATGATATACCCGACAATCAACTTGGAATCATAGAGGATGTGATTCTTAACCGACGTCCTGATGCGGCCGAGCGACTGATAGAATTGGCCAGTGAGGTGGGCCAGTCCGGATCTCCTGTTCAGTCGGTTGAATCTGCTTCGGTTGAACCCGACAGAAGTTTGCAGCCAGTCGAGGAACGTTTGGTGGAGTCGTTGGTGAAGGGTGTCGGCGATTATCTGGAAACCGATCTCCAAGACGCGCTTAAGAAGTATCCGAAAGCGGTTGATATTATTGAAGGCCCGCTGATGGCAGGAATGAATAGGGTGGGCGATTTGTTTGGTGCAGGAAAGATGTTTCTGCCGCAGGTCGTGAAGACTGCCCGTACGATGAAACAGGCTGTTGGCATCCTTCAGCCCTATCTGAGTGCCGGACGTACAGGACAATCGGGAAAAGCCGGAAAAGTCCTGCTGGCTACTGTCAAAGGTGATGTCCACGATATTGGCAAGAATATTGTCGCGGTGGTGATGGCCTGCAACAACTACGAGGTCATTGACATGGGTGTGATGGTCCCTGCCAGCCAGATTGTCCGTAAGGCCATTGACGAGCATGTGGACATGATTGGTCTCTCCGGGCTTATCACTCCGAGTCTGGAGGAAATGGTCAATGTTGCCACCGAACTGCAACGTGCAGGCGTGACGATTCCCATTATGATAGGTGGGGCCACGACCAGCGAACTACATGTGGCCTTGAAGATAGCGCCGGTCTATGGCGGACCTATTGTGTGGATGAAGGATGCCTCCCAGAATGCCCCTGTGGCAGCCCGCCTCATGGCGGAGGAGGATACGGTCAGTCAGGAGCTGCATGCAAAATATGAGCGGATGCGTGCCGACTATGAGTCGTCACATATCTCGGTGGTGCCCATTGACGAGGCCCGGAAGAAGAAGCCCCGTCTGTGGGAAAAGTAGAAGCAATCAAGAAAGAAACAGCAATAACGTATGAAACGAATGGAAAAGAATTGGCCTACTGCCGCTCTTAGCCTGTTACTCTTGCTCTGTTGCTCTGTGACTGTGCATGCGCAGCAGAAGCGTGAGTTCCGCGGCGCATGGATTCAGTGTGTGAACGGACAGTTCCAAGGAATGGGTACTGTCAAGATGCAGCAGACGCTGACCTATCAGCTTGATGAATTGCAGAAAGACGGTGTGAACGCCATCATCTTTCAGGTGCGTCCCGAGTGTGATGCCCTCTATGAGAGTAAGATCGAGCCTTGGAGCCGTTTCCTGACAGGTCGTCAGGGCGTGGCGCCGAGTCCTTACTGGGATCCGCTGCAGTGGATGATTACCGAGTGTCATCGCCGTGGTATGGAGCTGCATGCTTGGATTAATCCCTATCGTGCCCGCACCAAGACGACAACCCAGTTGGCCTCGAACCACATCAAGGTGCTGAAACCGCAGAACTGTTTCGAGTACGACGGTCTGACCATCCTCAATCCCGGTATCCCCGAGAACCGCGACTATATCTGTGAGGTGGTCCGCGACATTGTCTCACGTTACGATGTTGACGGTATCCACATGGACGATTATTTCTATCCCTATCCAGCTGCCGGCCAGTCGATACCCGACGATGCTCAGTATCGTCAGTACTCCAACGGCATTAAGGACCGGGGGGACTGGCGTCGCTATAACGTGAGCCGCTTCATTGAGCAGTTCTACCGCACCGTCCACGAGACAAAGCCCTGGGTGAAGGTGGGCATCTCGCCGTTTGGCATCTATCGTAACAAGCGCAGTGCTGAGATTGGCAGTCAGACGAACGGCTTGCAGAACTACGATGACCTCTATGCCGATATCCTGCTTTGGGTGAATAACGGGTGGCTCGACTATTGTGTGCCGCAGATTTACTGGGAGATAGGCAATAAGGCTGCTGACTACGACACGCTCATCCGCTGGTGGAACCAATATGCCTCGAAGCGTCCGCTCATTATCGGCGAGGATGTGGAGCGCACAGTGAAATATGCTGACCCTCAGAATCCTGCCTCTCATCAGCAGGAGGCCAAGATGCGTCTGCATCGCCAGCTGCCTGGCGTGAAGGGTTCGGTGTTGTGGTATGCTAAGGCTGTCGTTGACAATGTGGGCAACTATGGTACGATGCTGCGTACCAATTACTGGCGCTACCCGGCTTTACAGCCCTCGATGCCTTTTATTGATGGTAAGTCGCCTCGCAAGGTCAGTGGCCTGAAGCCCGTCTGGACCAGTGACGGTTACGTGCTGTTCTGGACGGCTCCTAAAGGAAAGGGGTGGAAAGACGAAGCCGTGAAGTATGTCGTCTACCGTTTCGGTGCTAAGGAGAAGGTGAATACGGCTGATGCAACGAAGATTGTGGCTATCACCACACAGCCGTTCCTCCGTCTCCCCTATGAAAATGGTAAGACGCGCTATACCTATGTCGTCACTGCTCTCGACCGTCTGCAGAACGAGAGCAAGGCAAAGAAAAGCAAGGTGAAACTATAACTGCTGCAGGAAAGTTTCCGCACGTTTCAGATCGTCGGGCGTGTCAATGCCAACGGTTTCTACGTCGGTCTCACCAACACGGATACGATAACCGTTCTGTAGCCAGCGCAACTGCTCCAGACTCTCTGCTACCTCCAGCGGACTTTGGGGCAGTTGTGTTATCTCTGCCAGAACTTCGCGACGGTAGGCGTAGATGCCCAGATGCTTCAGGAAAGGGTAGTGCTGTAGCCACTCTGCAGTTTCCTTGCCGCGGACGTATGGGATAACCGAACGGCTGAAATAGAGGGCATAGCCTTTGAGGTCGCATACAATCTTCGGCGAGTTGGGGTTCTCCGTCGCTTCTATGCTGTCGAAGCGCTTGCCCAGTGTGGCTATCTGTGTTTGCGAATCATCGAACTGCCGACACAGGGTCTCAATCTGCGAACGTTGTATAAACGGTTCGTCGCCCTGCACGTTGATGATGACATCGGCATCCGTCCCGATCTTCTCAGCAGCCTCTTCAATGCGGTCGGTACCGCTCTTGTGGTCGACACGTGTCATAACGGCTTGGCCGCCAAATGCTTCTACGGCTTTGCGTATGCGCTCGTCATCGGTGGCCACATAGGCTTCGCCGACTACGCTGACAGCTTGTTCGTACACTCTCTGAATGACTGTTTTTCCGCCAAGCATGGCCAGCGGCTTCCCGGGAAAGCGCGTTGATGCATAACGCGCTGGAATAATAGCAATAAACTTCATGTCTTTAATATTTTGCTCGCAAAGGTAACTTAAAAGTATGTATAATCTGTGAATTTCCCGTTAAAAAATGCAATCTCCCTTTGTCGTACGGCTTTTTTTCCTTATCTTTGCCCAACAAATCAGAATAAGACAAGACATTGAAGCATTATATCACTACAATTTGTTTGGCTGTCGCCCCTCTGTTATCGGGCGCACAGAAGCTTACGTTGGGCACTACCGTCACCAAGGACGGCGGTGAGTACAGCGGCGAGATGGTGGCGGGTAAACCACAGGGAAAGGGAAAGGCCGTCTATAGCAATGGTAACTGGTACGAAGGTGAGTATGAGAAAGGCCGGCGCCAGGGTTATGGTGTTTATACATTCTTCGACGGCGAGAAGTACGAAGGCCAGTGGTTCCAGGATCAGCAGCACGGCAAGGGTATCTATTATTTTTCCAATAACAACCGCTATGACGGTCTCTGGTTCCGCGACTATCAGCAGGGACATGGTGTGATGTACTACTACAACGGCGACAAATATGACGGTGAATGGAAACTCGACAGACGTGAGGGTAAGGGAAAGTACACCTTTGCCGGCGGCGCCTACTATGTCGGCGAGTGGAAAGACGACAAGAAGAACGGCCGTGGCTTCTACGACTGGGGCGACGGCTCCACGTATGACGGCCAGTGGGTGGACAACCAGCGCTCAGGCAAGGGCACCTATAAGTATGCCGATGGTGACCTCTATACCGGACAGTGGCAGAACGATGTGCAGCACGGCAAAGGCACCTACCGTTTCCAGAACGGAGATGTCTATGAGGGCGATTATGTCCAGGGAGAGCGCACGGGTATGGGTGTCATCAACTACGCCAATGGCGACAAGTACACCGGTCAGTTCCAGGGTGGCGACAAGCAGGGACAGGGCACCATTGTCTGGAAAAACGGTAATGTCTACATCGGCCAGTGGAGTGCTGACAAGCCCAATGGCCGTGGCAAGCTGACCACCCGTGCCGGAGATGTCTATGAAGGTCAGTTCCGTAACGGTCAGATTGACGGTCAGGGCGTAGCGCGCTATGCGGACGGCTCCAAGTTCAAGGGTACCTTCAAGGACGGCAAGCGTAACGGTGCCGCCGTCGAGGAGGACAAGAACGGCAAGCGCTTTGAGGGAAACTATGTTGATGACAAGCGCGACGGAGCTTTTGTGGAGAAGGATCGCACGGGTAAGGTCATTGCTACTGGAACCTATACGCGCGGCTATCGTCAGGTGACAAAGACCGAATGAACAATTGTTTAACTTAAATACTCATACATTATGATTATCGACACTATTGACAACCTCGGTAAGTACGTGGGTATGAATCCGCTCTTTGCCGATGTCGTTGCGTTCCTCAAGGACCACGACCTTAATACGATGGAGGCAGGCAAGCATCCCATCAAGGGCAGCGACCTCTTTGTGAACATCACAACGGCGAAGGGACGCAGCAAAACAGAGGCTGTGTTGGAGACACACATCGACATGATTGACATCCAGATTCCGCTCGACACCGAGGAAACCTTCGGCTATACGCCGCTGAAGGACCTGCCAGCCTTTGAGTATAATGCTGAGAAGGACATCACGAAATATGGCGACACGCTGGCACAGACTTATGTCACTTGCCGTCCGGGTCAGATGGCCATCTTCTTCCCGCAGGACGGTCACGCTCCCTGCATTGCTGAGAAAGACATCAAGAAAGCAATATTCAAAGTTTCGGTTAAGTGAGCAAAACGGAAACGTGTTTTCATTTTCGAACGTAAGAAAGATAAAACGTAGTTTAGAGTAAAGGCATAATTATGGCAACAAAAGAAACTGCAACTGCCAAGAAGGCAACCACCAAGAAGGCAACCACCAAGAAGGCAACCACCAAGAAGACGACAACCAAGAAGGTTGTTGACGCAGCCCCTCAGCATATTGGTCTCGTAGCTCACGACTCCTGGCTTGAGCCCTTCGAGGGCGCCATCCGTGGCCGTCACGACCACGCCCTGTGGAAGATCAGTCAGCTCACGCAAAACGGCAAGAAGAAACTTTCCGATTTCGCCAGCGGCCATCTATACTTCGGACTCCATAAGCTGCCGAAGGGCTGGGTGTTCCGTGAGTGGGCGCCCAACGCTACCGATATCTACCTCATTGGCGACTTCAATGACTGGCAGGAGACCGACAAGTATCGCTGCAAGCGCATTGCCGGCACGGATAACTGGGAGCTGAAGCTCTCCGAGAAAGCATTGAAGCACGGTCAGCTCTACAAGATGAAGGTGAAGTGGAACGGTGGCGAGGGTGAGCGCATTCCTGCCTGGTGCCGTCGTGTCGTTCAGGACGACCAGACGAAGATTTTCTCTGCTCAGGTGTGGAACCCTGAGAAACCCTATGAGTGGAAGAAAAAGTCATTCAAACCCAACAAGGCTCCGCTGTTGATTTACGAGTGCCACGTAGGTATGGGACAGGATGCCGAGAAGGTGGGTACCTATACTGAGTTCAAGGACAACGTGCTTCCCCGCGTGAAAAAGGATG
>Ga0247611_10005503_pt1 | contig 16714 bp, 25 predicted proteins | sample 177DNAGHGhighgp2_FD_192422 | JGI IMG/M metagenome (GOLD analysis project Ga0247611, IMG submission 192422) | Sheep rumen microbial communities from Palmerston North, Manawatu-Wanganui, New Zealand - 1770 DNA GHGhigh gp2 | ecosystem: Host-associated > Mammals > Digestive system > Stomach > Rumen... | reverse complement strand
TTTACAATTTCACATAAGAAACAATTTAGTAAACTAAACTGTCTCACAAATATTTCAAGAAACAAGTGAAGGTCATTAAACTTATCTCATTTCTTAATATAATTATATCACTATCACTTGTTCTTGTCAATACTTTTTTGAAAAAATTTAGATTTATTAATTAACCAAAATCAATAAATAATAATTGGCTACCACCGAATACCATTTTGTTATTATAAAATGCAACTGTTTCAGGTTCATTTGTGATAATACTAGTAGGTATATTAGCGACTTCAGTTTTAGATAATAGATCAATAACTCTTAATGATGAGCTATTAGCTACAGCACTATTTATTCCACAACTAGAAAATATTTTATTTTTATAATATTGACATCCCTGAATGTATGGTTGAAAAGGTGTATCAAAATATTCTATTATGTCTGAAGTATTTAAAATAACTGTTTCTCCATCAGATAATTTAGGAAGGTTAAATTTAAAGAATCTAGTTAGTTTAAGTCCATTTCTCATAGTAAATACATATAGATAATTATTATCTGTATCTACAGCAAAATTACCATATGGTCTATCATCAGAACTATCACTCCATAATTCATTATTTGTAAAACCAATTCTTATAGTTTGTACTAGTGTTGTAGTGAATTGATTGCTACTATCTCTTTGTACTCTATATACATAACAAGCTCCTTTTGGTAATGAAGTATTATTATAAGCGTTTATATATAATAGTGGGAATTCATCATTTTCATCATAAAATTCATTACCAAAGCATACACTGTTTGCATGCGGTAAAATTGTTTCTTTTTGGTCTAATTCAAAATTTCCATAATTTGTTAATGTTTCCATATCAGTAACTTTAAAAGTTCCTTGATTACCAACTTCAAAATTTAAACCATTATATACACATCCATCCTGTCCATAAGTTGAAATACCAATATTTTGAGAAAAATAGCATTTATTATTTAAAGTAATTTTTTCACCATAGTATTCTAAAGGTGTGCCTTCAGGAACTATAATTTGTTCTTCTATTCTTTCTATTTTTTCAACTAAAGGATCATTATAAGTTATTGTAAATTCATCATAAATAGCTTGTCTTTCTTCTGATGACATATAAGAATCATCTGTTTTTCTAAGTGTAAATCTTATAACTTTATCTTCATTAAAAGTATATGTTTTTCTCCATACAGAACCTATTTCTCCAATATAATTGTGAGTGTTTTTATCATATTCATATAATCTAAATTGATTAGTAGACATAGAAAATGTTGTACCTTTTTTAACATATAAATATATTAAAAGACTTAATCTTTTACCATTTATTAAATTAAGAAATCCTCCCGAACTATCAATATTACATTCCATTAAATCATCTAATGTAAAAGGCTTTATTCCAATATCCATATTAGAAGTAACAATACCTGATTTTATTGAATCATTTAATAATCCAATACCCAAAGAATCAGCTATAATATATTGATTATTTATTGCAAAATGTGGTATATCATTATATTTATTGAAAAAAGTTCTTTGCATTAAACGAATATTAAATCTATCTTCAAATGAAACTACAGATTTTTTATAAGGACATCTAACATACATAGTACCTTCAGGAATATCACTACCACTAACTCTTTCTTTATTAGTAGAATAATAACCTAAATAACTTTTGTTTTCATCATAAAAATAAAAGTTGTTTGTAACAGGTTTTGAATATAATCCTGATGATTTTGTTATTGAAATAAAATCGGTTATATAGTAATTGTTATCTGTATATGGTTCACCTGTAGATGAAGATAATGAATAATTATTAGTTACTGTTAAAGGATTGAATAAATTATCACTTTCAGCTAACGGATTTTTAAGCATATAAACAGTATCACTATCTTCTGAAGCTTGATAAACTCCACCAATTACCCAATTACTACCATTGTAATAATACCAATTTCCATCCGTTGTATTTACATAAACCCTTGATGTATCTGTCATTCCTGCCGTAGAAGATGCAACAAGAGGACTTCCACTTTCAACAGCTTGAATTTTAGTATTTTGACGATTTAATTCATTTTGAACATATAATATGTGTTCTTCTAAATCTTCATTAACTTCATTTATTAAAGGATCAACATAATTTTTTATTAATAATGTAAGACTTCCATCTTGTGCCATATCATCCAATTTATTATTAATTTCTTCTTGAACATCTAAATTATTAAAATAATTATTCACATAATTTTGAAGTTGTATATATAAATTTTGTAATTCTGTAACAGCATTTCCAGTATTGTTAACTGTAGGTATAATTGTTTCTTTTAAATAATTACATAACCATAATAAAGTTTCGTAATAACTCATACTTTCTAAATAGCTTGAAGGAAGTTCACCTATACTATTTATAAAATATTTAAAAGGGGGTAATGTATTTATTGTAGTATTTATTTCTCCATTCATAAATTTTTTCACTTTCCTTTCTTAATATAACCCCATAAATAAGGGTTGTAATTCTTTTATAATTTGTTCATCTACAGCATAAATAACTTGTCTATATTGTTCAATCATTTTTTGAGCTGTAGCCGAAACCCCACTATTTCCTTTAATTCTTTTAGAATAGCTTTCTTCTTCGTTTCCTGTTCCATTTGAATTAGTAGAATCATTAATAGTACTTGTACCTTCACTAGCACTTGTATCAGTTGCATAAGTACCATTTAAAATAGCTTGTTTATTAATTTGTCCCTGTGGTGTATCACTTCCTACATTTAACCCTGAGGTGTTAGATGTACTAGAAGATTCTGATTCACCTTCTGTTGTTGTTTCTCTAGTTCTTTCAAATGTTTCTGTGTAATCCACATTAACTAAAGGATCATAATATATACTTCTTGAATATATTATAGGTAAATATCTTTCCATAATTTCATTCATTGTTACTTTAACATAATGTTTAAATAAAGCTATTGTTTCAAAACCTATTTCACGCATATAATAATGATCTACTATCTTTTTAGCTAATTTGTCTTTGCTCCAAACACCGTTATTTGTAATAACTTGTATTTGTTCACTGGTTAAATAATCAGTTAATTCATAATTTTTAAACCATCCTTCAACTTCATTTCTTGTATATAGAGCTGGCACAAATTTACTTGTTGTAAATATTTCATTTAATTCCATTGTATATTTAGCCATTTGTAACCACCTCTTTTAAAATTTCATCATCTGTAGAATCATCTAAATTATTTTTATAATCAGAAACAGTACTCATAACATTTTTAATTACATTATGTAAATCACTTCTAACACGAACACTTATTTCTTTATCTGTTCCAGTAAGTCCATATTTTTCATTAAATTGTCTACATGCTTCTTGTCTAGGTGCTAAAAAACTCATTAAATTAAGATTTATTAATTCATTATTAGAAGATGCTTCATCCGTTATCATTCTTTGTTTTTTCTCTATCATTAAGTTATTAATACCTAAAAATGTTAGAGCTTCATTCCATATTTCCTTTTTATAATCTGTAATCTTATCAAAAACAATAGGAGCTTTTGTATCTAATGTTCGTAGCATTTCTTCTGATAATTGATTCTTATCACCAAATATAAAAGGTTGATTACCATTATATTGATTGTATAAATTTTCCATCATTAATCTTTGTTTTTCATCAACAATAACCATAACTGGTGTTTTTTGAGCTTTTATATTTGTATCACATGTTCTTTCTGCTTCGTATAACCTATATGCAAATAAATCCATTGTTCCTGATGTTGGTGTTCCTTCCCAATCATTTAATACAAGTATAGCTTCATTATTTTCATTAGCTTCTCTTTGTTTATCTGTTAAGGTTGGATTTAATCCTGTATATGTCTTTCTTAGACTTTGATATTCAAAACTATAACATTGTAATTTTGTAGGAATTCCATATATATTAATATAACCAGCTGAAGAACAATTTGTATTAATAAATCCATAATTTTTGTCCTTAAACAATGCACATTTACCATTATAATATAAACATCTTTCAATCCATCTGGCATTCATAGAAGGCGGTAAATTAACCCATTCAAACATAGAAAGAGCAATTTTTTTAAATCTGTTTAAATAATCAATATATGTTGCATCATTTATAATTAAACTATCAGTAAATTTATAGCTTGGATTGTTTTTTCTTTTACTCATATTTTTCCTCCTTCCTATTATATTATATCATTATTTTGTGAATAATCTAAATAAGTTGATGGATTATGCCATAAAGTTACACCATTATTAAATATATTTTTTATTTTTTGTAAATCTTCTTGAATAATATTACCTGTAATATTAATATCAATAGTTTTAACATAGTTCCAATTTCTTCTTCCTGTTATGTTAGGTGTTTTTACACTATTTACAAGATAACCAAACATAGAAAAATAATCATCAATACATTTAGCATATTCTTGTTTTATACTCATTTTATAAAAATGAAATGTATTTTTTCCTTCAGATGTAATTACATCTCCAGCATTTAAGTTACCTCTTGTTTGTGGTGGTATTAATTCATGTTGTTTTTTAGCTATTAAAGAATTAGCAATGCCACCAGCCCCACTTATACCGCTATTAACAGATCCTAAATAATTACCTGAAGCAATATTACCTATTGTACCTATTAGAGCATTAGAAGAAGCTAATCCTACATTTATATCATCAGAAGATATTGTATGTCCAGCAACATTAATTGAATTTTGTGTCATCCAGTTAGTGTACATATCAACATTATATGAACATATTGGTAATTTACCCATATTAATGCCGTATTCATCAGCTTCACTAACTCCTTTATAATTAGTAGGTATCATTCTAATCGAACATCCCGGTGTTATTGCCATGTCAATTTTAAAGGTACATGATCCGCTAAAATCTTCATAATGCATAACATTAGCTGTTCCGTTATTATTAGAAACAAGTAAATAATTAAATGGGTAGCATTTTAATTTATTATTTTTAGGAGTATATCCGTTTAATGTTGTTTGTTTACTTATACTATTTGTATAGGTTTGAGGACCGTTACTATTTACTATTTGTGGAGACATTTCACTAGCTATTGTTGTTAAGCTTGTTGGTGCTATAAATAATCCATTTATTGCATCAATTTGACCACTTTTAGCAAGTTCTTGCAATTTTGCATTAAGTCCAGCTTCACTTAATCTATAGTATTTAGTACCTGAATATATCCCATTATATAATCCACCTGTTACAGCTAAGTGTTTTCCTGAAGAATCTGTATCATATAAACTAACAGTAGATGATAAAACATAAGTTAAATCTGTCATAATATTATCCATGTGATCATCTATTACATGAGAGTTACACACATATTCACCTGTTTCTAATCCTTCAGGTAATGTATGAAGTCCAACAGAATCATTATTTACATGTTCTCTTTCAACAAAACTGTTTTTGAATGTTATATCAAACATATATGTTTGCCATACATCTGTCTCTATACTAATATTTGTTACATTATTGTTAACAAATTCCATATTTTTAATAAATGCAAAAAACCATTTATTACTAAAATTTTCATTTTGATACATACAATAATTATAACTCATAATAGAATCAACTAAAGCAGGATATCTTATTACACCTTCTTTTCTTTGATAAGTTGCATCAGTAATTTCGGTATGAGGTAATCTATTAAAATAAGATAATTGAGCTTGTACGCTATTAAAAGTTAAATTATTTTTATTATCTAGTTCAATTGGTGTTCTTAATAATATTATATTTGAAGATGGTACTATCATATAATCACCTCAAATAATCATCTATTACTTTTTTAGTGGTCTCTATATTGTGTGTGCCACTTGCTCTGTCAACCCAATTAACCATTTCATTAAATTTATCAGGATTGTTCTTTTTAGTTAGTGAATCAATACCCCTAGCTTCCCCCGCATTTAAAATTTTGTGAATTTCTTTTTTATTTTCTTGATATTTAGAGTTATTTATATCAGTAGAAAAATGAGATTTAATTGCTTGTGTTTTTGATTGTCCCTGTCTTATAGGTACATGTACACCATCTTCTGTTGTAAACCATCCTACTATATCATTATACATATAATCATCCTTTCTAATATAATAAAAGAGTTAAGGGCTTTCCCCTTAACCCTTTTAGGCACTTACTACATTTACTGTTATTGTAGCTGTTACTACACCATTTTCAGCAGTTGCTGTTAATGTTTTACTTGTTCCAGCTTTTACACCTTCAATAACTACTTGTTTATTATTTCCAGTAACGGCTGTAGCTGTAAAGAATTCTCCACTATCACCATCACTATAAGTAATAGTAGTATTACCTGTTATAGGTGTTGTCTCAATATTTAATGTAACTTCTTCTCCAACTGTTACAGAAATTGGACCGGTTTCTACAAATTTCATAGAAGTTATTGATACACTAGGTTCAGCAGTTGCTAAAATTACACCATTAGCAAATAAGCTATAATTATACATTTTAGTTAAATTCAAATAATATTGCCATGTTCTATTATTGGCATTATAGAATTCATCTAAATACATATCCTGTCTTTTAATTCTAAACCAAGACTTATCTCCAATAAATCCAACAATATTAGATCCATCAAATATTTTATTTCCATCATCATCATATTGATCAAAATTATCAACAGTTATAATATTACCTAATAATGTAGCTTTGTCTAAATTAAAGGCATTAGCTAAACTCATAACATCTAAATAACTTCTTATATCATTTCTAATGATAAATACAATATCTTCAGGATTTGTCCATGTAGTAATTGGTTTACCATAACCACCTAATTTACTCCATGAATTATATTCAGTAGATGGAGATTGCATATTTAAGAATAATGTTCTTGCTTGTACTGTAAATTCTCTTGCTAAAGCTCTAGTATTTACATTTTGAACAACTCTAATTTGTGCAGAGTTAGACTTATAAGCTCCACTTATTAATTCTTTAGTGAATCTATATTCATCTATATAAGCACCATTATATAATGAATTAGATAACTCATCAATAAATCTTTCTAAACTATCCCAAGAAACGAACGCTTGTTTTAATTTATGTCTTGTAACAGTTACAGGATATTGTAAATCAGAGTTAACAGCTGTGTATTGTACTTTAACATCAGCTTCATATTTTTGTAATAATCCAGCAAAGTCATTAACATTATATTTTCTTCCTTTTGCAGGATTTACATAAATTTCTTGTCCAGCATATCCTAGAGGTATTCTATCTCCTTCTAAAACTTGTAATGGATTTCTAAAATATTTAGTTTCAAATTGTGTATAAACAATACGATTTACTAACATATTCATAAATTCATTCATTACAGCAGGAGTATTTAATATTGGTGTTCCAAATGAACCAATATCTGTGTCTGATGTAATAATAGGTACATATTGATGGTATATACTATTATTTTGTACAGACATTTCACGCATTTTGTTTAAACTAGTAATTAATCCTTCATTCATATTTTTCATTCCTTTCTATTATAATTTTCTTTTGAAGTTTCCTTTTTCATCATATACGCTTCTAAAATCAAAAGGTTTATATTCTTCTTTTTCTTCACTTTTTGGCTTTAGAATATCATCTGTAGACATTGATACTTGCTGAAGTAAATTACCATTAGCTTGTATTAATGTCTCTTTTTCACTTTTTAATTTAGTAATTTCATCACCCAAATTTTTTATATTTTGTTCTTGATTAGAATTAAGTGTAATTAAATTAGCTAAATCATCAGCAATTAAACCAGTGTTTTCATCACCTAATTTTGATTTTATAGAAGCTTGTATATCATCAAATTTCATTGTTTCACTTCCTTCCTTATTATATTATATAAATAATTTAATGTCAAGTTAACATCCTTCGTTTGTTTCTTAAATTTCTAGCATATAATACCCATTTAAACTTTTTTCTTTTAGTTGTTTCAGTAGGAGTTGGAGTAGGTGGTACTGGTGTACCATCATAATAACATTCTGTTCCTTCTACATTTGGGATACCCATAAAAGCAGTTGGATCTGTATATAAACTCTTATTATAAGAATAATCCCATGAATGTGAGCTTATATCTTGCATTTCTAAATGAAGATGCATTCCATAAGCTTCTCCTGTTTCTCCTTCCATTCCTATTTGCTGTCCTACTACAACATGATCTCCTAGTCGAACATCCCTTCTTGCTAAATGAGCATATAGAAAACCCATTCCAGTTATATCATCTTTTATTATAACAACATTTCCATAACCAATTTTTTCAGTTAAAGAACCCGATACTTCACTTCTTACAACAGTACCTGTACACATAGAATATATTGGTACTGAACCACCTGCTGTAGCTGTAGCAATGTCAAGTCCTTTATGATTTCTAGGCTGTTCCCACCATACAGAAGTTACCCAAAATGTAACATTAATAAAAGGAGCTATTCTAGGAGTTACTACTGCCATGTTCCACATCCATTTTTACTTGAACCAATTTCTTTTTTAACCAATCTGGCACTATTATATTCATAGCACTTAAATTTTCTAAAACTGAAATACCTTCATTACAACATATATAATATATTGTAAGTGTTCTAATAGCTCCTGTTTGACCTAATAATTCATCAATTACATTAGATACTACCACCATAGCAAGTATATTTAATTTTTTGAGTACACCCTTTAACCCTCTATAACTTGACAATTTATTATTATAATAAGCTTTTGATACACCTGTAAAATAATCAACAGCTATTAATGTAAGTAAACATTTTAAAGCAACATCAATACCCCCTATAACATAAACAAAAGTTGTTGTCCATACACTAATAATTAATTTTACATGTTTCATATAATCACCTCTAATTATATTTTAACACATAATTAATTTATAAACAACACAAATATTATTTTGTTTAGTAAAATATAATTTATTTATATGAATTATATTTCTATTTTTTTCTAAAAAATTAAAATAAGTAATGTTGTTCTTGAAATATTTTCTTCTCATTTTAGACCTCCGTTATTTGATATATTTTAAGAAGTTTATCATATAATTCTTTATATGTTATATCAAAGAAATTAACATCTTTTAAAACTTCTTTTATTTTATCTATTTTTTGTGTTTGTTTAGCAAGTGTTCTATATAAAATTTGGTTTTCATTTTGTAATCCTTCATATGTTAACATTTTTAAAATCCTTTCATATTCTTTGTAAGTTCTGTATCTTTCTTTATAGTAAAATCAGTTGGTACTAATTTAACTCCACCTTTTACATGTGAAAATCTAAGTTTACCACCACAGGTAAAACCTTCTTTAAAAGTATTCCATTCAACATAAGAATAGCAACTTTTAGGCATACCAGCACAGGTTATATGTATTTCATTATCTATTTCTTTAAGGTATGTTTTTTGTCTTATAAATTTAGCTCTTGTAAAAGTATTTTCATGATCCCAATAACCTAATTTAGTATGATCTATATCACAAAATTTTTTAACTTCTTCAATAGGTAAAAGTGTACTTATAGAATCTGTATCAGAATAAATATACATATCAACACCATATTTACTTAAACTATAATCTGTTATAGCTTGGCTTGTTCTTATTGTTTTATCTCTTGCATAAGCTGTAATAAATGCTCCTATTGGTATGTATAATCCTTTTTTATCTTCTTCATCACCCATAGAATATTTAACAATATCTCCTTCTAAATATGGTAATTTACTTCTTGCTTTTAAACTAGTAGCAAATTTACCATATAAACTATTTAGCATAAGTTTTGCAAGTGTACGCATACCAAAATTTTTTTCTATTGTGGATTTAATTTTAATGTCCGTCCAATAATCAATATATTTAGTAAATAATCCTCGTATGCTTTTAAATTTCCATCCACAAACATAAGTTAAATCAGATACTTCATATTGTTCAAAAAATAATTTTAAATCCACACTAGTTAAAGTTAAACTAACTATATCTTCACCAAGTGGATTTTCTGAAGATAATAAATATTCATTATCTTTAAACATTCTATGCTTTATCTGAATAGTTGGTATTTTATTCTTCTTTATTTTAAATGAACATGTTATTTTCTGAATATATAAATTATATACTTTATCTTCTACATATTTTCCTTCATAAAATATAGGATAATCAAAAGGCATAGGTTTGTCATACATAACAGAAGGATATAAACTATTTACATCTAGTGTAATTCCAACTCCTACATTCTTATTTTTATATATTGGATTTAAGTATGTAAAACCACCTTTATAACTATCTCTTAAATCATTATCAAGTCTTTTATCAAGTTCCTTAAAATAATGGTTAAATTTATTACTACCAATTATATCTTTAAAGTTATTTAAAGCATTACTTCCAATTGTCATTTTCTCTAGTCCTGAATCAAATAATACTTTTAAAGCCATAGCTACTATTTTAACATCATGACTTATATATGCTTCTTCATCTTTATTTAATATATAACCTCTTTCTCTAGGTTTATCATAATCAAGCTCTAATTTAGAAATAGGTAAATTAAATGTTTTAGCAATGTCATTAACAGAAAAAGGTATTATTTTAAGTGAATCTATAAATGTTACTTTACTTATCTTTTTATTACCAACTTTAAAATATACTTCTATTTGATAAAATAAACCCATATCAGATATTAATGTTGTAAATGTTTTATCAGCTCTTTCTTTTTTGTCCTTAATATGAACAAAATCATGTTTAAGTAAATAATGTATTATAAATTCACCATCAAATTTTAAATTATGAAAATATACTATAGGATTATGAGTATCACAACACCATTTAATAAAATCATCTATATTATTACCAATTATTATATTATTAGTATTATCTATTTCACATATTGCATACGCCCATACATAAGTTTCATCAGATAACCAAGTTGCTGTTTCAAAGTCTGCTGTATATCTTTTAGACATTTCATTTCAAAAGTCCTAAATCCTGTAACCCTGTATTAAAAGCATCTTCATTTGATAAGAAACCAGCAAAACTTATGATACCTTCACTTGAATCATACCAAAAGAAGAAATTAGATAATACTTCACTTTTTGTAATTGTGTCATAAAATTTTAATGGATTCTTTAAATTAGTTTTAATATATTTCATAAATAGATCATAATTTTTAAATGTTTTAAATTGTTTATCAGCTAAACCCTTTAAATAATTTTCTTTAAATATTTTAGCTTTCTTTAAACTCTTATCTTCTGTTCCGAGTTTAAATATTCTTTCTTTTATTTTCCTAAATTTACTGCCTGTTACTTTTTCAACGCTTCCTATACTATTTAGAGTAGCTTCAATTTCCCTTATTCTATTAGATTTCATACCAAATACATTTATAGGATTCTGTACCTCTTTCATAAGTTCAATTGTTAAACTCTTTTCAGCTCTTCTTGTTGCTAAATTTAATTCATGTCTTTCCCATTTACTTATATTTTCACCACTATCTAAAGAGATAATATCTTCTTGACCTTCTCTTGTAAATCTTTTTAATGACTTAATAACTCTATTGAATTCCCTTCTAGTTGTTATATTTTGTTTTATATCATAATAATTAATTTCATCTGGTGCAAATTCTCTTTCTATTCCTTCAAGTTCTTTTATCTTTTTGTTAAACTGTCTTACAGCATAACTTAATTTACCTACATCTTTTCTTCTAAAATTTATAAGACTTTCATATCTTTTTTCATTCATACTATATGAAATATAGGTGATTCTTCATAATAAGTGCCTGTTTTTATATTCTTTATATAAAAACCTCTTTTTTCAATTTTCTTATATAAACTAATAGCAAAGAATAAATCACCATCAACATCAATTCTATATTTATTTTTTAATTTTATAACTTCAGAAGAAATAAATAATGGTAAATCATTTAAAAATTTTTCTTTATAAAAAACACTTGAAAAATAAAACATAAATTCACCAATCGTAAATGTATATTCTGATTCCTTTAAATTAAGTTGTATTCCATTTCTTGTTAACATTTTGGTTCACCCTCTAACTTTATGTATTGTTTTGAATCTTTTAACCCTTTTAATCTATCAAGTAAATATCTACTTTCTAATAATTCTCTTACTTCTATTATTTTCTTTGTATCTGTAGTTGAATTATAAAATAGAAATAATATCTTTTTTACAAAAGAAGAATACTCTTCATCATTATCTTTAATATTTTCATAGTATATTTTATCGTTAGATGAATTATATTCTTCTTTTATTTTCTTAATGTATGCATGTTTAAATCTATAATAGTAATTATATACATCTTGCATATTATTCATTATATGATATCAAAACTTAATGCTTTATTAGGGCTATTTTTAACAGATACTTTTGTAATTTCAATTTCAATTCCTTCTTTTATTTTAGGAATTCCAAACATTTCAATCATTTGGATCATTCTATTTGTAAACATTTTAGAAGCTGTAACATAGCTTTTACCAGCTTCATCTATTAAAATACATATTTTAGAATATTCTTTATCCCTTATAACTTCACCTGTTTCGCTATCTACTTCAGGCTCATCAAGATCTCTTTCAATTACTTTAATTAAAACATCTTTAATTCTTAATTTTTCTCCAACGCAATCATTTAATTTTTCATCACATTCATTTTGTAAATTAAATATTGTTTTAACATCTTCAATAGTTGTGAATGTTTTAACTTCACTTTTTCTTCCTACCATTAAATTATTAACATCATTTACTTGTAAGCTTAATTCCTCCTTTACTTCACTTGTTTCATTAATTTCTTTTTCTTTTGTCATTTTTGACACATCCTTTCTTCTATTCTCCACAATTTCTCAAAGAGGCTTGAAACTCTCTACGGCTGTGTTATAGAAGAGTTATTTCTTCCCTTCTAATTCATTCATTTTATCTAATACATCTTCCATATAACTAATTTTATCTTCATTTTCTTTTAACCATTCTCTTAAACTATTCCAGTTGGATTGTAAATGTCTTATTTTTCTTATTAACCCTCTTATATCATCATATAAATAAGCATAATTTATAACATTTTGTTTTTCTTGCTCTCCTAATCTATTAAATAAATCTTCTATTGTATCTTTATTATCATTCATTATCTATTTCACCTACCTTTTCTTGAATATTGCCTTCAACAAGATAACCTTCTATTCCTTCTATTTCATATAGTTGACCACAACAACTGCAACCTCTTAATGCTATTATTTTTCCTATTCTTCCCCATTTATCTTTAACAATATCTCCCACTTGATATTTTCTTTTTTCATCATTACCTAAATTTAACCAACTCATTCTATTTCACCTACCTTTTCTACTAATCAAAGTAGCCTTCTTTATTTAATTTTCTAACTTGTTTTACAAAAGACATATCACTTTTACATTGTTTTGCTTTTCTGTTATAATTATCAACAATTTCATCTATTATTACCAATTCATTTATCCACTTAAATTTATACATCTCTACTAATTGTTTGATAACTTGATTATCCCAAAAGTTTATATCTTGTCTACCTGCAAATTTTCTTTTACTTGTATTATCTTTAATTTTCAACATCTATTTCACCTCTATTTAATAATTCAATTTGAGTATTTTTTATGTTGTTTAATTGAATAAGTGTATCATTAAATGTAGTTTTTAACCTTGCAATATACAATTCTTTTTGTAGCTCATCTTCAGGTGGATACATATTTATTTCATCTATAAGATAAACTAATTTTCTACAATAAGACTCAAATTGTCTTAGTGGTCTTTTCATACCTAAATGTATTCTAGTCATCTGTTTCACCTAACATTCTTAATAAAGCGTTAAAATCTGCTGTCATCATTTTAAAACCTCTAGTACAACTCTTACCATCGTATTTGCCTAATACTTTTATACGATTAACAACATCATCTTTTTGTTTCTTTAATTCATTATATTTTTTAGATAAAATTTTATTACATTCAAAAGATATTCCATAAGCTGTTTTATAATCAATTTGATTATTTTTTCTTTTAATTTTAATAGTTACTTTAATTGGTTCTCCATTTTCATCAGATAAATTATTAATATTATAGTATTTATTCATTTTAATCACCAACTAACATTTTATCAATATCTATATTATCATTAATTAAATAATCATCTTCTGTATCGTTTATATCTTGTAAATAATTCATTAAATTATCATAGTTTAGACTTTTAACATAACTTTTAACATCAAATTTTTCATATTCTGTGTTATATAAACTTAATAATTCATAAGATAATGAATAATTTTCTTCTGTAATTATAAATCTAGTAAGATCTTTATCTATTAATTCTAACATATACATTTTATCTTTTATATTATGTGCTTTAACTCTCATATTTTCCACTTCCTTCATATAATATTAATGCCACCATGTGATTATCATACATCTGTATTTTAATATCAACAATATCTTTATTTTTAATAAAATCATTAATCTTTTTTTCCATTGTTAATATTCCAAATTTTGAAATAAGTAATTTGACCTTCATTTCTTTTTTCTCCTTTCTTGATGATACTAATATACCATACTATTTTTATTTTGTCAACATATTTTTTAAAATTATTTTAAATTTTATTTACAAAAATATTACATTGACTTTAAAGGGTTTTTATGCTATAATTAATTTGTGAGTTATTTTATTCAATTATAAATAATTATAATATGATAATCATAGGTGAAGAATCTACATATTATATTTTGGTGTGATTACCTGTTTATAAATAAAATAATATCACATAAAGAAAGTGAAGGTGTTATAATGTATTATGATATTTCTAAAATATTAACTTATAATGCCTTCATTAATATGTTAATTGGTGAGCGTGGAGTTGGTAAAACTTATAGTGTATCTAAATTTGTTACTAAACAATATATTAATAAAAAACATGAATTTGCTTATATTAGAAGATATAAATCTGAAATAAGTAAATCAGCTAGACACTTTTTTGATGCTCTAAAAGTTAATAATGAATTCCCTAAACATGAACTTACTGTAAAAGGAACAAATTTCCAAATAGATGGTTTAACTTGTGGTTATTCTATGCCACTAACTACAGCTCAAAGTCTAAAATCAGTTAATTTCTCTCGTGTTAAATATATTATATTTGATGAGTTTATTCTAGAAAACGGAAGAAGTACTTATTTAAAAAATGAAGTTGAAATATTTTTAGGCTTAATTGAAACAATAGCTAGAATGCGTGATGTTAAAGTTTTTATGTTAGGTAATGCTGTTACACAATTTAATCCATATTTTATGTTTTTTAATTTAACTCTTCCTTATAATAATGATATAAAAACTTTTAAAGATGGTTTAATACTCGTTCAATATATGAATAATGAAGAATATAGAAAAACTAAAAAAGAAAGTAAATTTGGTAAATTAGTAAGTGGAACCGAATATGAAGATTATGCTATTAATAATTCATTTAGATTAGAAAATAAGGACTTTATAATGAAAAAATCAGGCTCTTCAAAATTTAGTTTTGCTATGAAATATAAAGATAATATATTGGGTGTTTGGCTTGATTATAATAATGGATATGTTTATGTATCTTTTGATTATGATCCTAATGGTTGTATATTTGCATGTACTAATGAAGATCATTCACCAAACACAATGCTTTTATCAGTTGCTAAAAAATATAGAGGATTTAAACTTTTTATTGATAATTATAAAATGGGTAATGTATATTTTGAAAATAATAAAATAAAATCAATATCTAATGAAATAATTAGATTATTATTAATAAGGTGATAAAATGATAATGATAGATAAAAAAATAAGTGATCATTTTAGAGGTCATGAATTCAGATGTCCACACTGTGGAAATATTAAAATTGATGAAAATTTAATTAATAAAGTAGAACATATATTTAATAGGGTTCGTGCCTCAAAATGTATTGTATCTTCAGGCTATAGATGTCCAAAATATGATATTGCTGAAAATGGATTTGCTGGAAGGCACTCTGAAGGCTTAGCTATGGATTGCTGTTTTTATGATAAAGATAATAAATTAATACCTTCTAAAATAATTATCTGTGTAGCTTATGAATTAGGTGAATTAAATGGAATTGCTAAAATAGATAATTATTATGTACATTTAGATAATAGAGTCGGCTCTGTTTATCATGGTGATGAAACAAAAGGTAACTCTAGTTACTGGAATAATCCATATGATTATTTTAATGTTACTCTTGGTGATGTTAAAAATTATACAGGTGATACAGTTAAAAATATTACATATCAAACACATTCTATAGAAGATAATAAATATTATTCTAATGTTAAATCAGGATCAAGTGAATATGCTGGTGTATTTAATAAAACAATGGATGGTGTTTTAATTGATGATTTAGAATATCGTGTCAGAGTTAAAGGATTAATATTCAACAGATGGTTATCACCAGTTTTTGGAAGAAGTGAATATGCTGGATTCTATGGACATAGAATTACAGGTATTACTATAAAAAATGCTAAATATCGAGTTCATATTAAAGGCGGTAATTGGCTTCCCTGGGTTACAGGATATAATATTAAAGATAATATAAACGGATATGCTGGATCATCTAAAGGTTATGAAATAGACGCTTTACAAATATCAGAAATTATGATATAATTTAATTAGGTTAAGTTTTTACTTTTTTCACTCCTTTTAATACTTCTATTCTATAATCGCCATACACTTAACCTTTTAAAATAAA
>Ga0247611_10005502_pt1 | contig 16718 bp, 8 predicted proteins | sample 177DNAGHGhighgp2_FD_192422 | JGI IMG/M metagenome (GOLD analysis project Ga0247611, IMG submission 192422) | Sheep rumen microbial communities from Palmerston North, Manawatu-Wanganui, New Zealand - 1770 DNA GHGhigh gp2 | ecosystem: Host-associated > Mammals > Digestive system > Stomach > Rumen ... | reverse complement strand
CGAGGACATCAACATGATCGTGTTCTGCGGTGGTTTCTCCAACTCCGACGTCCTTGGTTCTGCCAAGGGTTGGGCTGGCGCTTTCCTCTTCAACCCGAAGGCTAAGGAGGCCCTCGATAAGTTCTACGCCCGCGAGGATACACTCTCACTGGGTATCTGCAACGGTTGCCAGTTGATGGTTGAACTCGGCCTGACGGGCGCTAAGGGTGCTAAGATGTTGCACAACGATTCGCATAAGTTCGAGAGCGAGTTTATCTCGTTAGCTATTCCTCAGAACAACAGCGTGATGTTCGGCTCGCTGAGCGGCAACAAGCTTGGTCTGTGGGTAGCCCACGGAGAAGGAAAATTCTCTCTGCCAGAAGCAGAGAGCACGTACAACGTGATCGCCAAGTACAACTACGCTGGCTATCCCGCTAACCCTAATGGTTCCGACTATGACGTGGCTGGTATCTGCTCCGAGGATGGTCGTCATCTCTGCATGATGCCTCACCTGGAGCGTGCCGTATTCCCCTGGCAGAATGCCTGGTACCCCGCAGACCGCCGTCAGGACGAGGTGACACCATGGATTGAGGCCTTCATCAATGCACGACGTTGGGTAGAATCCCATCAGGCTCGATAGTCCCATGAGCCCTATGAGCAATATCTATTGGGAATCATTCAAGACCTTCTTTAAGATTGGCATATTCACCCTTGGTGGTGGATATGCCATGATTCCTTTGATAGAGGAAGAGGTGGTGAACAAGAAACAGTGGGTATCAAAGGAAGAGATGCTCGACCTGATTGCCATTGCCCAGAGTTGTCCAGGTGTCTTTGCCATCAACATCGCTACCTTTATCGGCTATAAGCTGCAGAAGACGCGTGGCGCCATCTGTACCACCATCGGCACTGCCCTACCCTCGTTTCTCATTATCCTGGCCATAGCCATATTCTTCAGCCAGTTTAAGGACAATCCATACGTGGCTGCTATGTTTAAGGGCATTCGTCCGGCCGTGGTGGCGTTGATAGCTGTTCCTACGTTCAATTTAGGAAAACGTGCACAGCTTAACATGTGGACGGTATGGATTCCCGTCGTCTCAGCCCTCCTTATCTGGGCTCTCGGCGTTTCACCTATTTATATTATACTGATAGCCGGCATTGCCGGATACATCTATGGCATGTACATCAAACCGACAGAATCATGATTTTCCTTAACCTCTTCTTCACGTTCTTCAAAATTGGGCTCTTCGGCTTTGGTGGAGGGTACGGCATGCTGTCGCTCATTCAGCACGAGACAGTGGAGAGTCACCATTGGCTCTCGACGGCTGAGTTCACCGACATTGTCGCCATCTCGCAGATGACACCTGGTCCCATCGGCATCAACAGTGCTACATACTGCGGATATACGGCTATTTACAATGCCGGTTATGGTCATCTGGTGGCGATTCTCGGCTCTGTCACAGCGACCTTCGCCTTGGTACTGCCATCTCTTATCCTGATGATTCTGATCAGTAAGATGTTCATGAAGTACATGAACACCCCAATGGTGCAATCGGTGTTCAAAGGCCTGCGCCCAGCCGTCGTCGGCCTCCTCGCCGCAGCCACACTACTGCTTTGCAATGCCGAGAACTTCTCTACGCCCACGGAGGGACCCTGGCAGTTTTTCATCAGTTGTGCGCTCTTTGCCGCTACTGCTTTCGGTACAGGCTACTTGAAGATCAACCCCATCCGGATGATCTGCTACGCAGCCTTTGCCGGTCTGCTACTGCTCTACTAAGGTTGGACAGAAAAAGGAAGTGGAACACATGGCATCCCACTTCCTTTTCTATTCAAACGGCTCCTACTTAGAAACCTATCTTTCCGTTCCAATTCAAGAACCAGTTACGCTGGTCCTCAATATCCTTCTTAATCTCACTGCGCATAGCACTACGGTTGGACTCACCACGGCGGGCATAGACGTAGTTGGCCATGGTCTGGCCGGGATTCTGCTGACGCAGGGCATAACGCATGAGATCATAGAAGCGTGTTCCCTCGAACGCCAGCTCGAGTGCCTCTTCGTTGAGTATGAGGCTGTCGACATAGTGCTGTTGGATAGGTCGCAGCTGCTCTTCGGTGAGCAGCGAGTCGGTGGGCAACCGGTAGAACTCGTTGAGCGGTGTCCAACCCGATCCACGTGTGTGCAGTCCCATCGTGTTAATGTTACCCACGGTTCGTCCTCCGGTGAAGTGGTTAACTGTGAAAAGACCATAGCGTGAACGCGGGAAGTCAAACTGTGTAACGAAAATGGAGTCGTTGGCATCGACATAAGGCAGTACTTCCTCCTCCAGCACATCGTTATTCAGTCCCTGCGAGAGAATCTGGAAAGCCATTCGCGGGTATCCTGCTCCATTGAGAGCCTCAGCAAGTCGCAGGTAGATCATCTGCTTACGGTAGATGTGGACGTTTCGCGTGGAGTGTTTCTCAATGTACTGCGTCTTGATGCGCTCGTTGGTCGCGAGGTCGCGTGCGTAGCCTTCGGAGTAGGTACGGTAGAAGCGCAGGTCACCGGTCAGATGATCAGGCAGTCCCTGAGGTGCATAGAGCACAGCCGTTCCACTCTCGTTGACACAGCAATGAACCTGTGACTCAGAGATATGGATCATTTGCGGTGAAGGCGTGAGTGAGACCTTATAGTCGTTGTCACGTGTTGAGTTGAAAATGTTGCGCAGCTGACTATAGTTGCCTTCGGCCGGGATAGAGTCGCCCGGTATCATGGTGATAAGCTCGGCCTGCTCGGAGTAGCGCTCAGAGGTGTATTCGGAGATATTACCCCACGAGTACAGCGTTTCCCAGTCGGATGTTCCCGGTGCCCACGTCAGGAGGTTGACACCTGCAGCGTAGAAGGAGTTGAGACCATTGCGCTCGTTAATGTACTTATAGTAGCGTAATGCCGCCTCGCGGTAAGCACTGACGGAGCCCGTCGTGCTGGCGAGCCATAGGTTCAGGTCACCAAGCACAATATTGATGGGGAACCAGAAGAAGCGTGAGTCGTTGCTTCGGATGTCGCCATAGGCTGGGTACTCACGTCCGTAGCGATCGGCAAGCGGCAGCAGGTCGTTGATGAAATACTGGCAAACGGCAGACAGGTCATAACGCGGATAGTCGGCCTCGGCCTCCTGCTTGGTGAGTATGGGCTGCGTGACGAAGGGCACAGAGCCGTAGTTGAGCACAAGCTGGAGGTAGGTCCAGGCGCGTATGGCCTTGACAGCGGCATACTCACGCATGAAGATGTATTCATTGCGGTTATTGCGAAGGGCCGTATCGGCATGCTCGACAAAATAGTTGCAGTTGTTGATGACTGCGTAGTAGTCGCGCGGCTGGTTATAGATGTTGTCATCGCCAATGTTAAACGAGGCGATGTCGCGCAGGTCAGCATTGGTGACATTAGTGACGTCTACGAGATCGGCTCTTGCCTCTCCGAGGAGGATGGTACGGTCAGCGATCACTTGGAGCTTGGAGAGTATGCCAGTGACGCTGTAGATGGTGTCAGTGGCTGAATTCAGGTGCTCGCGATCAGTGAAGATGACCTGCTCAGAGTCCTGCTCGAAGAAGTCAGCGCATGACGCAAGCATCATGCTAAATGATAAATGACAAATGATAAATGATAAACCTATCAGATGTCTACTGTTTATCTTGCTATTCATAATTATCAATTTTCAATATTCAATTATCAATTAGACCGGCCGCTTAGAGGTTAATCTTAACACCAGCTACGAAAGAGCGGCTCTGTGAGAGCTGGCCGATATCGATGCCTTGTCCGATGACATTAGAGGTCATCGTGAACTCAGGATCGGTTCCGAGGTAGCGTGTGAGCGTGAATACGTTGTTTGCCTGTACCCAGAACTGCAATCCCTGGATGTACTCAGAGTTGAGCGGCAGGTCGTAGCTAAGTGTAACGGTCTTAAGTCGCAGGTAGCTACCGTCCTCAATCCATCGGTCGCTGAAGCGCGAGTTACCCATGGGATCCTGGAATGCAATCTGCGGGATGTCGGTCTGCTGTCCTTCAACCTGCCAGCGGCGGTTGAGAGCCGTTGTCTGGTTCATGAAGCGAGAGCCAGCCTCGAGCTGTGAGCGCTGGTAGTTAAAGACATCGTTTCCAAGCGAGTAGTTGAAGCGTACGTCAAGCTTGAAGCGCTTATAGGCAAGTGTTGTGAAGATATTACCATAGATGTCGGGGTTGGGGTCGCCAATAACCGTACGGTCGGCCTCGGTAATCTGATGATCGCCATTAAGGTCGGCAAAATGCATATCACCTGCCTTGAAGTAGTTCTTGTCGATACCGTTATCGGCAAGAATATACAGGCCTGCCGCCTCGGCGTCGGCCGTGGTGGTGAAGACACCATATGTACGATAGCCGTAGAAGACGTTAGAAGCCTGTCCGACCTGCGTCCGTATGGTTGCGCCATAGACATTGGTATCGATGAAGCTCTGTCCGTCGGGCAGTTCCGTGATGCGGTTCTTATAATGACCGACGGAGAGTCCTGCCTGCCACTGGGTGTCCTTGGCAGTAACGAGCTTAACGGTGGCGGTGACGTCGAATCCTTCATTCTGGAGCTTTCCTCCGTTAGACCAGTTCTCGTTCAGTCCAGAGAGGAAGCCGAGCGACTGGCGTGTAAGGAGGTTGTTCGTGTAGGAGCGGAAATAGTTGAAGGTGAGTCCAAGACGGTTGTTGAGAAGGCTGGATTCCAGACCAACGTTGAAGCGACGTGTCGTCTCCCACTGAATCTTGGTGTTTCCAATGCCCTCGAACGTCAGTCCGCTGATGGAATGGAGGAACTGCGTAGCACTGAAGTAGCTTCGTGCAGCGTAGTAGTCAATGTCATCGTTACCGCTGACATCGAATCCTGCAATGAGTCGCAGATAGTCAATGCTCTTGTTGCCAGCCATCCACGGCTCGTTGGTGATCACCCATGCAGCCTGCACACCAGGGAACAGTCCCCATGCTGCATCGAATGCGCGGATGTTTCCTCCTTCCTTACCGAAGCGTGATGAGCCTTCGGCTGTCAGGTTGGCCTGCAGGAAATAGCGTCCCTTGTAGTCGTACTCAGCCTGCGCATACCATGCCAAAGAGTTCCATGAGTCGCTGATGCCGACATCATTGGAGTTCATAAGACTTGACTTCATGAATGGTGTCTTGTCATTACCGGTGTTATAACCGAGAAGCGAGGTCATGGAGTAGGTTTCCCAGTTGATACGCGCACCGCCAAAGAGATGGATATTGTGTGCATCGTAACGGTTCTGCCAGTCAATACGTGTATCGCTCATGACAGAGTTCTGCTTGGATGCGAGTGAGCGGACCTCATTGTCGCGGTATCCTCCGATGCTACTGACATAGTAGGACGGTGTACCATTGATAGGTATGTAGAACATCTCATTGGTGTTAACGAGGTTATAAGAGAAATGCTCGGAGACATTGAGATGCTCATTGAAATGGTACTTAGGCGTGATGGTGAGGTTCAGCATGGAGTTCTCGAAGCGGTTCTTGTTGTCTGCCTCTCCGTACTCGTTGATGGCAGCAGGGTTACCAAGTCGCCAGTTATAACCGGTGTAGTTGGCCAGTGCCTCCGAGAGGTAGGACTCGTTCTCGATGTCGTAGTGTGAGTCGCTGAGCATTCCGAGTCCATAGCTATAGGGGCTGAGGAATGGGCTCTTGACATAAGCCAAGAATCCGGGAGCAGTCGGTGTACCCTCATCATAGCTCTCGGGTGCTCCATCGTTACGGATGTCACGTGTGATGTTGGCAAACGATGCATCGAAACGCACGTCGAGACGCTGTGAGAGAGAGATGTCGGTATTGAACCGAATGTTCAGTCGGTCCATGTCATTGCACTTCAGGGTACTCTGCTGATTGACATAGCCTACCGAGAGGTTATAGTTAGCAACAGCGTCACCACCCTCGATATTGATACCATAATTCTGCGTCATGGCTGTGTGATAGACATAGTCCTTCCAGTCGGTGTTCTGATGGTACTGCTTATAATAGTAGTAGTCAGGATCCTCGTTGAGGAACTTAAACGTCTGGATGGAAGTGTTGGTGGTCTTCAATAGCTCGGACGCATAGCTACGATACTGGTCAGCGTTCATCGTTGAGAGGAACTTCGGCTCGAGTGTAACACCGGCAGAGATATTCGCGGTGATACGCGTAGCCATTGACTTGTTACGTCGTGTCTGAACGAGGACCACACCATTGGCGCCCTTGGCGCCATAGAGAGCCGTACCGTTGCGCATGACGGTGACCTTCTCGATGTCGGCCGGGTTAATGGCGGAGAGAATGTCGTTATAGAATCCCTCATGCAGGAGTGTACGACCATACTGCTGGTCGTAGATGACACCATCGACGACGATGAGTGGCTGGGCGTTGACATGGAGGGAGTTGAGTCCCTGAATGAACATGACGCTACCCACGCCAGGGGTGCCATTACGTGTGATGGCATAGACCTGTCCACCAAGCTGCTTCTGGATTTCCTCCTTGATGTTGACGGCATTGGTATACTTGAAGTCGTTAGCCATACGGTCATCGCGTGCATCAGTCGTCTTACCGTATTCAGCGGTGAAGGTAGAGGGATAGAGAACGACTTCGCGCTGCTGTTCGTCCTGTCGGAGTCCCAACCTCACAGGATTGAAGTCGGGAGTAGAGACATAGATAGAAGTTGTGAAGAGGGGCACTTTGAGCTCATAGCTTCCATCATCCTCAGTGAGTACGCTATAGCCCTCTACACCATCAGCGCTGACGATGGCACCAGGGATGGGCTGTCCAGAGGAAGCGCTCTTGACGTATCCGCGTACAACACGTGTGGTGTACTGCTTCTGTTTTTTCTTAATCGTACGGACAACAGTCTCCACCTCGTCGTCGGTATCGTCATCCTGGGCTGAGACACATACAGGGAATGCCATCAGCAGGGTAAGTCCGAATAATATATATCTTTTCATATCGTTTCTGTTCTTGGAGATTGATACTAATTACATGATAGGCATTACAAACGTCTCGCCATCACCATGAGGTGTGATATAGAAGTTCTCTTCATCGACATGGGAGATTCCATGAGGAACGAGCAAGACATAAGCAATGCGCATGGTACGGGTGTAGGTGTTCTTACGCAGTTCGGTCGGTGAGACACGTGTCTCGACGGCAAGTGTCACCTGCGGCTTATCCTCGATAAGCCCATAGGACGAAGTGGGGAACTTGAAGTCCTCAGCCAAAAGGAGGTAGTCGACGACGTCAGGCGTTGTTGAAACGCTGGACTGCAGAACCGTGCTCTCTTCGCCACCTTTCTGGAGGTGATAAGTGAGCGTACAGCGGAGCTTCGTCGGCAACCGGTCGATTTCCGTGGCATTGCTATCGTTAGCCAGAGCGGGGGCAGAGACGAGGTAGATATCATAACCCATGTTGGAAAGGACGTTACGGATATTGAATGTAACGGTATGGTTGACCGTTGCCTTGGCGGGAACGAACTCCTCGAAGGCATTGCCCCAGATCTTTCCATAGAATGGATTATCGCTGGAGATGACACGCGGCGTAGGCGTCACCGTGGCCTCCATATCATGCGTGGTAGAGTTCTCCACCTTGCTGACATCCTGAATACTTCCGCGACTGACAGCCTGAACGACGATGACCTGTCTGAAGGTGTTCAGGGGGTCAAAGTTCCATTTGTCGGCCTTCATCACGATACCATTGGAGCAGTCAACATTCTTGGTGTCGGCCAAGACGCCACCTGTCTGTAACGGTTTCTGGGTGCTGTTACCGGTTCCGTCTCCGAACTGATAGTAGTGGAGGCAGGGGGCGCCCCAGAAAAGCTCACGATAGGTTCCCTCAGTGGCTAATGTCGAGAATGCAGAATCACGGAGCGCATTATCGGTGTTGAGTGTCCGACTGAAGATGGCGCCGTTCATGATGGCCACTCGCGGCTGTGTGTAAACCAGTGAATCGCGGTCCAGCACCTTATTATCGTAATTGAAGTAAGGTGTGTACTCGTCAATCAGCTTTGTCCACATGTCGTTGGTAGGAACGACCATCCAGTAAGTACTGTCCTCCTGATCAAGTCGTGCACTGAAGAACTGTCCGTAGAACAGTTCGTTCTCCTGCTGGAAAACGGAGTCGAGATAGACCGTCTTACCATCGACAAGTCCTCCGGGCACACTCTTTGATGCCAGAAACTCCTTACGATAGAAGTGACTGTTATAGAAGAAACTGGCAACGCTGTCGAGTTCTGCATCTTTACGCAGATACTCAAAAACATTCGGCTCATAGGCAATCGTTCCGTCGAGGACGAAGAGAATGCCATTCTCATAATGCACATTGCCAGAGACAATGGATGTGGCCCCCACCGCATTCGATGTGAGGACGACACGCTTACCGTTCATGAGCACGATGGAATCGGCGGAGTTCTCGGATACAGAGTAGTTGAACAGTGCAATGTGGTTCTTGACAAACTCCTTGATGACGGAGTTATCATCATCATTCACCTGTGTCTTCTCCTTATTATACTCCTGAATAAGCTGTGCTGCCTCATCGGAAGAGAATTGGCCATTGTCGGGTGCGAAGACCGTAAACACCTGGCTACTGCCCAGTGCCTTGTCATAGCCGCAGGCCTCGATGACACTGGCGAAATTGCTGAGGTTTGCATCCCTCTTGATTGCTTCCCACAGCGAGCCCTCTTGTACACCGGCGACAGCAGCATCATAGTGCTCATCCCAAGTATCAGAGCAGGCATTCAATAAAGGTATAAGGGCGAAGAGGTAAAGGGGAAGGACCGCTTTAGCCAAAGCCTTTATCCTAGTGTTTCTATATGTTTTCATAATCGATTTCTTTTCTTATTATTTCCATACTTACTTATCGTCCTCCATTTCGCCAGTACCGTCAACGCCATAGACACTCTTCGGAACCAGTTCAAGGTAGTCGAGCATGAACTCATTGTTATTACCCTGCTTACCATCGCTGGCCACGCGGAAACGTACATAGTGATCCTTTGTAGCGTCAATATATGACTGACACAGCACACGGCGATAGGTTCCGCTGCTACCGACGAAGTAAGACTTGTCAGAACGGCTGAAGCGGAATATAGAGCGCGGTCCGCGATAGGCTCCCAGGTTCTTGAGGATTTTCTGCTCCTCAGCTTTCTCCTCGTCCGACATCGCATCGTACTTGGCAGGTGTCTCGTCGACCACGAAACGGTCGCCGAGGTAGAATTCGCTATCAAGACCCTTTGTCATGTCAAGAGGAATACCCTGGGGCACGCCATCGAAGTACACCTGCATGACACCTCGTGTGGGAATGGCACAGAAGCCAAGTCGCAGCTGCCAGTCACCACTATAAGGAACGGGAGGAATGCGGAACGTGAAGTCATAGTCACCGAAGAGGTTCCACTCATCGCCCTGCCATGAAGAGAAACTCATGTGAGGACGGCGGAGCACAACGTAACAGTTGCTAAAGGTCACACCATCGAGATAGCCAAGCGGGAAGTAATAGTTACGTCCGTTCTTAGGCACCGATGCATCGTCAGGACGGTCATTGGGGTCGTCCTGTGTCATGTCGCCCTCATAGCGGAGGTTGTTACAGATCACCTCGGGGAAGATGGTCGAGAAGTCCATGCGGATACGCATATTCTGGACTTTGTTCTGTACCTCTTCACTGAATGCCACTATATCATCGACATAGAAGTAATGTCCGTTGACGGCATCAAAGGTCGGGTCGACAGTGGCGTCGATGTGCTGACCCACGATAGAATAGTCCTTATCATAACGGCGGTTGATGTAACGCTCACGGAGCTTACTTGGTCCGACGTAGTTCTTCAGGGTGAGCTGCTCAACCTTGATCATGGTGTGGGGGAGCAACGTCATGTGCCAGTCAACAGGATTGATCATGGTCTCCTCAATACCCACAGCACCATTGACAATACCGATACTCACCTCCATCGGCGTGAGGTCAGAAGAGGCGGCCACGTACTTGTTAAGCACATGATACTGCATAAAGCGGTGAAGCGGGTTGACACTGTCTTTCAGGTTCTCGAAGCTATGACCAGGAGCACCCATGTCCTCAGGATACACTTTGTCGTAGATTTCACAAGCCTTGTCATAAAGTGCGCGGATATCACCTTTCTCAATACCGTACTTCTCTTTAAGCACAGAGTCGGGCACAATGAAGAGTGTGAATCCTGATTTCTTCGTGTCAGGCACCCATGCCACCTCACTCCAAACATGCGAGCGGTAGTAGTACTTCGAGTGGTCTTTGGGATTCCAGTCAGGGTCATCAGACTTCTGCATCTCATTATAGACGCCAGTAGCCTGAAGTGCCTTGTAATAGGTGCTGATATTAGGATTATCCTTAAGGATATCTGTGACAAGGCTGTTCGACTGCTGAAGCACCATGTCAACAGGTTGCATGATGCCGTTCTCAACAGAGTCGTCCTTCAATTCATAATAGATGTGAGCCGTTCCATAGATATAGATGACGGCATTGCTGTCATTGTCCATGCCTGCCGAGACAGAGACCGGACGGTTCATGAGGTTGTAGGTCGGCAGACGTCCAGAACCTGTACTCATATCAATCGTAGCATACATATTCGGAACGATATGCGTGCGGGCAATAGTATCGCAGTCAGCGTCTGTGAGCTGGCTGACGGACTGCAGTCCACGCTCCTGAAGGTATTCACCTACAGCCGCGTTGTTGGGGACAAAGCAGGTGTAGTGACCATAGGTAGAAAGAAGGTCGACCAGTCCGGCACGGGTGACAATCTCATTGAACTCACTATAATTAGGGTCATCCTTCAGATAATCGCTCATCATCTTTCCCGTAAAGGTATAGAAATTCTCCTTATCGGGTTCGTCGGAACAAGAAATGAGCGACGAAGCTGCCAGTACAAAGATCACCAGCAGTCCTATTATATTATAACTTATCTTTTTCATATTGCTGTTCTCTTTTAGCATGTCTTAATAGTTCTTCTCATAGCTTCCGTTCTCTCCACTACCAAACGCTGGGTTCTGAACGAGATTCTTATTCACTTTCAGTTCCTCATTGTTATAAGGCCAATAGATAGCATCCATCTTGGCTAACTTATTCTGGATCAGCGTACCACCAGTCGTTACCTTTGACAAGGCAGCAGCGGCCAGTGTCTCAGTGCTGTTTGTACGCTGTGAGATACGTACCAAATCGAACCAGCGTTTTCCTTCGAACATCAGTTCGCGCTGACGTTCTTGATAGACAAGCGTCTCCATCTGACTCTTCGTACCATAGTCATTGGCCTGCAACGTATCGACAAGACGCGTCTGACAGACACAACGCTTATTGACGGCATTAACCAGTGAGAAGGCCTCGCTGATAAGCGGTTTGTTGTACTCGTTTGTCTCCTGTGAAGAGCCGTCATACATCATCTGTGTGAGAGCCTCTGCCTTCATCAACATGATATCCGTCAGACGATAGATAATCCAGTTCGACGAGTTGACGCCATCAGCATAGCGCGAACCATAGGATACTTTGGGCTTCGACGTTCTCGAAGCATTCGTTGCATCGATGGTGATGGCGCGTGTCGTAAACTTATTGATCGCCTTCGTCTCCTGGTTACAGTTCTCATAGAGACGTGAGTCAACCGTATAGTTACGGTCCGCAAAGACTGTGCGCTGAGCCGTCTTATCAATATCATTTAGAATATAGTCAGAGGGAGCGACCAGTCCTACAGACGAAGTCTGGTTACCATAGAACGTGTTGACGGCGCCATTGGCCATCATGCTGTTTCCACGCGGGTCATCATTAAATATCAGCTGGAATATGATCTCCTGACTATAGAGTGTCGCGTCAGTATCATAGCCAAAGAGTGTCTCGTAGGCATTGCCGAAATAGCTGGCCGAGATATTCTCGGTGACAAGCGGATAACCGTTGAAGCGCTCGAAAGGATCGGAGCTGCCCGACGATGACGTCTGGTTCAGCTTGCGATTCTCCTCGGCAAGCTCTTTCTTTGACTTAATAACCAGGTCGGCATAGCGTATGCAGTTCTGATAGTCCTTCTTCCATAGGTACATCTCACAGAGCATGGCATAGATGGCATCCTGCGTGATACGGCCAGTCTGATAAAGGGGCTTCGTCGTCGGATAACGACGGACAGCAAGATCCTTCACAGTCTCAAGACTGACGACCAGTGAATCGAGCACATCATCAAACTTCGTAGCGGGCAGGTCCATTTTCTGGTCGTCATCCGTATAGGCCACTGTGGTGTAAGGCACATCACGGAAGGCACGAATGAGATAAAAATAGCACAACGAACGCAGGGCCGTCACCTCAGCGATATGCGCATTCAGCTCACTTTGCGTGTAAGCAGGATCCTTAGCAGCCACGTTGGGGGCATATTTCAGGACTGTGTTACAGCGGTTGATGACGCTATAGAATCCATCCCAGGTGGTGTAGGCGTTCTTGGCATCGATATTCTCCTTCAACACCTTCTCCAGATCAACGTCACGTGTGATGTTCTGTCCGATACCGACATTATCACTACGGAACTCGCCCCAGACCATCATACGCTTGACGACGGCCTCACTCTGCATGCCGGAGTAACAGCCTGCAATGATATTCTCAACGTCGGCTTTCTCTGTCCAGAACTTCTCAAGGATAATCTCATTCTGAGGCTCTATCTCAAGGAAGTCCGAACAACTAGTCAGCCCTAAGAGACCGGTGAGTCCCATCAGAGCCATCTTCATTATCTTATTAATTTTCTTTTCCATATTTAATCCTCCTTTAGAAGTCAACAGTGATACCCAAAGTAAACGAACGAGAACGCGGCGTCTGCATACCATCGATAGCGGGATCATAGCCGTTTTGAACGATATCCGGGTCAACACCCGTATACTTAGTCAGAACAAAGGGGTTGTTGGCGCTGGCATAGAAGCTCAAGCGATTCAGGCCAAGTCCCTTCAGATGCTTCTTATCAATAGCATAGGAGAGCTGGACATAACCCATACGGACGTATGAACCATCCTCCACAAAGCGATCGCTTACCAAAGTATTATAGTTGGAGTTGTTACCGAACATAGCACGCGGAATGGATGTGTCATCACCTTCCTTACGCCAGCGGTAGTTCACGGCCTGACTCTGGTTGTCATTACCGGTCATGGCCTCTGCACGCAGACGGGCCATATTCAGGATCTTATTTCCGAAACGATAGGTGAACTGGGTGTTCAGACGCCATGCACCATAATTGAACGTGAAGCCGAAACCACCAGTCAGCTTAGGCAGTGACGAGCCCAGGTAGACAATGTCGAGTGCATTGATCTGACCATCGTGGTTCACATCCTCGTAGATGGCATCACCGCCATTGAAACGGAAGTCCTTACCCGTGGCATCGTTAGCGTAGTTGTACATCATGCGGACGGGGTTACCCTGTCCATCGACCACCAGCTCTCCGTCAGCATTGAAAGCAACCGGAGCCGTCTTGCCATCGGCAAGGAACTGAGCGCGTTCCTCGGGCGTCATATTGGTGAATGTCGAATAGTTATACTGGTAAACGCCCTTGTAGCGGAAACCATAAATGGCACCCAGCGGGTTGTGAAGCTGTACACGGCGTAACGTCTCAGCATTGTTATATCCGAACGTAGAGTTCAAGTTGTTGAGCAGGAACTCGTCCATCTCCAGAAGTTCGTTACGGTTGTTACCAAAGTTGGCATTCATGTCCATATAGAACTTACCAGCCTTTATCAGGCGGTTCGTGTTGATATGGAACTCCCAACCCATGTTTCTCATCTTACCGCTGTTACGGTAAGGAACTGTAGAATAACCGGTATTGGAAGGAATGCGGTAGTTAGACATCAGCATCTCAGTAACCGTTGAACGATAGCCCTCGATGGTCAGATTCAGACGATCGTTCATGAAGCCCAGGTCAACACCGAAGTTGTAGCTTGTGTTAATCTGCCACTTCAGGTTGGTCAAACGGATGTTAAGGGGCATCATGGCACTCATGTCGATGTAACGGTCTGTAGCACCATACTTGGAAGTATACAAATAATTCTGGTTCGGCTGGTTACCGACACGACCCCAGCTGGGACGAATGGCGAACATAGAGAGCCATTTCTTGCTGGACTCCATCCAGGGCTCGTCACTGATAATCCATTTCAGTGATACTGAGGGGAAATAGCCCCAACGGTTGCTGGGTCCGAACTTTGTCGTTCCGTCTGCACGGACGGTGAAGTCGGCGATGTAACGTCCTTTGTAAGCATAGTGTGCAGAAAGAGTGTAGTACATGGAGCGCCACTCATTATACCAGGAGCTCAAGCCGGTAATCTGTCCGCCTCCCTGGGTTGTTGAGATGCCCGAGGGAGCACCCGACTTATCTTCCGACTGTCCAGTTGAGGAACCGCTGGTCAGTTCGAAGCGTCCTAACATCATGGCCGAGTGATCCTTGTTCTTGAATGCCGGTATCAGCGTCAGCGTCTGCTTGGTATTAAACGAAACGCTCTTCGATGAACTGTCGTAGGTCTTGTTAACACCCGTATTCCACGACTGGGTGCTCAATTCCTGCGGATAGTTCTTGTTGGTATAGTCATTGAAGATATTCATATAGACCGAGCCACGCCAGTTCAGCTGCCAGTGCTCTTCGTCCATGCCCAACAGCTGATACTGGATAATCAGTTCAGGCGACATGTCGTAGGTTGCCTGCTGGTTCTTGGCAAGATTGGCCACAGCCACAGGATTCGAGTACTTTTTCTGGTCGCCATTGAACTCGCTGGATCCGCTCTGCAACATCGTATAATAAGAAGAGGTGTTCTCGCCCGTCACAGGATCCTGTTCATAGATGGTCATGTTCGGCATCTTCTTAATAGCATTCGCCAGCAGGTCTTCATAGTTCCTGTTGTTCTTCGTATAGGTAAGTGCGAAGTTCGTACTGACACGGATACGCTCAGAAATATTGTAGTCAAGAGCCACACGCGTAGAAAAGCGCTGCAGCTTCTGCTTGATGATCGTACCTGTCTCATGGTCGAAACCGCCACCAATACGGAACGAGGCCTTCTCGCCACCACCGGCAATCGTCACATAGTGGTTCTGACGCAGACCCCACTGGGTGACGGCATCGCGCCAATCCGTATTGTTGTTATACTGCTCATATTCCGAGAATGACGGATCGTAGTTCAGTTCAGGAATATCAGAAGCGTTATCGCTCTGTTCCGGATTGAAGTAGCTCTCCTTCAACATCATCGTGTAGTCGTCACCATTCAGCAGGTTGTAACCCTTGGGTTGGAACGTGCCTGTGAGCTTCAGCGAGTAGGTCAGGTGCGGAGCACCGCGCGTACCACGCTTAGTGGTCAACTCGATAACACCGTTACCACCCTGCGAACCATAGATAGCCGTTGCAGCAGCATCCTTCAGTACTCGGATATCAGCAATATCCTCCGGGTTGATGTTCAGCAGCTCGGCGAACTTCTCGTTATTGGCCGAAGCCAAATCAAAGTTACTCTGGTCCACCTCTCTCACATTACCGTCAACGACAATCAACGGGTTAGCATCGGTCAACGTTGACAGTGATGAAGAACCACGCAGACGCATGGTAGATCCCGAACCCAGGTCACCGGAGTTTCCGATAATGTCAAGACCGGCGATACGACCCTGGAGAGCCTCATCGACAGAGGTGATGGCAAGTCCTTCAAACTCCTTCATGGACAGCGTCTGTGTTGCGTTTGACACCTCACGCTGTGGAATGGGAAGACCATTACCAGTCACACGCTTCTTCGACTTCACGGTCACTTCCTTCAGTGTGGTGGCCGATGCCAGACGAACCTTATAGGTACTGCGGTCGATAGGCAATGACTGAGTTTTCAGTCCCACATAGCTAAAACGGATTTTGTCTTTCTGGTTTTTCACCTTCATGGTAAAGTTACCATTCAGGTCGGTGATAGCCGAGTTGATGATACGACCGGTATTGTCGATTTCGCATACCGTAGCACCCATCAGCGGTCCCATATCGTCACTCACCGTTCCGTGTACTGACGACAATGTCTGCGCCTGCAAGGCTGTAGAAGCCAACAGCGCCATGACGAATATAATTGATTTAAGTATTCTCATACCTTAGTTCCTCCCTACATTTTTTAGTTTGTCTCTCCAAGGTGTCAGTTTCTCGTAGAGCAGCGGACCATCAATCTGATGAACCACAGCATCGGATGCCATGAAGATGGTGGCAGCGTTACCGGAACCAGAGAACCAATACTCACGGCAAATCAGGTTGTACAGACCGTCCTTCTTGACAACATGGCGTTCAGCCCCCTTGATAACAGGATCCTGTGCCAGCACATCCTTCATGGTCATCTGCCCATTGCTGTTGTCTACAACAATCGGGAAGAATCGACCCGTTTCAAGGTTACGCTTCATCGACTCAAAGGCAGTGACATAAACACCCTCATGCTCAGGTGCTGAGTTAATACCAACTGAGTGGTCCTGTACATGATAACGCAGGAAACCGACAATGATGTCCTTAATGATATCCTGGGCACTCTTGGCAAGGTCCTCGGATCCGCCCCAAGCCTCAGCAGTCTGTGCCTCATAGTCCTCCCATGTAGGCAGAAGACCATCGTCGATAAGCTTACGAATGCTCTCGTTGGTGGGCACGTACACGGTATAGTTATAGTTGTCCAGCAATGTCAAGTTCTTGTTACCCAGACCACTCAGACCTGCCTTATATTTATTATTAAGCGTCGTCTCCAACAAGCCAGCCGCATCATGGTCGAGCAGTTCC
>Ga0247611_10005501_pt1 | contig 16718 bp, 23 predicted proteins | sample 177DNAGHGhighgp2_FD_192422 | JGI IMG/M metagenome (GOLD analysis project Ga0247611, IMG submission 192422) | Sheep rumen microbial communities from Palmerston North, Manawatu-Wanganui, New Zealand - 1770 DNA GHGhigh gp2 | ecosystem: Host-associated > Mammals > Digestive system > Stomach > Rumen... | reverse complement strand
CACTCACTATTTTATTTTATAAAATATGTTTCACAAAAATTGATTTTTAAATTTTTTAAAATGAAATTCACAAAAATTGATTTTTAAATTTTTTAAAATGAAATTCACAAAAATTGATTTTTAAATTTTTTAAAATGAATTTCACAAAAATTGATTTTTAATATATATATTAAATAAATAAATAAATATCAATACATATGAGATCATTATCACAATATATAAAAGAATCATTAGAACAACTTATAACAGAAAAATTTCAATCTGAAAAGTTTAATAATTTTATTAAAGCTGTTAAAGATTATATGATTGAAAATAAAAAAAGTTATACAGAACTTAGTACTATTCATTGTGGCATATATACTTATTGGGGGCAATTTAGTCGCAACGGTGACAAAGTTAAATTTCATCCTGCATATGATTCAATTCCATTTGGTGAACTTACTGATGACTGTTTAGAAGATAAAATTTATACTGACCGTGAAGAACTTTTGAATGCATGCAGAGTTAGTAGCATGGATGAATTAGTTAAAAAATCAAAGGGAATTCGTGGAGCAGTTATATATATTTCTGATTCATTTGCTGCACGATATTATGTGCGTATGGGTATGTTATTTTCTAATGCATGGAGCAAATTCTGGATAAATTGGTTAAATAAACGTGCATCAAGAAAAGAAGAAAGCAAGTTTTTTGGAGATGAAAAGAAAGGATCAGAATGGATTAAAAAATTCCAAAAGAAATTTGAAGAAAAACATGATAAGAAAGATGTAACAAAAATCAATGATTTCATAGATAAATTATGGAATTCACCTGATAAAGCAAAATTGGAACAATTTAGAGGAGTACAATTTCAAGATAAAACAGTTTTTGCTGAATTAATTTGGGGATATCTTGTTGACCATTGGGGTAGTATGGATATATATATGTTATATCATCCAATGATATTAAAATTATATTATATGTATAATCCTAATGGTAAACATCTTGAAAATAAGTATTTGAAAAATAACATTAAAAATTTAATTGCACGAACAGCATAATAAATAATCATTATGAAATCATTAACTCAATATATTCATCAAATCAATGAAAAACGACATATCAGTTCAGATGTAATTGCAATGGCAGATTATATATATGATCTATTAAAACAGATGGTTGAGACACCTGCTGAAAATCCTAAATATAAGACTCAGGCATATGAACTATATAAGGATAGTGGTATTGATGAATATGATATAGAAATTAGTTTTAATGACATCCCCGGATTCACAGGTAATCATAAGTTATTGTCTGGGCAGTGGATACATGACTGGGAATATGATAACGCAGACTTTGTGGTCCAACTTACTGATATGGATGCTTTTGGAACAATGGACACTAAGGAACCAATATTACAAATTAGCGTAAACACATTAAAATCAGTAAGAACATTTCAAAGAAAGGAATCAGAACTTCGTAATACTTTGATGCATGAACTTACTCATTATGTGCAATATTTTGCAGGTATGGCTGGTATGACAAATGGACGATTGACTAAACGTTATAAGAGTGATTATGATCCAGAATTTCATAATGCCGTTGATGAATATATTAAGAGCAATAAGACAGTCAATAACAGATATTATCGAGTATCATATATAATTTATGCATTTCATAAGAACGAACGATTTGCTCGTGTTGCAGGATTTCATGGTACAGTAAGAACAGAATTTGATTTGTTATTGAAAGAATTTAAGAAACTGAATAAGAAAGAACCTACAAAAGAAGAATTTATTGAGTTTGTAGTCAATAATCATAAGTATGACGCAAATGTAATTCATCTTAATATATATGATGATTTCATTGAATCATTAAAGAATGACACATATACAAACTTTAAGAGTTGTGTTGATGATACCACCACAATTTTTAGAGAGGACAGCATGTTATATGTATTCTTAAATATGTGTGATCATCTCACACCTAAACCAACATGGCTTGTTCCTAAGAAGATTTGTATATATTCAACAAGAACTGAACAGGACTTTGAGGAGGCTCGTAAAGTGATACTTGACAGATTCACAAAGAATTATAAACAGTATAAAAACAATTTAGCAGATATAGTTGAAGATATCTGGGATGAACATATGAAATGACATGAAAGAAAATTCCTATTATATATGTACAGATGATAATGAAGTGTTTAAGATGTTGCCTACACATTATCTTAAGATCTCACCATGGCAGGATGGTGAGGATCGTCGTGTAATTGAAATGGAGAATGACAACTATCATCTTATCACTTATGAGAATGCTTGTATGATAGTCAATAAACAGTTTCAAGATACAGATGAGACATGGGAAAGAAATAATAAAAAATATATTGCAAGACGTTCTTCTCAGTTAAGTACTGATGAGAAAGCAGCTATCATATCAATGTTACCATCACATAAGGTACAGAAACAGATGAGTACTGCTCTTGCAAATCTTCCTGAGGACCAACAGTTATCAATACAGAATGAGACAATGGAACTCAAGATGATTCGTCATAATGGAAAGATACATTATGTATTATTGATTAATGAATACTTGCCAAGGGTACAGTTATATGATGTGTTTGGCAAGTTCTGTAAGTGGGCAAACATTAAGAACATAAAACCTATATTCTGTGAGACTGATAAAAGATATATATAATTAATTATGAAATCATTAACGCAATACATAATAGAGGCATTCGCTGATGCAAAAGGTGGGGATGAGTTCTACACCACTGAGAAGGATATCACAAAGGAACTTAAGAATTATTCATTTAAGGGAATGGCTGTATATTGTAATTGTGATGACCCTGCATTCTCTAAGTTCTGGAAATATTTTTATGAGAACTTCAAGCAGTTAGGACTTAAACATCTTATTGCTACATATTATGATAATGATCCTATACGTCATGATTATAATGGCAAGACTGTTAAGAAGACACCAATCAAGTCAGGTGATTTTAGAGACAATGAGAATATCATTGATGAATGTGACATAGTGGTCACCAACCCGCCATTTTCTAATGACCTCCCAAATGAGCTTGTAAGACTTGTTGTTGAGAAGCATAAAAAGAATATATTATTCTTAGGTCCGTTGATGCTTGCATATAAGAAGTATATATTTGACTTCATTAAGAGTGGTGAATTACATATAGGAAATAATCAGGTTACAGACTTTGACAGACCGTCAGGCAGTGAAAGAAAGAATAGACGAGTGTTCTGCGCATGGTTTACTAATCTGTCTGTTGAAAAACCGATGCTTAAGACAGGAATAAAGTTTGATAAGAACAATGCTCAATATGATGATAGTGGTGAATATCTGATATGCTCAAAGTACAAGACAATACCTGATGATTATGATAAGCCCATCGCTACATCCGTGAACTTCATAAATCATTTGAATTATGATCAGTTTGAGATTCTTGGTAATAAGGCACTTAAACAAAACGGTAAGACAAGATTTAAACAAATATTAATAAAGAGAAAATGAAATCATTACAGCAACACATTATTGAAAAATTGATTATCAATAAAGATTATAAGACTACTATATATGATATTAACGATTTTATTGATAATGATAAATTTGTGATGTTATCATTTACATATTATTTTGACCATCCTAATTCTAACAAAATAGATGATCGTTCTTATTATAAATGTTATCCTATTAAGACACGTGATGGAATTATTTCAACAAATGATACAGGTGATGTTCATCTTTGTTTAAAACCACTTAAGGGCGTTGGTATTTCTTCATCAGTAATATTTCATACTACTCCAGATAATGGAGCATTATATTATCACCATAAAATACAAGGTGCAAATTGGTCACATTTCTATATTGTATTAAATCCTAGAAACAAGGACATCATAAAATTTATTGAGGATGCTACTTTTGATGTTACAAAACTTACAATACCACAAATATGTGAACGACTAAATATAGAATTTGATGAGGATAATGATTCTACGGGAATATATAAAGTAAAGTTTCATTATGCTGCATCATTAAGATATAACGATCTAATACGAACAATAAAAAATGAAATCACTATTCAAACATCTTGACAAGACATATATAGTACCTATTAATGAGAAACTGCGTCCTGCTGATGCATCAATAATGCAGATGCTTAAGTTCTTTGCTGACAATACTTCAGGATACCAACAGATGTTATATAACGACAAAGTTGAGGATGCTGATTCAGTTGACATAGTTTCAATATATGATGTGTTTGATGAACAGACAATAGAAGACATTAAGAAATATGTTAACCCGCAGCCTAAGTGCTGCTATGAGAATGCATATAAGTTGTGTGACAGAATATATGATAAGAAGTACGATATAAAATATTGTGAAGGATTCCTTAATATGAAAGGACTTCCAATTGAACATGCGTTTAATAGTGTGAACGGACAATATGTTGACATAACCATTGAGCTTGCACTTAACAAGGATATTAAGGACACATATGTTAAGTACTGTGAATATGATGTTGACCAAGTTCGTGAGATACTTGTCCAGAATGGATTTTATGGTAACATATATGATACTATTAAATTAAATAAGTATAAGGAGAAATGAAAAACTTAAGTGAGTACATAGAAGAAAAGTTAATAGTTAATAAATATTATAATAAGAATAGTAGTAAATTATTAGATATCATTAAACAGATTAAGTGTACAGAATATAGTAGTGACAAATATGTAGATAAGTATTGTATAAGAGTTTTTTTCCTATCATGTGCAACAAAAACAGATAATTATTATCAAGAACTGATTAATTTTACAGATGAAATTTTTGATGTTTCTGAAAAATATGATTATAAAAAATTTACTACATATTATAAGCATGGTAATGATTATAAATATACACAATTACTACAGCTTATACAAGAAATAAATAAATTAGGAACATCAGAATTATTATTTGAATCAAATAAGAGAGCTCCAAAGAATAATTTTCAACTAATAAAAGTTGAAGACACAAATTTGATGATATATATTCTTGGACGATCATTATATAAGAACAATGAGTTTAAGACTGATTTGAATGATTTTAAGATTTTAATGTTCTATAACGATTGAAATGATTGAATATTTTTACGAAAATTTATATATTAATATTGAAAATATAAAATTTATAATATATGAAAAAACTTGAAGATTATATTAATGAGGAATTGATTTTAGAATATATTATTGGTTATTTAGATAATTATAAAATAACTTTAGATTTAATTCCGCATGCAGAAGATAGACAAACTCGAGATGATAGACCATATATTCCTAAACATGAAATTAGTTGGACCATTGCTAAAGTTGCAAAAGATATACGAGATGATTTTAATGAATATTTTATAAATTATAATGATAGAATACAAATAATAGATAAATCAAGAAATACTCATTTAAATATATTATGTGATATACATAACGATATTAAAAAGTCAGACAATATTAAATTATCTATTATTACTTTAAAGGAAGGAAATATGCCAACTCATGATATAAAGAAAATATATGTAACATATTCTTCTGATGTTAAAGTTAAAAATGAAGTTTCATTATTAAAAAATCAACTATGAAAAATACGGAATTTATACAAATAATAGATAAATTATTTAAAGAAATAAATATTACATATAAAATATTACAATATAAAAAAACTGAAGATAATAAATTTTATCCTGGTTATATTTATATTGATAATATGGAAAAACTTACGGACGAACAAAATCAATTTATAAATGATTATATTTATCCAATTTTTATGGATAATGACTGGGAAATATTTTTTTATATTGGTAATGATATTGATGGTTTTGTAAAAGATTATTTTCCAATTATTGAATATATTGAAACAGATTAAACTTTAAGATATGGCTAAAAAAGACTATTACAAGATTCTTGAGGTGAATAAGAACTTTACTGAAGACCAGCTCAAGAAGAATTACAAGAAACTTTGTTTAAAATATCATCCTGACAGATTAGCAGGAAAATCTGAAGAAGAGAAAAAGGCTGCTGAAGAAAAGTTTAAGGATATTCAGGAGGCCTATGAATGTCTGTCCGATCCTGACAAACGTGCTCATTATGACCGTTTTGGCAGCATGGATAACTATGGGCAAGGATGGTCGGCAGGTGCTGATATGTTCTCTCATTTCAGTTCATTCTTTGATGACTTTGACTTCCCAGGATTTGGTAATATGTTTGGCGGTATGGGCGGACACCATCAATATAGTAGAGGTCCTGAGCCTGGGCAAAATTTAAGAATACAAATTGGAATCAATTTAAAGGAAATTTTAGATGGTGGAGAAAAAACAATTAAATATACAAGAAATGTAAGATGCAATACTTGTGGAGGCTCCGGTGGAACTGGGGTTGAAACATGCCCATATTGTCATGGAACAGGAATGATAACTACAACTCAACGCAGTGGGTTTGGTATAATTCAAAACACAAGACCATGTAACTATTGTAATGGCACTGGAAAAATAATAAAGAATAGGTGTAAGGCCTGTAATGGTGAAGGTTTAGTAAAACATGAAAATACCATTAAAGTAAATATTCCTCGTGGATGTAAAAATGGGCAAACTACAGTTATTAGCGGTGCAGGATGTGAAAGTAAAACATCTGGAGTTCCTTCTGGGGATTTACAAGTAATATTTTTACATCAGTATGATAATAATCGTTATATTGTACAAGGAAACATTATTTACGAAAAAATTGAAATACCATATTATGATGCAATTCTAGGTAAACAACTTCATCTTACTATTCCAAATGGCCATACGATTGATTTAACAATTAAACCATATACTCAAAACGAAGACAATGTATATGGAGATACCGTTAATGGATATGAATATAGATATATTGTTATAGTATCAATGCCTAAGAAAATAAATAATGAAGAGAAAAAACTATTGGAAAAAATTAGAAAAGAACATAAATAAATTTTTATAATATTATGCAACCAATTAATAAATTTTACACTGCAACAATTTCATACACACAAGAGGACGCAAGTGGCAAGATTAAAAAGATAAAAGAAACTCATCTTGTTGATGCAGTGGATCCATCAGATGTTCAGAATAAAGTTGTTAGAACAATGGATAATGAACTTATTGATGATTATGAGATAACACAAATATCATTATCAAACATAATGTATGTGTACGGAGACTGTGTAAAAGATTAATAATCATCTTTAATCATCTTCTAGTAAATTATTTTTATCATTTATATATTTTATTAAAAAGATAATTATATGTTACTAGAAGATGATCTAGCTATATTCTAAGATGATCTAGAAACTATTTCACATATCAAATAAATTGTTAAAAAATATTAAAAATGGTTCTATTTATAGGTGTAAATAAAAATGGAAGTGCGTCATTACATACAATAAGCCCTGTTCGTAATGAAGAAAGAGGTGAATGGGTTTCACTGCGTCCATATATAAATTCAACAATACAAAAAAGTATTAATGATATGATACGACATTCAAATATGAATTGGAACATGGAACCAGAATTTATGGATATATCATTGAAACAAATAAATACTATATATAAAGAAGATGACTGAAAAATTTGAATATTGTATGAAATGCTTTACGGGTATGACTTCTTCCGGTGTATGTGAGGAACTTAATAAAATGGGAAAGGAAGGGTGGAAACTTATTTCTAATCCAGAAAAATTGAATTGCCAAGGAATTAACACTGACTTAGACATGTGGGTGTTTATCCGTAGTTTCAGAGAAATTAATATGATAATTGATTAATTTTTAATATGATTTTTAATGTGATAATTGATTAAATTGATTAATTTTTAATTTTTGTTTTTAAAAAACGAACCTGAAATGTTTCACAACAGTTCAGGTTCTAATAGTTTATAGTTGTATATACACGGTTATATATATTTAAAATAACGTCTGTTAAAATAATGTCTGTTCTTGCAATTCATCATTTATTAATTCTTCTTTATCGTTCTTTGTAAATATACTATCTACAAGCTGATTTGTATTTTTCTGCTTACGAATAAATCTTTCGTTAGATCCATCAAGCTTAGAATATTCATCATAATCAAATCCTTTATTTACAACCTTTGGAATTTCTTCCTTAACCTCGTTAAGCCGTTTCTTTGATGTATGTTCAAATTCAACATCTGCTTCACTTTCGTCAAATACTGTTCCTGTGTTAACATATGAACTGTCATCTTTCATTTCATCAAGAAGCTCTTGTAAGAAAAATGTTTTTGTTAATTCATCACCAAATAAATTTAACACGTTATTTTTCTTTTCCCATAATAATTCAAATGGCTTAATCGTTAATGAGCCTTTCTTTGTTTTTGTCTCTATCGTGACAACTTTCCATAAATCCTTAACTAATTCAAATAAATATAATTGATACTGCAAATCTTCAACCACAACATCTTTAATAGAATTTGCATATCTTGTTGCATAATCAGCTAAGAACATTTGAACTTCATTAATAGTTGTTGATGGATGTGCTAACGCAAAATCATTCGCCTCACGAATAAATTTAAGTACAGGAAAATCTAATCGTTTCTTTTTTCTGTTTTCCTCTATTACTGCAAATTGTCTGATACGTTTGAGTTGTGAATAATTTATAGTATTAGATCTTGCACTTACACAATATCTGTATATATCTGTAATGGTTTCCATATTATAAAAATGATATAATGAAACTATTATAGGCACATTCTTACTAATTATTTCAATATCCTTAACAAACAATTTATGTTCAATACGATATTCTGCATATTCTGGAGAACGAAATATTTCATATGAACCTTTCATAAAGTCTTTATAGAAATCAATATTTTCATCTGTAATATGTTCAAGAAGCTCAAATGTCTTTGACGTATCTTCGTTATGCTTTGTATTTCTACAAGTTCTTTTGAATTCTTCTATATATTCTTTTCCTTTATCAGTCAATAGTTTTTCATGAGTGACAGATGAAATATTATAACCATAATACTTTAAGCCGTTCATCATCACCTCTAACTGCTTTGCATAATCAGCATAACGTTCTTCAAATATATTTAATTTATAAGTTGTTTCATCTATATAATATTTACATTCGTTTTCATCATATTTCAATGCTCTATGTGATGCAAGAATTGAACTTAATATTGGTGAATACTTTGATTCTTCAGAATTACGTTCAAGCATATCATTCATTGTCTTCAACAAGTCCCTAATAAACAATAAATCTGATTCATCAAAACTCAAATCTAATGGTTTTACATAATGATAATTTATTGGTGTTCCATCATCTTCATTCAATGGTAAGAACAGATGTAAAAATAAGTCATTATTTCTTAATCTGTTTGCATACTGCTCAATATCTTGTGGAATCATCATATCAGTAAAATATACCGAAAATGTGTAATCGTCACATATATCAACACCTACACTTAAATAGCTTGTACAAAATATTATATCGTTATCGCCAAAAGATTTATTTATATTAATATTATCCATGCTTTCATCTCCATAATTTGATTTTTTATAATAAAATGCTCGTAATTTATGTGATATGCCTGGAGTATTATTTAATATGAATTGTATGAATCCTGTTACAGTCTCAAAAAATAAGTTTCCTTTATTTGATGGAAATAATACCTTTCTGCCTTCTATAACATCGTTTGCCATCATCATACACATGTTATAAAATGCTTCTGCCTTATACGGATTATAATGTACGGTAAAATCTTTTGTTCTAAAATCTTCTTTTATTACTTTAATATGTTTCATGCTTGGAAAGAATAACATCTCTCCTGTTGGTGTTCCTGTCATCATTATTACTTTTGCTGTACTATTTGCTAATCGTTGTATTGCTGGTGACATCACATCACGGTATGAACTGGTGAATAACAAATGTGACTCATCGACAACTATGTATTCAAAGCCTGCCTGATTAAGTTCCATAAGATTTAATCTCGAGAACTTATCAATCGTCATTGTCATAGATCTATTATCAAATATGTTATCTAAGGTTGGACGCTTATTGCCATAAAAATATAGCCAATCTTTTGTTGTTTCAGATGATTCTACTTTTGCTTTGATAGTTGAAGTGAATGGTAATATCAATAATGTCTTTGCCTTGAATGCTTTAATCATCTCAGTCTTCCCATATCCTGCTCCAGCTTCCAATAATGTTATATGTGATAAGTTCTTTAATATCTCATCCTTAACGTCTGACAAATATTGATTATATTTTATATGAATAGTAGTGGCAACAGTTTCATCATTAAGCACCCTAGTTGGATCTTCATAATTTTCTTCATTATTTATCTTATCCTCTATTCGTTCTAATTCTGTTTTATATACATTTGTGTTGTTTATCTTTATATTGAATCCATGTTGTTCATTAAGTTCTTTAATAGCCCATATAGAAATTGGCTTATTATGAATACTTGCTGTTCTAATGTCACCTGCAAGCTCTCTATATGGAGTGTCTTTTGTTATGTCTAATATCAATTCAAGCGCTTTCTTTTCTCCATATATAGCAACAAGTGTATTAGCAAGCTGCCATCGTTGTGCATGTTTATAGTGTTTTCTGCCTAATGATTTCTTTTTATTTCTTTCTTCCGTTTCTTCTATTTCTGACATATCAACATTTGACGATTTATCAAACGCCTCATTTGCAAACCAATCAAGTTTCTTAAATACTAATTTCAAATCAGGGTGTGATATCCAATCAATTGTTTCAAGCCCGTTATCAATAGAACTTTCAAAATTTACATCTAATCGCAAATCTTGAAAATTTGTTGACATAAGTGCTGTTTCATCATGAGCAATGAATGAGCCTTGTTGTGGTTTTGCCATTGCCATATCCATAAACTGCAAAATGTCTTCTTTAGAATATTTTAATTTACTTGCATATTTTAGTAATATTATATATACATATGAATATTTGTGACGGAAATTACAAAGATATTCAACTTTCTTAGCATGATGTTCCAATGCTAATGGCTTTATTTTTGTCCAAACATGAAGTCCTTTTCCAGATGCTGATTTATATACTCCCAAAAACCAATTATATTTACAAAGTTCATTAAATATCAATGGCTTAAGTTGTTCAGATAATGTTTCATTTTTTATATCAAGGTCTATTATCTGAAACCCGTTCCATGTCATATAAGATTTTTCTCCAACAGGCCTTGATGTAGTAGTACAAGAATATATTACTTTACGATTTTTCTTATCGACATTCTTATATAATTTATTTGTCATTAATGAATATATTTCATACCAATTACGAATTGTTCCTGACATATTATATATATTATCAAGAACTAAACATTCAATAAATTGTAACTGCTGATTTATGAAATCCTTCTTCTCTACATCACTACATTTTGAATATTCATAATTAGAATATGCAAAATTATCTGTTTTGTTTTGTGTGAAATCTGAATAATCCTTACTCATCTGACTAAAAGAATCAAGAATCCCACTTAAATCAGCATTTTCCGAATTCTTGTATTTGTCAGAAATCTTTTTTAAATATGTTCCGAGTGACTTCGTTAATATTCGTGTATCTTTCATTTATTTCCGTGTAATGCATTAATTTATTTTAACAACTTAAACTATTATAATTAATATTTTAACAAATGTTAAAAATGTTAAAAGAAGTAAAAGGATTTTTTAAAAAAAATTTTTAATTTTTTCTACTAATATTTATATTTTAAATTATAATAAAAAGATTATGATTAATTATGAACGAAGACTTTAATAAAATTATTGACACAGCAAACGCTAATAAAAATTTCAATCTTCCACAGATAGAGCCAACCGATTATCCGTCATTAGCATGTGACAAATGTGGAAATGTTGCATTTACTCCAGCAATGATAATTAAGATGATACCTGGTGTGCTTCTTGGAAGTTCAAGTAAGACTCAGTTAGTTCCTGACCAAATATTAGTTTGTTCTAAATGTGGAACTATATTGAAGAAGGACAGAGAATATTATAAACTTAATGATGATGGTACTGAGCCACAAAAAACGTCGGATGAACAAAAAAGTAACATTATAATATAATAAATAAACAAATAATTTTTTAGTACATTAATATGTCTGAAACAGAAAATTCTAATAATACGAGCCATCTTGTAGTTACAGATATTAATAATATTCTTAATCTTGAAAATTGTTATGGGTATTGGCAGACATATTTATTTAATACTCAAATAGAAGAATATGAACCAATATATAGTGAATTCATATTTTACAAAGGAAAGTTTTTTGACAATCTTGAGTCAAAGCCTTGGGATCAAGACGCAATAAATAATGTAAGATTAACAAGTAATTATTTTAATAGAGACAATGAACCTATATGTATTTTTAGATTAGAAAGAAGTTTATGATATTTTTAATTATATATTTTATTTATTATGAATGTACATTTTTATAAAATACCTGTAAATAGATATTTTTATACAATAAAGGCAAAATATGGACGAAACAATAAATATGAAATTTATTGTCGTACACAAGTCATATATGGAAGATTCATTGACCAGGACACTTTTGAATATAATGTTGTTCATAATAATAAAATACAATATGATGGAACGCATAAGTATTGCAGAAGAATAGATTTATTTGTTCATGACAACAATTACATATATATGTTTGATGATTATAAAAGTGCTAAAAAAACAAATAAGATACTGTTAAAAGATATGCTTAAAGTTCCAATGAAATACAATGATAAAGAAAGTGTAAAAAATATGTTAATAGCATTAGGAAAATATGAAGAATCTGATAAAGAAAATATTTAATTATGTTAATAAAATGGGAACAGTTAGAACCGACCTGTTACTTCATGGCGGTGTTTCTGCATTATTAGTTGTTTTATTATTCAATATCATATTTTTATTTAAACCATCTTCAGTATCATTATTGTTGTCTATATTTATAACATTAGTGATTGGAGTTGTTAAAGAATACGTTATTGATAAAAAAATTCGTGATTCCTATTTTGATGTTAAAGATTTATATGCAGATGCTATAGGAACATGTATTGGAGCAATAACAATTATTCCATTACTTTTTAAATGATACAAATTATTTAATTACAATATTAATTACAATATAAAATTTTAAGAAATATGAAAAACGAAAATTTACTTAAGTTAATCAACGACATTTTTGGTAACGACAACAAATCAGAAGAATGTGATTGCTGTGATTGCTGCTGCGATTGCTGTTGTGATTGTGATGACAACCTTGAAAAATTGGATTTGACCAAAGATGAGGACTATGCAAAATTCAATGATTATGTTGATGAATGCAATAAAATATGTGAAAGTGATGAAGTTTCAAGTAATATTACAAAAATGTTATTTGATGCATTATTTGGAGCAGACTTTAAAGATGTCATTAACGAAATAAAACAGACAGGTGATAAGATTCATTCTGAAGCAAAGAGTAAAGAACATAAAACTCCAGAGCTTCCATCGTCTAAAACTCCTACAGACAAAAAACTGAAAATTCATAAATTAGTAACGGAATATGTTGATACTATTATTCGTCCAAATACTGAAATGGATAGAAATGTTATTGATGATGTATATGCTGGATTATTTGAGTTTGCATGTTGGATTATGAATAAATAAATTTAAAAAATCAATGTTAGACTCCACAAAACTTTCTGAATATATAACCGACGCAGTTCGTACCTTATTATGTCCAGCAATAAAAGAAGCGCTTTTGAGGTCATATCCAACGAAATCAGATATTGGTGACCAAATCGCAGAAAAATTTGCAAATAATATTGATGATATGATTAGCGACCAATTTGGAACAAGCTTAGCATGTGCAATAGATTATTATATAAAAAATGGAGAAATATATGGACCAATTAATGCTGTTGGTCCAAATGGTGTGTCACAGGCAATTATAAAACCAACAAAAACACCTATAGCAAATGGAGCATTACCAAACACATTAGGCATGAGATAATTTTTAAAAATTTTTGAAAATATTTGAAAATTTATATTAAAACATTTATATATTAATATTAATAACAATCGTTTAAACAACAACCGTTTGCTAATAGCAAACATTTTGAAAAATAACTTTATAAAATAACTTTAAAAATTTGAAAAGATGAATGAATTAGACATTTTAGGATTTAATCCACAAGACTTATTTAATCGTGAAGAAACTCCCCATACTTCGGGAAACCAAAACATTTACAAACCTCGTCCAGCAGACTCAAAGACGGATGACGGTATTTATCATGCTACAATTAAAATTATTTACAACCCATTTGACGTAAAGAACTCAATTCTTGAACAGCAAAGTTATGCAATGCAAGACAAGGATGGCTGGTTTACTGTTGTTAGCAAGTTGACTAACAACGATACAAGCTGTCCAATCTTTACAGCTTGGAAGAAGTGTCGTTATGCTGCAGAGGGTACCGTTCTTAACGAACAACACAAGAAGGGTATTTTCCAAAAACGTTTTGCTCGCTATGTCCTCATTCAAGTTATGGAGGATAAGAACAATCCTGACCTTGTTGGACAGTATATGTTCTGGAAGTTGCCAAAATCTGTTTATGAAATAATCAATGCAAAGATGAATCCTTCAAAGGACAGCGGTCGTGCTCCAGTTCCTGTAATGGACTTCTTGTTTGGTCGTGAGATCTATCTTGAGGTTCATCCTGGACCAGATGATCGTAATGCACCTGAGCGCAAGCTTCGTGAGATCTCTTATATGGGAGAAATTAGTGAGGATATTGTAAGCTGCAAGAATCCTGACGGAACACCGCTTCTTAACTCAGAAGAGCAAGCAGTTCTTGACACTTATGTAAGTGCAATGAAGGAAGTTTGGCGTAGCCGTGATCCTGAGTTCCGTATGAACAAGACAAAGGAAATCAATGCTCAAGAGAATACTAAGAAGCTTGGTGAAATCTACAAGCGAGTACTTGAGAAGATTAAGAGTTATGCTCCAAATCTTATTGAGGAACTTGGTTATCGTGAGTGGACAGATGAGCAGAAGAAGAGGGTACAGAATTGGATTGACATCGTTCTTAAGGGTGATGACCCTGCTACTTACGGTGATGTAAATACAGATCCTACTCCAGACAATGATCCATTTGGATTAACATCAGACCCAACTCCTACACCATCAGCTCCAGTAGTTGATACTGTAGAAGAGGATTCTGAACTTCCTTTCTAAGAAATGGTAAATGATTTAAAAAGTGCAGTCCAAAAGATTGCACTTTTGATTTTTATATATATACTAACTAATTATAATAGATTATGACTTCTGAAGAATGGCTTGACAAATATGGTCCTGAATATAGAATAACTATGGAAAAAGATCGTCAATCATATTTTCTTGATTCGTTAATGAAAATATGTACGGTATTTAAATGTACAGAAATGGTAAATGAATTAAACGAAAAATTTCCAATGGTTAAATTTTTAGAAACATTTTATAATGCTGGTTTTTATAAGGGTTTATCATATGGGTTTGACATGGGTGAACATCATATAGTGGAGGATAGTGATATTCCACTTAAATATTCACAGGAAATAGCAGATGAAATCAATCAAGAGATACTAAATAAAACAATGACTTAAGAAATTATATGATAATTCTTAAAAAATATTAAATATAATTGAATAAATTAAGAAACATGTAATATTTTTATAATATAAACAAACATATAAACTAAATATTAAATTAATAAATATTATGTTACAAAAATTTACAAATTGGTTAAGAAGCATTTTTACACCAAATAATACAGTTGAAATCGTGAAAGAATCTGAATGCACATGTGATAAATGTAATTGTGATGATTCTGTTGAGATTACAAAACCTGCAGCAAGTATTGAAAATAATGAATTACCAAATGATAGTAATAAGAAAGAAGTTTGCAAAGTTAACAATACTGAAAAGAAATCGAATGGTACTAAAAAAGTTATAACCGATAAAAAACCTAAAGCTAATAAATCTTCGGACAAAAAACTTGAAAAGAATGAAAGTTCAAAGCAAGAAGTAAATAAGAGTACTAAAAAGAGAGTTACAAAAAAAGTCGAAAAGAATTCTGCAGAATCTCAACAGCAAGAAAATGTTGAAAAAACTAAAAAGAAAAGTGTAAAGAAAACGGCAAAGAAGACAGAGAAGAAAGATTGAAATTATATCGTTGTGAAACGGAAATTAATTTAAAATAATATTGAAATATTTGAAACAAATTATTTTTGTTTGACCAATGCATTGCGAAATGTATTGGTCATTTTAATTATTATTAATATATAAAGAAAGAACTTTCATAAAGACTATGGGTGAAGACATTATAGATATTATTGATAGAATAAATACTACATTATCAGATATTGATGGGATGGGAATTTCTCCTAAGTTTAAAGGAGATAAATTATATTCTAACGAGTTTAATTCTGTAGTTAATAAGATAGAAGAAATTAAAACTCATCTTAATAGTCCTATAAAGGAAACGTTTGTTGACACTACAACATATTTGCTTAGCAAAATTGATAAGGCGAGAGAAAATCTTAATGCTAAGACAATCATGTTAGATGAAGACTCTACATTATCAATATATAATGAAATAGAAAGTATTAGAGATAGATTAAGCAGAAATGAAATAAAGTCATCAAAAAATGCAACAGATATTTTAGACATAAATTC
>Ga0247611_10005500_pt1 | contig 16719 bp, 13 predicted proteins | sample 177DNAGHGhighgp2_FD_192422 | JGI IMG/M metagenome (GOLD analysis project Ga0247611, IMG submission 192422) | Sheep rumen microbial communities from Palmerston North, Manawatu-Wanganui, New Zealand - 1770 DNA GHGhigh gp2 | ecosystem: Host-associated > Mammals > Digestive system > Stomach > Rumen... | reverse complement strand
GGCATTTTTCGGCTCGGCCTTAACAGTCTTGAAACTCATCTCCTCTGCCTGATTCAGACGCTCACCACGCTCACTCAGATAATAGGCGTAGTTGTTCAGGCATCCGATATTGTCTGCTTTCCATACCAGACAGGAGTCATAGGCCGCGAAAGCCTCCAGGGCCATGCCCTTCTGGTGAAGGATATCTCCCATGACGGCATAGAAGTCCGAGACGATGGCCGGGTCACTGTCGCTGGTGATGACGCCGATGCCGTTCTGGAAGGCTCCGAGCGCCCTGTCGAGTGAGTCGCGCCGATAATAGGCGATTCCCTGATAGTAGTAGAAGAGCATCTCGTCAGGGTTGTATTGTCTGGCCTCCTGACAGAGGGTGATGACACGGTCCATGTCGTCCGTATCCCAGGCGTAGGCCACCAGTTGCATACGTGCTGGCGCATAGTCGGGTGCTATCGCTACTGCCTGTTCGAGGACAGGCGTGATACTGTCGCGCGGCATTTTCTTCGCATTCATATACGAGGCACTGAGGAGCGCCATTTCCGCATCGCTCTGCGGCAGGGCGAGCACCTGTCGGAACAGTCCCAGCACGTGTGTACTGTCGCCGTCAGCAGACTCAGTAGCAGATATCTCCTGGCGCATCAGTCTGACCTTCTCTTCCGTCGTGGCGTGACTGCCAAGCAACACGCGCCGTGTCAGCGAGTCGGCAATCTCCTGATGGCCCAGGCCCTTATAAAGGTTCCTGAGCGAAAGGAGCACCCGGGTGTTCTCCGGGTCTTCCGTGAGCACCTCGTCATACACGTCGATCGCCTCGTCCGTCAGGTCGTTCATCAGCAGCGCCTCACCATACATCGCCTTGTAGTTCAGGTCGTTGGGGTACTGTCTGGCCAGGGCCGCCATCTCCGCCACGGCCTCCTTCTTCTTACCCATACGGTTGTAGAGCGCACTCTTGGCCATCGAGAGGCGTTCGCTCTTGCCGTCATTCTGCTCCAGTTGATTCAGCACGCCGATGGCATGGTCGTAATCCTCCACCTGCTGGTAGAGTTGAAAGAGCATCTCGAGCATCTCCTCCTGACTCTTGTCACGGTCGTAGATACCTTTGATCACGGGGATGGCACTGGCATAGTCCTGACGGCTGATGTAAGCCTGTGCGAGTGTCTCCATATAGGTGACATTCTCCGGATCGAGTTCTGCCGCCCGTTTCACACAGTCCATGGAGGCATCATCCTGCTTCAGCGCCGAGTAATATTGTCCGAGGAAATAATACACCTCCGGCGCCTGGGGATTCAGGTCACGGCAGTGCCTCAGCAGATCGAACGCAGCATCGTGGTGCCCCTTCTGCCGCTGCACCATCGCCTCGAGGAAGAAGTGATTGTATTTTTTGTTTACAGTTGACAGTTGACAGTTTACAGATGATTTGCTTGTAGGCAGAGTGTCTTGTGCCCCGACTTGCGTAGAACAAGTCAGTACCATCATCACCGCCAATATCAATCCTCTCAATGTAATCATCTGTAAACTGTAAACCGTAAACTGTAAACTGTAAACCCTAAACCGTAAACTGTAAACTGTAAACTGTAAACTGTAAACCGTAAACTGTAAACCGTAAACTAAAAAACTCCCGTATGCCCATAGCCGCCTTCGCCGCGTTCAGTCTCGTCCAGCACCTCTACGGCCACGAACTGACCCTGTTCGTGCCTGGCGATGACCATCTGGGCGATGCGCTCTCCGTCGTTCACGATGAAATCTTCCTGAGAGAGGTTTATCAGCAGCACGCCCACCTCTCCGCGATAGTCGGCGTCCACCGTGCCAGGCGAGTTCAGCACCGTGATCCCTTTCTTCAGGGCCAGTCCGCTGCGAGGTCTCACCTGAGCCTCATAGCCTGCAGGCAGGGCGATGTGCAGCCCTGTCGGGATGAGTCTCCTCTCCATGGGCTTCAGCACCACGGGCGCATCCAGATTAGCCCTCAGGTCCATGCCCGCACTCTGCGCCGTAGCATACTGCGGCAGCGGCTGATGACCCTTGTTCACGACTTTGATTTGTAGCATACGTTTAAAATTTCATTTTAATCAGTGTGCAAAGGTAATGTTTTTACGCCACATTCCCATGCTTCAAGGCATTTTTTTTTCATTTTTACGTTAATTTCTGAGAATTATGCGACATATGCGCTTTATTTTCGTATCTTTGCAGCCATTATGATGAATTGGCAACAACTGATATCCAACAAACGACTCGGCCAGGAGCACCGTCATCCCGAACGTCACGACGACCGTACGGAGTTCAAGCGCGACTACGACCGTCTCATCTTCTCAGCCCCCTTCCGCAGGCTGCAGAACAAGACACAGGTATTCCCCCTCCCGGGAAGCATCTTCGTACACAACCGCCTCACCCACTCCCTCGAGGTCTCCAGCGTGGGCATGTCCCTTGGCAACGATGTGGCCCAGCAGATCATGCGGCGATTCCCCGAGCGCCCCGTCGGCCTCCTGAGTGAGATCGGGCAGATTGTGGCAACAGCCTGCCTGGCTCACGACATGGGCAACCCGCCCTTTGGCCATAGCGGCGAGAAGGCCATCCAGTCGTTCTTCACCGAAGGACCCGGACTGGGCCTTCAGGCCAAGGTCTCGCCACAGTTCTGGAGCGACGTGACCCACTTCGAGGGCAACGCCAACGCCTTCCGGCTGCTGACCCATCAGTTCCGGGGTCGGCGTGTGGGTGGATTTGTCATGACTTATTCAACCCTTGCGAGCATCGTCAAGTACCCCTTCTCGTCGACGGCTGCAGGCAAGAAGGGGAAGTTCGGATTCTTCGACACAGAGAGGGAACTATACGTCCGGATTGCCGGTGAACTCGGCCTGATCCGAAAGTCTGCCGAGGGCGAACCGCTCCGCTATACCCGCCATCCCCTGGTGTGGCTCGTCGAGGCCGCCGACGATATCTGCTACGAGATCATGGATATTGAAGATGCCCACAAACTTAAAATAATTTCATACGAAGACACGTCGCGCATGCTGCTCAGTTTCTTCGACGAGCAACAGCGCCAGCGCATCCAGCAACGGATCGTCGACGAGGGGGTCACCGACCAGAACGAGAAGGTGGTCTATCTGCGGGCCTGTGTCATCGGCCTGCTCGAGAGCGAATGCGTCAAAGTGTTCGTCGAGCACGAGCCCGACATCCTCAACGGCAACTTCGAAGGCAGCCTTATCGACCACATCAGCCCGTTGCCCCGCGAGGCCTATCGCCAGTGCAGCCGCATCTCCGTAGAGCACATCTACCGCAGCAAGCCCGTCCTCGACGTCGAACTCTCCGGCTATCAGATCATCCAGACCCTGATGGAACAGTTCATCGAGGCTGCCGTCCATCCCGAGCGCTTCTACTCCCGCCAACTCATTGGCCGTGTCAGCAGCCAGTACGACATCAGTGCCGAGTCGCTCGAGGCCCGCATCATGGCCGTCATCGACTACATCAGCGGCATGACAGACGTCTATGCCCTCGACGAGTACCAGAAGATCAGCGGCATCTCACTCCCCATCGTATAGCAGTCAGCACGCAGCACTTTCTCCATACTGGTCTTCAACTCTCGTCTTCGTTAACTCCCTGAACGCAAAGTGCCATAGTGCCATAATGCCATAGTGCCATTTGGCGTTTCAGGTATAGGGAGGGCGGAGAGAAGAGGATTGAAAATAAGGACTCTTTATTTTATATTATATATTATATTATAATATAATATATAATATATATAATAATATAGATAACTATATTAATAATATAAGATATTTAGAATGGACAGACAACAGCAAATGGCACTATGGCACTATGCAACTATATGATCTCCCTGCACCTTACATATCCGTTCCGATGTCTGCCACACATTGCTCCGATGCCTCCTATAAGTTGTTCCGATGCCTTCTCTTATGTTGAAGGAGACATCAGAACGAGCCGTTCAAGGCATCGGAACGAGCCGTTCAAGGCATTAGAACAAGTTGTGTGTGGATTCTTAACTATGATCTTTCAAAGAGCCTCGCGATGTTACAAGTACTTTAATAGATGTACGTCTGCACATAATCCATCACCTCCTGCTTTATCTCCGGCGGACATAGTGCAGGGTCGTTTATTTCCGAGTTATGCTTACCTATGGGGTTCATGATCAACTTCGTCATCGGGCCTCCTCTGTGCCAACCTCCTCCATGAGATATTTTCCGAAGCGCTTATCCTGGTTGCTGATTTTGAAAGGTGTGCAAAATGCCACCGCCATCGTCATGTCCTGCGGGTAGTGGGTAGGCATAGATCATGGATGTCAAACCATTCTTGCTGGTACCCGAGCACATCCACTTGCCCTTGAAAAGAGGTTTCAGAGCCTGATACACAGCATGCAGGTCGTCAGAAGCCTGTTTCGCAGTCTGATAGTCCCACCTGCCCCAGTCCTGATTGCGTGAACCGCCGTAGTTTCGATGCTCCACCACCACGATGTTGGCATTGATGTTATGCGGTTGTCCTTGAATCCACGCCACTCATATCCCTCCGTCACGTAGATCGTCGGACGGTCAAAGCCCCTGAACAGTATGCACACCTGCTGCTTGAACGTCTCCCCATCCTCGTTGTTGTGGTCCAGCGCCTGATTTGACATAAGAACATAAGTACATAAGTTTTTTATTCTTCTATTTATATTATGTTCTTTTGTTCTTCTGTCTAAAAAAAATCTGTTCTTTTGTTCTTCTGTCTAAAAAAAATCTGTTCTTTTGTTCTTCTGTCTAAAAAAATCTGTTCTTCTGTCTGGGTCGCCCGTGTTGGGGTTCAGTCGGGGCGGAGACTGATGCGTTAAGCGCCCAAGGCGCTGAGTGTCAAACATTTATACTCTGTCTGTGTCAGTAAGTCAAAGAGCGATACCATTTCTGATTTCTGATGCAAAGTTACGGCGGCTTTCGGCTCATTCCAACTTTTTTCGCGTTTTTCGTCCGAGGTTGTTGCGACACAAGGGGGTATATTGTAACAACGGGCCGGAAACGTGACACAGTTGTCGCATGAAGAGGATTTCAGACGAAAGTTTTTTGTTTATTTCTTGCAACATCCAATAATAAGTTGTACCTTTGTACCGAAATGAAGAAGTTATATATAGAAACATACGGCTGCCAGATGAATGTGGCAGACTCGGAGGTGGTGGCCAGCGTGATGCGCATGGCCGGGTATGAGACGACGGAAGAACTGAGTGAGGCTGATGCCGTGTTTTTAAATACCTGTAGTGTGAGGGATAATGCGGAGCAGAAGATCTATCACCGTCTGGAGGCGCTGGAGGCTGAGAGAAGGCAAAGGATTAAGCGAGATAAACGGATTGAGAAGGCGGATCAGACGCTCGTTCAGACCACCCCTACCCCTCCTCGCTCGGCTTTGCCGCTTTGCTCTGCAAAGAACTTAGGAGGGGAAGAAGTTACCAAAAATCCATTGATTATCGGCGTGCTGGGATGCATGGCGGAAAGGGTGAAAGAGGAGTTGATGGAGAAATACCATTGTGACCTAGTGGCCGGACCTGATGCATACCTGAGCCTGCCAGACCTGATCGCCCAGGCGGAACTGGGCCACAAGGCGATGAACATCGAACTCTCCACCACGGAAACCTACCGTGACGTGGTGCCCCAAAGGATCGGGCTGGGCCATAAGATCGGGGGGTTCGTCAGTATCATGAGAGGATGCAACAATTTTTGCCACTATTGCATCGTGCCGTACACCCGTGGAAGGGAGCGCAGCAGAGACGTAGACAGCATACTCAGAGAGGTCAGGGACCTGAAAGAGAAAGGATATAAGGAGGTGACGCTGCTGGGGCAGAATGTGAATAGTTATTCGTGGAGTGTGGAGGCGGATCAGACCCCCGTTCAGACCACCCCTACCCCTCCTAACTTAGGAGGGGAAGAGATTACTTTTGCGGAATTATTAAGAAGGGTAGCAGAAGAGGCACCTGACATGCGCATCCGCTTTACGACGAGCCACCCGAAGGACATGAGCGACGAGACGCTGCAGGTGATTGCCGAGGTGCCGAACGTGTGCAAGCATATCCATCTGCCCGTGCAGAGCGGCAGCAACCGCATCCTGGGACTCATGAACAGGAAGTACACCCGTGAGTGGTATCTGGACCGCGTGGCTGCCATCAGGCGGATCATCCCCGACTGCGGGCTGTCGACGGATATCTTCGTGGGCTATCACTCCGAGACGGAGGAGGACCACCAGATGAGTCTGTCGCTGATGCGCGAGGTGGGATACGACTCGGCCTTCATGTTCAAGTACTCGGAGCGCCCCGGGACGTATGCTGCAAAGCACCTGCCCGACGATGTGGCTGAGGAGGTGAAGATCAGGCGGCTGAACGAACTGATCGCGCTCCAGACGGAGATCTCTGCCCAACAGAACAAGAAAGACGAGGGGAAGACGTTTGAGGTGCTGGTGGAGGGGTTCTCGAAGAGATCCAGGGAACAACTCTGCGGCAGGACGGAACAGAACAAGATGGTGGTGTTCCCTAAGGAAGGGCATCACATCGGAGAGAGAGTGATGGTGAAAATCATAGGTAGCACAAGCGCCACGCTCTTGGGAGAGATTGTCTAAGGAATATAGGAATATAGGAATCATTTCCAGGTTCCCAGATCCTTAGAATAAAATTATAAGAATATGAAAGAATTCCTGAACATACTGAGGCGGTTCGTGCCGCCATACAAGAAATACCTGGTGCTGTCGGTGGTGTTCAATATCCTGTCGGCCGTGCTGAACATCTTCTCCTTCGCAGCCCTGATACCCATCCTGCAGATCCTGTTCCAGACGAGCGACGCAGAGGCCGCCACCAGCCTGATGGCATGGGACTGGGGTAACGTGCAGGAGGTGCTGATGAACAACATGAACTACTACGTGAACGGCCTCATCGCCGAATGGGGCCAGACGACGACGCTGCTGCTGATCGGCCTGTTCCTGGCTGCCACCACCTTCCTGAAGACGGGCGTCTACTACCTGGCAGCGGTAAGCATCCTGCCCATCCGGACAGGCGTGGTGCGCGACATGCGCAACCAACTCTACCGCAAGATCACATCGCTGCCCATGGGCTTCTTCAGCGAGGAGCGCAAGGGTGACATCATCGCCCGTATGAGCGGCGACGTAGACGAGGTGGAGCACTCCATCATGGCCAGCCTGGAGATGATGTTCAAGAACCCCATCCTCATCATCAGTTACTTCGCCGCCCTGCTCTTCATATCCTGGCAACTGACACTCTTCACGCTGACCATCGTCCCCATCATGGGATGGTTCATGGGCTTCGTGGGCCGTAAACTGAAGCAGGACTCCATCAAGGCCCAGGCCCTGTGGAGCGACACGATGAGCCAGGTGGAGGAGACGCTGGGGGGACTGCGCATCATCAAGGCCTTCATCGCCGAGGAGAAGATGAACCGCCGCTTCGACAACGTGAACACGGCCTACCGCACGAACCTGATGCGGGTGCTGTCGAGACAGGTGCTCGCCCACCCCATGAGCGAGTTCCTGGGCACCATCATGATCGTGATCGTGCTGTGGTTCGGCGGCGTGCTCGTGCTGAACAACCACACCCTCTCGGGGCCTATCTTCATCTACTACATGGTGATGCTCTATTCCATCATCAACCCCCTGAAGGACTTCTCGAAGGCAGGCTACAGCATCCCCAAGGGTCTGGCCTCGATGGAGCGTATCGACAAGATCCTGAAGGCGGAGAACACGATCAAAGAGCCTGCCAAGCCGAGACACATCACAAGTTTCGAACACGAGATAGAATTCAGGCATGTGAGTTTCGCATACCATGAGAACGGGGATACGGAGGTATGGGTGCTGAAGGACATCAACCTCATCATACCGAAAGGGAAGACGCTGGCGATAGTAGGACAGTCGGGGTCCGGCAAGTCGACACTGGTGGACCTGATACCCAGATACTACGACGTGCAGGAGGGCGAGGTGCTCATCGACGGCATCAACGTGAAGGACCTGGGCATCAACGACCTGCGCCAACTGATAGGCAATGTCAACCAGGAGGCCATCCTGTTCAACGATACGTTCCGCAACAACATCTCGTTCGGCGTGGACAATGCCACTGACGAACAGATCGCCGAGGCCGCCAGGATAGCCAATGCCTACGACTTCATCATGCAGTCGGAACACGGCTTCGACACTAACATCGGAGACCGTGGCGGACGCCTCTCGGGAGGCCAGCGCCAGCGCGTCTCCATCGCCCGTGCCATCCTGAAGAACCCACCCATCCTCATCCTCGACGAGGCCACCTCGGCCCTCGACACGGAGAGCGAGCGGCTGGTACAGGACGCCCTGGAGCGGCTGATGAAGACAAGGACCACCGTGGCGATAGCCCACAGACTGAGCACGATTAAGCACGCTGACGAGATCTGCGTGCTGCATGAGGGTCAGATCGTGGAGCGAGGCAGTCATGAGGAACTGCTGGCCAAGGGCGGATACTACAAGAAATTGCACGACATGCAGAAGTAGAATGAAGGAGAGGCTGATATATTTGACGAAGGTGTACCTTATCACGGTTTGCATATTCGTGATAGCGAAGGTGGTGTTCATGGTGGCAAACTATGAAGGGCACGCATTTGGCGCGAGAGACGTATGGGAGGTGGTGAGGCATGGTCTTACCTTAGACCTGTCGACGGCTATCTATATCATAAGCATACCGTTTCTATTGTTGATAGTGAGCGTGTGGCGGATGCCAAAGGGGATATGGACGGTCTTCAAAATATATTACGGCATTATTTCATTTGCGATGATGCTGGCGTTTACGGCTGATACGAGCCTGTATCCGTTTTGGGGGTTTAAGTTGGATGCGAGTTGTCTGCAGTATCTGGCTTCTCCTGCAGAGGCAAAGGCCAGTGTGTCAGGGGGGTATATGGCAGTGAGGATTGTGGTGGTCGTTGCGGGAACATGGATTTTGTATAAGATCTATAAAGGAGTACGGGAGTTCGGAGGTACAAGGGTACGAGAATACTCTGTGGCGAGGAAAGCGAGGAGTTCGATATTCTATCTCATCTGTATACCGCTGATGGTGATTGGAATCAGGGGAGGACTGGATGAGTCGACCACGAACATCGGGCAGGTATATTTCTCGCAAGACCAGTTCCTGAACCATTCTGCGGTAAACCCAGTGTTCAGTTTCTTCGCCTCGCTGGAGAGCACTTCCAGTGACAACACCGTATATGACTTCTATACCCCTGCAGAACTGAAGACTCTCACTGACGGGCTCTATCATTCAGAGAGTGTTGCGGGAGACACACTCCTGAGAACACAACGCCCGGATGTGGTGGTTATCCTGTTGGAGAGTTGCGGGAGCATGTTCCTGAATGTGATGCCGAACCTGCGCCATGCTGCTCAGGAAGGTATTGATTTCACCAACTGCTATGGCAACAGTTATCGTACAGACCGAGGTACTGTGTGTGCCTTGAGCGGATATCTCTCCTTCCCCACGATGTCTGTGATGAAGATGTCGAACAAGGTAAGTCATCTGCCCAGCATTGCGAGAAGTCTGCAGAAGGTGGGCTATAGCACCGATTACCTGTATGGCGGGGACATCAACTTCACGAAGATGAAAGGCTACCTGATCAGTACGGGATTTGAACGGCTCCACTGGAAACAGGACTATACCCAGGAAGAGCAAGCGACCTCTAAATGGGGTGTGCGTGATGATATCACCTTCAAGACCTTAAGCGAGATCATCAGGAAGAGAGGGGGAGAAGGAAAGCGGTTCCTCATCGGCTACTCGACACTGAGCAGTCATGAGCCTTGGGATGTCCCAGTAAACAAATATAAAGAAAAACAGTACAACGGGTTTTCTTATGTCGATGACTGCATAGGCACCTTCATCCGGGAGATGAAGCAATCGAAGCAATGGGACAACCTGCTGATTGTGTTTATGCCTGACCATAGCAGTGACTTCAAGGAATATACCGAACAGCATCCTGACCGTAACAGAATCCCTATGATCTGGACGGGCGGAGCCATCAAACAAGCCAGGAAACTGGATATGATCTGTAATCAGAGCGACTTTGCCGCTACGCTCTTAGGGCAGATGGGTATCAGCCATCAGGACTTTGATTTCAGCAGGGATGTGACAAGCGAGAGTTATCGTTATCCCTTCGCTATCCATATGTTCAATAACGGAATATCCATGACGGACAGCACAGGCTACATGCTTTACGACCTGACTGCTGACCGTCTCACCGTTCAGACCTCTCCTGATGCAGAACGCATGGCACGTACCGCCAAGGCCATCCTGCAAATGGCGACAGAGGATCTGAGGAAAAAGTGAAAAAGTGAAAAGGTGAAAAGGTGAAAAGGTGAAAAAGTGAAAAGGTGAAAAAATGAAGATAGAAAAAGACTGTGTATTAGGTTATCTTTCTCCCATAGGAACTGTGGTATGGAACCTGGGGATGGCCTATATCGTGTATTTCATCGCGCGACTGGTGTTCCTCGTGGCGAACTATTCCTTCTATGAAGGGCACCTGGCATTCCCCCATCTGATGGAGATGCTGGGCGGCGGCCTGGTATTCGACACGGCAGCCATCCTGGTGACCAACAGCCTCTACATCGTCGTCCTGCTGCTGACGCCCTGGCGCAGACTGGCCCAATGGGTCTATGTCGTCATCAATGCCGTGGCCCTGGCAGTCAATCTGGCAGACTGCGTCTACTTCCGTTTCACCATGCGCCGCACCACGACGACGGTCTTCAACGAGTTCCAGAACGAGAACAACCTGGCGGGGGTCATAGGCACGGAGATGGTGAACCACTGGTATCTGGTGCTGCTGTTCATCATCCTGGTGTATGCCATGTGGAAATTGTACAGGTCGCCAGGCAAGGCTGTCCCCGTAGGCAAGTGGTGGGTGTGGTATCCGTCGCAGGTGTTGCTGCTGGCGGCCTGCGCACCCTTCGTGGTGGCAGGTATCAGAGGTGGTTTCGCCACGGCCGTCAGACCCATCACCATCTCGAATGCCAACCAGTATGTGGACCGTCCCATCGAAGCGGCCCTGGTGCTCAACACCCCCTTCTCGATCTACCGCACCATTGGCAAGGATGTCTTCGTGGTGCCCAATTATTTTAGTGACGAAAAAACATTGGCGTCTATATATACTCCCATCCATACTCCTAACGACAGTTTGGCGGGAGCAAATTCTTCACTCTACACTCTTCACTCTTCACTTAAAAAGAATGTAGTGGTGCTGATCGTGGAGAGTTTCGGGCGCGAGTATATCGGAGCCCTGAACGAGACCCTGGAGAACGGCCAGTACAAGGGCTATACCCCTCATGTCGATTCGCTCGTCAGCCATAGCACCACCTTCCGCTATAGTTTCTGTAATGGCCGTAAGAGCATCGACGGCATGCCCAGCATCCTGTCGAGCATCCCCATGTTCGTAGAGCCCTTCTTCCTGACGCCCGCCTCCATGAACCAGGTGAGCGGCATCGCCTCGCTGCTGGCTGGCGAGGGCTACGAGACGGCCTTCTTCCATGGCGCCCAGCGCGGTTCGATGGGCTTTATGGCCTTTGCACGAAGCACAGGCTTCCAGCAATACTACGGGCGCGAGGACTATAATGAAGACCCGCGCTTTGGCGGTGACGACGACTTCGACGGCATGTGGGCGATCTGGGACGAGCCCTTCCTGCAATACTACGCCACGAAGATGTCGGAGATGAAAGAGCCCTTCATGACGGCCGTCTTCACGGCCAGCAGCCATCACCCCTACCACGTGCCAGAGCAATACAAGGACGTGTATCCCGAGGAGGGCATTGAGATCCACAAGTGCATCCGCTACACGGATATGGCCATTGGGAAGTTCTTCGAGAAGGCGAGCCACGAGCCGTGGTTCAAGAACACCATCTTCGTACTGACCAGCGACCATACCAACCTGAGCGACCATCCCTTCTACCAGACGGACATAGGCGGATTCTGCTCACCGATCATCATCTACGACCCCAGTCAGCCTGTGGGAGAGATGCAGGACAAGATCGCCCAGCAGATAGACATCCTGCCCACCGTCATGGGAATGCTGCACTACCAGAAGCCCTACTTCGGCTTCGGTATCGACCTGCTGAACACGCCTGCGGAAGATACCTGGGCGGTGAACTACCTGAACGGCATCTACCAGTATGTGAAGCATGGACACGTGCTGCAGTTCGACGGCCAGCAGACCAAGGGCATGTATGCCCTGGACGACTCGCTGATGCAGCACAACCTGGTGGGGAAGGTGCCTCAGCAACCACAGATGGAACTCGAACTGAAGGCCATCATCCAACAGTATATGGAACGTATGACACAAGACGGGTTAAAGGTGGAAAGGTGAAAAGGTGAAAAAGTGAAAAGGTGAAAAAGTGAAAAGGTGAAAAAGTGAAAAGGTGAAAAAGTGAAAAGGTGAAAAGGTGAAAGGTGATACGATGACAACGGTATTAGTGATTCACGCCAAGCATCTGACAGACAGGCTGGCACACATGGAACGTCAACTGCAGGACTGGCCAGGCGACGTGACGTATATTCTCGATGACGACAAGAATGAACTCACAGACGAGATCATCAACAAGTATTTCGTTCCTGGCTGCGAACTGTACAACAAGTCGGGTGCCACCAGTTGTGCTGTCAAGCACCTGAAGGCCTGCGAGTATATCGTCAGCCATCAGTTGGAAGGAGCGCTGGTGCTGGAAGACGACATCGTGCTCCGTCCACGGTTCAGGGAAGATTTCGAAAAGACCATCGAGGAGTATCGACAGCATGACGCAGGCCAGCCCATCCTCATCTCCTATGAAGACTCGTCGCTGCTGTTCATCCCCCGTTCACGCAGGAAGGCAGGGCAGTGGCTCTATGAGGCGCCTCACGGGCGGGTGAGATTCAATGGTGCCTTGTTTATCAACCAGCAGGCGGCACGCGCCATCGTCGAGGACGTGAGAGCCCACAGATGCGACGCTGCTGTCGACCATTACTATATGCACCTGTACGACAAGGGGCTTGTCCAGTTCCTCTGGTGTGAGCCTTGCCTGGCCACACAGGGCAGTTTCAGCGGCACGTTCGTCTCGTCCATGGGACAGATACGGTCGCTGGAGGGCTTACGCTGGAGACTGAAATACGTCTACAAACGGCTCATCTACTGGTTCAGGTAGGTGTGATTAGAGGATGTGCTGGAACAGTTCGTCGAAGTGTCCGAACGACGATTCCGTCAGTGGTGCTTCGCCATCCTTGATCCAATAGAGGGGCGTATCGTGATACATGGACGCCGTCAGCGAGAACGTGCTGGGAGGACCTATCAGGTAGTTACACTCTGAGAGCACATACAGGTCTTCCGCCGCATTTCCCTTAGGGAATATCACACGGGTGCCCTTCAGTTCCTGCTCATAACGCTCCTTATCGAGCGAGGCATCGTTGCCACAGATGAAGACAGACGTGCCAGGATGCAGGGCGACAAACTCCTTGATAAGTCTCAGGAACACCTCATCAGAAAACAAATACTTCCCGTCATACCACGTCGCATAGTCCCCGCGACGGATATGTACGCCCAGGCGACAAGAGTCCTTAGAGACTGACGACAGCACGGGCTCACAGGCCTTGACCACAGAGTCCTTGAAGGCAAACAGGTCGATGATCTCCTGCTTATATTTCAGGAAGAGGTCATACCAGCGTGCTTCCCATCCTACGACGGCGATATCCTTGTACTTCAGCATCTTCTCTTCCTCCTCGCTGATGTCGGCACCCACCTCGTTGAACTCCAGCGTGGGGATAAAGCCCCACTTGGCTGCATATTTGGCGATGGTATAGCGCAGGAAACTGTGGTTGGGCGTGTCGCAGATGTGAAAATACTGGAACTTGTAGGCGAAGCGCATCGACATGGTCTTCCGTCCATGCTCCCTGCCCCAGGCATAGAAGTGTCCGTACTGAAGGATGTTGTTGCACATCCATCCCGAGCCTTTTACATATATCATAGACTATAATCTTTAACGGTAATCATCTATAAATTGTATACAGTAATCATCTGTAAACCGTAAACTGTAAACTGTAAACAAAAACCTACTCGCACCCCTCCCTAGGCACCACTTTCCCGTTGACAACCTGGAAGCGCTCATTGAATTCCTCACGCGTACGTTTCCATCGATTATGGCTCCACAGCCACAGTTCGGGCTGACGACGGATGCTCGCCTCCAGCATCTGATGATAGATGTCTGTGGCCTCAAACGCCTTCAACTGTTCAGGCGTGCGGGTGATCAGTTTGAACTCAGCCTCGTAATAGCCCCGTTTCTTCTGAGACATTTCAAGGAAGAAGATGGCCTGACGGTTCTTGATGGCGATACGCTCCGTGCCTGTCATCACAGGGGTGTCGTGGTTCAGGAACCAGCACCAGTGGTGGATATTGTTCCAGTGGGGCACCTGATCCCCCAGGTAGCCCAGCACTGTGGGCTGATTCTGACGCTTAAACTCGACGGTCTTGCGGAGGATGTCCACCAGGGCGATGCACTCTGCCCCCCACCGTCCGCGAAGTCGCAGGAAGAGGGTGTCGAACGTCTCGTTCTCAAGGGCGTGGTAGAGTTGTCCGCAGTGTGCCTTCTCCGACACCCAGAGCGGCAGCGAGGTGACCCACTCCCAATTAAAGAAATGGCCCAAGTAGACGGCACACGACTGCCCGTCTGCCACGCACTCGTTCACCAGTTCCGTGCCCTTGAAGACCATGTGCCGACGCATCTGCCGCTCAGACATCGTCCGCATCTTCACGGCCTCGACAAAGTAGTCGCAGAGTCGATGGTAGAAAGCGTGTTCGATCGTCAGGATCTCTGCCTCAGACTTCTCAGGGAACGAGGTCTTGAGGTTGTTCCGCACCACCTTCACACGATAGCCCAGCAGACGATAGAGGACCAGATAGACAAAATCGCTGAAGAGGTAATGGATCCAGAATGGCAGCAGCGACAACAGATACCAGACGGCAGACACGAGATAGTAGACCACTTTGTTCATACGCCATAGACGGTTTTGATTTGCGCATAATAATGGGCATAGTCCAGATAGTCATCAAAGTCTGCCTTTGCCTGCTGCCCCAGCCGTTGTCGGAGGGGGGCATCATCTATCAGACGGGCCATCGCCCCAGCCAGTGCCGGGGATCGCCAGGGGGCACCAGCAGGCCGTTCTGCTCCTGTATCACATATTCACGCTGGCCACCGTTATTGGTGACGACGACAGGATGCCCCTGCGACATGTATTCCTGCGGGGAGAGCGGGCACCCCTCCTGAACGGTGGAGGCAAGGATGCCGAAGTCGGCAGCAGCGACGTAGGGCAGCACAGGATGCACAAAGCCCGCGAAGACCACCTTGTCAGAGATGCCTTTGTCTGCAGCGGCCTGTTTCAGATGGGTTGTGTATTCATCGCTGCCACGACCCACGAGGATTAAGAGGTGAGAGGTGAGAGGTGAGAGGTGAGAGGTATCCTTGAGAAAGGACGGGTCCTGGAGCAGGGCCACGGCATCCAAGAGCGTGTCAAGTCCTTTCTCCGGATCCAAGCGCCCATGATACATGCCAATGACACAGTCTGAAGGTATCCCGAACCTGGTCCTGATATCGACAGGCGTCACCTCCTTGGGTACGACAATGCTCGTATGGACGACGCCCAACTTGGAAGCATCGATGGCAGGATGGGTGCTCAGGAACTCAGACTTGGACAGTTCCGAATCGAAGATCAGACGGTCCAGATGGCGGTAGAGCCAGCGATAGAGCCACGAATTCTTGCCCTTTCGCGTCAGATGGCGGCACATCACCACCCGCACCTGCTTCCGGCCAGCCAGGCTTCTGGCATAGCACGCCGTAAAGGCATCCTTGAAGTTATGGGCATGCAGGATCACAGACTGATCCTCTGATTCCCTGATTCTCAGATTCCTGATCACCCTAGCCATCTGCCAGGCACTCTTCAGGTCGAGGGCACCACCCAGGGCCAGGGGCAGCACGTCCATGCCTGTCTCTGCATACTTCTGGACGATCGTCTCCACAGGCTTGCAGAAGATGCCGACATCAATACCGTCAGCCCTTTGGCGCTGACTCAGGTCGTAGACATACTGTTCGCCTCCGCCCCACTCCTTATTCGATACTATATGGAAAATCTTCACGCTGCAAAAGTACGCATTTTTTTAGATATAAGGACATAAGGACATCAATTTTTTTGTTTCTTTTGTTCTTATGTCTGAAAAAAGGACTACCTTTGCAGCAGAATTATGGCTTCATACGATATAGAAACCCTCCATCGGCACATTCTGCAGATCCTGCTGTCTGTAGACCGTGTATGTCAGGCGCACGACATCAGATACTACTGTTGGGCGGGCACCATGCTGGGAGCCGTCCGCCACAAGGGTTTCATACCCTGGGACGACGACATGGACATCTGCATGCCCCGTCCTGACTACGACCGTTTCATGATGCATGCCCACGAGTGGCTGCCCAAGCCGCTGGAAGCCCTGTGCATCGAGACCTCGCCCACCTACCCTGGCGGCTTCGGGAAGATTGTCGACAGCAGCACCACCCTGATAGAGCGCGCACACAGCGACTATGTAGCCGGCATCTATATCGACGTGTTTCCCATCGACGGCATCTCCCCCTCGCGCTTCGCCCAGAAGATGGCCGTGGCCCGTTACAAGGCCCTCGACAAACTGCTCTATTTCCTGCATCGCGACCCCTATAAGCATGGCCATGGACCCAGTGCGTGGCCCATCCTGCTCATCCAGC
>Ga0247611_10005498_pt1 | contig 16726 bp, 13 predicted proteins | sample 177DNAGHGhighgp2_FD_192422 | JGI IMG/M metagenome (GOLD analysis project Ga0247611, IMG submission 192422) | Sheep rumen microbial communities from Palmerston North, Manawatu-Wanganui, New Zealand - 1770 DNA GHGhigh gp2 | ecosystem: Host-associated > Mammals > Digestive system > Stomach > Rumen... | reverse complement strand
GGGCAAGATCTGTTTTTTACGGACAGGCCTTGCCCATTCATTATGGCCTACGCCGCACTGTGTGGTAGATTCGGCGGGCAAGGTCTGTCCATTGAAATCAGACTTTGCCCAAAAGTATGAATGACCTCGCCCAAAGGCGCCTCAGACCTTGCCCGTCGTGATCCGCTTACTTTTCCCTTGCACCGAAAGTGACGAAGAACCTGAAAAATAGTAGGGTTGGAACCAATCATTTTATAACAAACTGAATAACAGTACGTTACAAAAGGCCGGGTTCCAAGCCCCATGGCTGCCCCCCAAATAACAGAAAAAGCCGGGCGATGAAGCCTGGCTTTCCATGTACCCCCGCTCGGAATCGAACCGGGACCGTCAGAACCGGAATCTGAAATTCTATCCTTTAAACTACAGGGGCATCCGGTTAGGGATTGCAAATTTAGTAATTTTTGCGCACTTTGCAAGCAATCTTGCCGAAAAGATGTTGACCGGACGGATTATCCGAGATGGTTCAGGAAGCGGACCTTGAGTTGGCCCATCAGTTCGTCCATGGCATCCCGGCCCTTGGTTTCGGCTTCATTGAATTCCTGTTCCATCTTCTCGTCGATGGCTTTTTCTTCCTCCGGAGTGAGGGGAGCCTGCGCCTTGTCCTGAGTTTCCTGCGCCTTGTCCATGATGTCCTGCGCATGCCCGAATGCCTCCTCGGCGGCACCGGAGACGGCCTCGCCGGCCTTCTCGAAGGATTGTTCCACGGATTGGAAAAGTTTGTCCAGCAGCATGGTAAAATGTATCTTGTCCGCAAAAAAACACATTTCCCGGCATCCGCCCAAAAGAAAGCCGAATTTTCCACAGGACGGAATAGTCCTGTTCCGGGCGCGGATTCTCCTATTATAACGGCGTGGAAATCCCTACCTTTGCGCCTACGATCGTAACAAACGGAATGCTATGAATTTCAGCGGTATAATCGTCGGTGCGGCCGTGTTCCTGAGCATTGGAATCTGCCATCCGGCCGTCATCAAAATGGAATACAAGTGGGGTAAGCAGTGCTGGTGGGTGTGGCTCATCGTGGGCCTCGCCTGCGTGGCGGCCTCCCTTTTCGTGAAGAACCAGATCCTTTCCACCATCATCGGCGGTTTCGCCTTCTCCTGCCTCTGGGGCATCCATGAGCTGTTCCTGCAGGAAAAAAGGGTTCTCCGGGGCTGGTTCCCGGAAAACCCTGAGCGTCACGACTATTACGAGCGCAAGCGCAAGGAGGACGGCTACACGTCCAAACTGTAGCCGGGCCGATAGTCGTAGTGGAGGAGCTTCGTGGCCTCCGGGTCGTGCATGAATTTCTGTACGATCGGGTTCCAGACGACGGGACGGCCGAGCTCCATCGCGATGTTCCCCAGATTGCATACCGTGCAGGATGAATGCCCGACTTCCACGGGGACGTTCGGGTCGATCCGCGATTTCACCGCTTCGATGAAGGCGCGGTGGTGTCCCACCTTCGTCTCATAGGGGACGGAGTCGTCGCCGGCGGCCGCGGTCATGTCAAACTTCTTGTCCGAAGCTTCGAATTTACCGCGGGAAACCTTGATCCAACCCTCATCGCCGTAAATCTGTACGCCGGGCGTGGATCCGTCGAACGGTTCTTCGGAGACGATCACTCCGTTGTCATACCGGTAGGTCAGGTGGTCATAGAAGCTGTATCCCGGCGGGATGACCTCGACCGGGCCGGTGAGATCCTTGCCCAGGGCCCACTGGGCCACGTCGAACATGTGCGCGCCCCAGTCGGTCATGAGGCCGCCGCCGGAAACCTTGTACCAGCGCCAGGCGCCCCAGAGCTGTTCGTCCTGCGTCTCGGTGATGATGGGGTCGAAGTCCGAGTGATAGTGGACGGAGGTCGGGAGCGGGCCGAGCCACTTGTCCCAGTTGAGGCCGGCGGGAACCTCCATCTTGGGAAGGTTGTTCGGCGCCGGGGCGGGGGAGGTCGGGTTCACGTTGTTCCGCCCCACATAGACCTTGACCTTGCGGATCGTGCCCAGCTCGCCTTCGCGGGCAAGGTTCGCCGCATGGATGAATTCCTCGCTGGAGCGCTGCTGGCTGCCCACCTGGAGGATCCGGTTATACTTGCGGACGGCTTTCACGAGCTGCTGGCCCTCATAGATGGTGAGGGTCAGCGGTTTCTCCAGGTACACGTCCTTGCCGGCCTTGCAGGCGGCGATGGCGATCACGGCGTGCTGATGGTCCGGGGTGGCGATCACCACGGCGTCGATGTCCGGACGGGCCAGGAGGTCCTGGTAGTCCTCGTACAGGTCCACCTTGACCTTCTTCTCGCCTTTCTTGCCGTAATAGTCTTTCACGCGGCGTTCGAAGCGGTTGCGCTTGATGTCATAGACGTCGCAGCCCGCGACCACGCGGACGTCGTCCATGGACATGAACCCCTGGAGCAGGTACATGGCCTGCTGGCCGAGGCCGATGAATCCGAGGTGGATCTTGTCGGACGCCGCCTTGCGGGCGGACTTGGCGGCAGGAGCGGCCGGGGTGGCGCCCCGCAGCATACCGGCGGGGACCATGAGTCCCGCTGCGCCGAGAGCGGATGCTTTCAGGAAATCTCTTCTTTCCATGTTTCAGTGTTATGGGTTCGTCCTGCTAAGTTAATGAAAAAAAACAGGATCCGGGCATCAAACTCCCGGAAACCGAAACTTTTTGCTACATTTGTGTCAAAGACTTGATCTCTAAGGGGAATGAAAACGATCCGGGATTCGCTCCGCCAATACATTGAAAACGAGGTGATCCCCCGGTATGCGTCCTTCGACAAGGCGCATCGGGAGGACCATGCGCGGGCAGTCATCGAGCGTGCGCTCGCCATGGGAAAAACCTGCGATATCGACACGGAAATGCTGTATGCCGCCGCGGCCTGCCATGACCTGGGCCTCGCTGTGGACCGGAAGACGCACCATCTGGAAAGCGGCCGGATCATCCGGGAGGACGTCCGGCTCCGGGAGTGGTTTTCTCCGGAGCAGATAGAGACCATCGCCCAGGCGGCCGAGGACCATCGGGCATCGGCCCAAACGCTCCCGCGCAGTCTCTATGGCCGTCTGGTGGCGGAAGCGGACCGGATGATCGTACCGGAGACTATCATCCGCCGGACCGTCCAGTTCGGCCTGACCCATTATCCGGAGCTGGACAAGGAGGGGCACTGGGGCAGGACGCTGGAGCACCTGCACGAGAAGTACGCCGAAGGGGGATATCTGCACCTGCTGATTCCCGGTTCGCCGAATGAGGCCCCCCTCTCCGAACTGAGATCCATCATCCGGGACGAAGCCCGCCTGAGGACCCTTTTCGAGGGCATCTGGAAAGAAGAAACAATGAACTGATCCGATATGAAAACGCTGCTCAAAACCCTCGGCATCGCCCTGCTGACCCTCGTCGGCTGCGCGCAGAAGCCCCAGGAAGAGGTCGTGATGGTCGTGGAGACGACCATGGGGACCGTGGAATTCAAACTGTACAACGAAACGCCCCTGCACCGGGATAATTTCCTCAAGCTGGCGGACGCGCATTACTTCGACAGCCTGCTCTTCCACCGGGTGATCGACAATTTCGTCATCCAGGGCGGCGATCCGAACTCCCGGTATGCGCAGCCCGGCGAGATGTTGGGTGACGGCGAGCCTGACTGGCGGGTCCCGGCGGAGTTCCGCCTGGACAAGGGGATCTTCCACCGGAAATGGACCGTGAACGCCGCCCGGGAAGGGGACGACACCAATCCCGACCGGGAGTCCTGCGCCTCGCAGTTCTGCTTCATGATGGGCTCTCCCATGTCGGATGAGCAGTTGGACCGTGCCCAGGCCCGTCTGGATGCCGCTACGGACGGACAGGTGAAACTCACCCCGGAAATGCGCCAGGCTTACAAGGAAACGGGCGGAAGCCCGCATCTGGACGGCCAGTACACGGTCTTCGGGGAGGTGGTTTCCGGGTTTGATGTCCTGGAGGCCATCCAGAAGGTGGCGACGGACCCGAATGACCGTCCCATTGAGGATGTCCGAATGCTCCGGGTGTACCGGAAGACGGAGGCGGCTCCCGAAAAGCCGGTCTTCGAGAAGCTGGGGGACATCGGCACCGTCTCCACGCCTGCCGTCATGACCCGTTCCGGGAAGGGGGTACTGCCCGGGGTCATCCTTCGGCCTGCAGGACCCGACCTGCCCGCCGCACACGAACTTCTCCATCTACAATAACCTGGGCTCTTCGGACAAGCGCTGGTACTGCGTCCCCACCTGCGGTCACGCCATGTGGCAGGAGCCTTCGTGGAGCGCGGAGAGGGACGCTTTCCTGAGCCGATTCTAGGATAGTTTCATGAACGCGCGGCCGCTCCGGCCGTCGATGCAGATCTTCAGGGGCTCGTCCAGATGGATGAGCCTCAAGTATTTGGACTCGTACTCGGCCGGCAGGGCATTCAGGGCGCTGTCGTTGAACTCGTCCTCCCGGCGGGCGAAGGGATCGACATGGACGAAGCCCACGTTGAAGGACGTCAGGTTCTGGAAGAAATGCGTTCCCTGGCTCGGGTCGATCCGGAAGTCCGGCAGGACGCATTCCACGAGGGCCTTCACCTCCGAGATGTCGCTCCATTTGACCGGGATGCCCAGCGAGGGGATGCTGGTGCCCCAGCGGCCGTAGCCGATGAGCACGTATCCGCGGCCTTCCTCCCGCATCCGGTTGTTCAGGGCGGCGATCTCCGCGGCCATCGCCTCGGTCTCCATCTTGTCGAACCGCTCCTTGGGAATGTAAACGAGGTCTTTCACGTCCTGGACCCAGCCGGTGCCCAGGGCGCTTCCGGAACGGAGGAAAGAGCCGCTTTCGTCAATCTCCGACCAGTCCACCTCGGTGTTCAGGCTGTCGGAGGAGATGGGCCGGATCTGGAGGACGTGGAAGGTCTTCGCCATATCGGCGGGCTTGTCCAGGTTGGCGGCGAACTCGATCTCCACGCAGCACTTCATCTCCTTCTGGCCGATTTCCAGCAGCTCTTTCAGGATATCGGCCAGCGGGAAGGTCCCGTAGCGGAGGATATGGGCGAAGGTGACGAACTTGGGACCGCGGGGGAAGGGGGAGTCCACCATCCGCTGGTTCTCGAAATCGAAGGTGGAAACGACCTTCTGGAGGTTCCGGAAGCCGGTGCACGCGGAGATGCGGAGCCGTTCCAGGTTCACGGCGTCATCGACCGAGGTCTTGAATTTCTCCGGCTTGAGGTTCAGGGCGTACATGTACTGCTGGGTCTCCCGCATGGTCAGCTCCGGCGTGGAGGTCTGGACCACATGGCCGGGATAGGCCGGGGAGAAACGGAGTGTCTGTTCGCCGTCCACGACGGCCTTTCCCAGGCCGAAGGCGAGCCGGACGATCCCTTCTTCCGCCGTCTCGTGGCCCACCGGATAGAAGTTCAGCGACCGGGCGACGCCGGACAGGGTGGGAAACCACAGTCCGCCGTCCTCGCTGCCGCACACTTCCTGCAGGACGATAGCCATCTTTTCCTCGGAGATGACGTTTCCCGTCGCCGTGATGTAGCTTCGGGACGAGGCGAAATAGACCGAGGCATAGACGCTCTTGATGGCCTTGGAAATGAGCCGGAGCTGCTGGTCCTCATTCTCGGTAGCCGGTACCATATAGGTGGAATAGACGCCGGCAAAAGGCTGATAGTAAGAGTCTTCCAACTTGGAGGAAGACCGGACGGCCAGCGGTTTCCGGACATGGCGGATAAAGATCCTCAGGGCATCCGTCAGGTCCCGGGGCAGGGTGGAGGCGGCGAATTCGGAGAGGATCTCCGCATCCGAGAGGTCCGCGTTGATGACGTACTGGAGTCCGTTTTCGAGGATGAACCGGTCGAAGAAGTCCGTCGTGATGACGAGGGTCCTCGGGACCAGGACGCGCACGCCTTCCCAGTGGTCATACAGGTTGTACCGCTGGAGGATCTGGTTCAGGAAGGCCAGGCCGCGGGCCTTGCCGCCCAGGGATCCGTCCCCGAGTCGGGCGAACCGGATGGCGTCGTTGTAGCGCTCGGGCTCGAAGCGGGCTACGACGCCGAGCCCCTGGGCCATCCGGTAGTCCCGGATGGAGCGGACGGTGGTTTCCCTTCGCTTGGAAGGATCCTCGAAATGGCTTTTCTTGATCCGGTTTCCGATTTCGAACAGGCCGCGGGCCAGCAGCCAGCGGGAAATGTAGTTCTTGGTGGCCAGGCGTGCCAGGTCCGCATCCGACAGGGTGGCGATGATGCGCTCGGCCCCGTACAGGTCGCTGGCACGGGCGATTTCCTCTCCGGTCCGGGGATCCGTGACCACGAAATCGCCGAATCCGAATTCCCGGCCGATGAACTCCGCCAGGTCGTGGGTGAGCGTCTTGGAGCGTTTGACGAGGAAACCCGCCTTGAGGGAGGTGGCGACCGTACGCATGCTCTCCTGGGACGACTGCATGAGGATGGGCATCTTGGGGTCGTCCTTCCGGATCAGCCGGCACAGGTCGATGCCCGCGTCCAGTTTCTCCTCCGACCGGTTGTCCCCCCGGTGAAGGACGAAACCGATGTCGGAGATGACGCCCAGCATGTTGGACTTGTATTTCTCGTAAAGGGCGACGGCATCATCATAGTTGGTGGCCATGAGGATCTTGGGCCGGGAGCGTTTCCGAAGGCTCTGCTGGCTTTCATTCAGGGCATCCCGGATGGCCTCGCTGTTTTGGAGGAGGATCAGGCGGTACAGTTCCGGCAGGTAAGTGGAGTAGTACCGGACGGAATCCTCCACGAGGAGGATGCACTGCACGCCGTTCTCCAGGATGTCCACCGGCGCGTTCCGGCTGTCCTCCAGAAGCTTGATGATGGCGATGATCAGGTCGGTGGAGTTGTTCCAGCAGAAGATGCCGTCGAAGTGGCTCGTGTCCCGGTTCTCCATCTGCCGGTAGATTTCCTTGGCGAAGGCAGTGAGGAGGACGACCGAGGTCTCCGGGTCGATCTCCTTCACCCGGCGGGAGAACTCGAACACATCCACCTCGCCCACGTTGTACATGGTGATGACAAGGTCGAACTGCGCACCGCCCTCCATGAGGGCGAGGGCTTCCACGGTGGATTCCGCCCGGACGAATTCCGGCGGATTGGAGAGGTTGAGTTCCGAGTATTCGGCGGTGATCCGGGGTTCGATGCACCCGTCCTCTTCCAGGGCGAACTTGTCATAGTTGTTGCATACGAGGAGGATCCGCCGGATCCGCCGTGCCATCAGGGGAGTAGCCGTATCTGTCATCGTTCGTTCAGTCCGTTAATCCTGCAAAGATACGAAAAAATCCGGAACGACAGGGGCTGTCATTCCGGGTGGAGCCGGAGAATCCTTGCTGTCTATCATTCCATCTGATTGTTTTCCTCTCGGATTCTTCTTATATTTGCCCATAGGAGTATTTGCTATGAAACTTTCCTCCATATGGGCGTTTTACCGGGACGGGTTCAGGAACATGACCTGGGGACGCCCCCTGGTCTGGCTGATCCTGCTGAAGTTTTTCATCCTGTTCGCCATCCTCCGCGTATTCTTCTTCAAGCCGGCCATGGCCGGTCTTTCCGACGAGCAGAAGAGCGAACAGGTCGGGGAGCGCCTGACCGGAGGAGCAACCACTTTCGATTCGACCGAAACAATGAACTTCTAATCAACACTAAACTATGGATGTGGTCATCTGGTCGCGAATCCAATTCGCAATGACCGCCGCTTACCACTGGCTCTTCGTCCCGCTTACCCTGGGACTGGCGCTCGTGATGGCGGTAATGGAAACCCTGTATGTCGTCAAGAAAGACGAGTTCTGGAAAAAGGCGGCCCAGTTCTGGATCAAACTGTTCGCCATCAACTTTGCCGTGGGCATCGCCACGGGCATCATCCTCGAGTTTGAATTCGGCACCAACTGGAGCAATTATTCCTGGTTCGTCGGGGATATGTTCGGTGCTCCGCTCGCTATCGAGGGCATTCTCGCCTTCTTCATGGAGGCGACGTTCTTCGCCGTGATGTTCTTCGGCTGGGAAAAGGTCTCCCCGAAGTTCCACCTGGCATCGACCTGGCTCACCGGTATCGGCGCGACCCTATCGGCCTACTGGATCCTCGTCGCCAACGGCTGGATGCAGAATCCGGTGGGGACGACCTTCAACCCGGATACCGTCCGGAGCGAGATGGCTTCGGCGGCGGCATTCTGGGAGGTTATCTCCAATCCCGTGGCTGTGAGCAAGTTCTTCCATTCGGTGACCAGCGGCTGGCTGACGGGCGGTGTCTTCGTCGTCGGCGTAAGCGCCTGGTACCTCCTGAAAGGACGGCAGGTGCAGTTCGCGAAGAAGAGCATGCTGGTGGGCGGCATCGTCGGGCTGGTAGGAGCGGCGGCGGTGATGCTTTCCGGTGATTCTTCCGGTGTCCATGCCGCCGAGTTCCAGCCGATGAAGCTGGCGGCCGCCGAAGGTCTGGAGGACGGCGGCAGGGGAGCGGCCTTCACGATCGTCCCCGGAGTCAAGATTCCCAAGATGCTTTCGTTCCTGGCGACGCACGATTTCAACGGCTATGTGCCGGGAATCAACGACATCCTCCGCGGCTATACCGACAATGATGGGAATGTGATTCCCTCCGTTGCCGAGAAGATGGAGCGGGGACGGAAAGCGCTGGATGCGCTTGCAGCCTATCGGGAGCTCAAGGACAGCCATCCGGATTCCGCAGCGGTGGCGCGCCGGGTGATGGAGGAGAATGTCCAGTACATGGGCTACGGCCACCTGGAGAAGCCGGAGGATGTCGTTCCCCCGGTGGGCGTCGTATTCTGGGCCTTCCGTCTCATGGTCGGCCTGGGGATGCTGCTGGCGCTCGTGCTGCTCCTGAGCGTCTGGTTCACGTGGAAGGACAGAATCGGGTCCATGAAGTGGCTCCTCTGGACGGCCATCGTCTGCATCCCGCTGGTGTATATCGCCGGACAGTCCGGATGGGTCGTCGCTGAAGTGGGGCGTCAGCCCTGGACCATCCAGGGACTGCTGCCGGTCCATGTGGCTATTTCCAGCCTGAGCGCCGGCGCCGTGAAGACGACCTTCTTCGTGTTCCTCGGCGTATTCGCCCTGTTCCTGTTCATCGAAATCCGTATCATGCTCCGTGCCATCAAGAAAGGCCCCGAAGTCGAACCTGAAAACGCTTAAGCTATGTCCTACGAATTCCTGCAACAGTATTGGTGGTGTCTGATCGCCCTGCTGGGCGGTCTGCTGGTGTTCCTGATGTTCGTCCAGGGGGCGAACCTGCATCTCGGGAACCGTTCCCTCGACGATACGCAGAAACGGATGATCCTGAACTCGACCGGCCGCAAATGGGAACTGACCTTCACGACGCTGGTTACCTTCGGAGGCGCGTTCTTCGCGTCTTTCCCGCTGTTCTACAGCACCAGTTTCGGCGGTGCGTACTGGGTCTGGGTCCTGCTGCTCATCACCTTCGTCTTCCAGGCGGTTTCCTACGAGTTCCAGAACAAGAAGGGAAATCTGCTGGGAGTAAAAGGCTTCCGCATTGCCTTGATGGTCAATGGGTTCCTGGCTCCGTTCCTGGTAGGGACCGCCGTGGGGACGTTCTTCACCGGTTCGGATTTCACGGTGGACAAAGTGGCCATCACCGATCCGGCCTCACCCGTCATCAGCACCTGGGGCAACGGCTGGCACGGCCTGGAGGCCCTGGGGCAATACCATGCGGTCCTGCTGGGCGGGACAGTGACGTTCCTTGCCGCCATCCTGGGTGCCCTCTATGTGCTGAACAATGTGGATGACAAGGCGATCCGGGAACAGATGCGGCGCAGCATCCGGATCCTGGCCGTTCCGTTCCTGGCCTTTTTCGTCGCCTGGACGGTCCTCCTTCTCACCCGCCAGGGGTTTGCCGTGGGCGAGGATGGAACCGTATTCATGGAGCCTTACAAGTATCTGCACAATCTCCTGCAGATGCCCGCCGTGCTGGTGATGCTGCTTTCCGGGGTCGTCCTGGTGCTTGCCGCACTGTACCTGGGCATTTTCACCCGGTCCGTGAAGGGGATCTGGTATGCCGGACCGGGCGCGGTCCTGGTGGTGATGGCAGTGTTTTTCCTGGCCGGATTCAACCATACCGCCTATTACCCGTCTTATACAGACCTGCAGAGCTCGCTGACGCTCGCCAACAGTTCATCCAGCTACTTCACGCTGAAAGTGATGTCCTGGGTGTCCCTGCTGATCCCCTTCGTCTTTGCCTATATCGCCTATGCCTGGCGTGCGATGGATGCGAAGAAGATCACCCGGGAGGAGATCAAGGATACGGCCCACAAATACTGATTCACTCCCCGAAACCGGGAACCCGGATGTAGGAGGGACGGTGGTCGAAGCGGATATAGGTGTATCCGGAGGCGGCGAGGAGGTCGGTCACGGCCTCCATCGCCCCTTCGTAGGCCTTCCGCTTGAGTCCGGCGTGGTCCGCTTCCATGATGAGGCGCTGCCGGGCCGTATCCTGCAGGCTCGTCACCTCCTCGTGCGTCCATTTCCCGCTTTCGGCAAAGACTTCAAAGTCGGAGGGATTGACAATGACGTCCAGATACTGCGGCGCGGGGAGTCTTACGAAAACGGTGTCGCCGGAGAAGCGGATGTCCTCCGGGCCCATTTCCAGCAGGTCCACGCCGGCCCGCACGGTTCCCTTCGCGATGAGGACCAGGTGGTCGTCCACGTCCTTCCCGAAGCCGTCCCGGGCCAGGGAGCCGAGGGGCGTGGAGGCCAGGGCGCCGGGTTTGGACCGGGTGAGGACCATTTCGTCGTAATAGCAGGCCGTCGTCAGTTCGCCGAGGGCCTGGATCTTCGTGACGATCAGAACGGTATCGTCGATCGTGAGAGCGTGCTTTTCCCGCCTGGCCAGCCGGCCGGCCAGGAAGAGGCCTGCAACTACGAGGACCGCCAGCAGAACGATCAGCGGCGAAACAGTGATGACGATTTTGCGGGGCTTCTTTTCCATGGCGGTCATTCGAATACGACTTCCACCGAAGTGAAGCCCATTTTGGTGAATACGGATTCAAAGAAACGGCGGCCGTTCTCCTCCGCCTTTTCCAGGATGCCCAGCGAAGGGACGCTGTCCCGGATCTGCTTCTCGCCCTGCCGGAGCAGCGCATTGCGCTCTTCGGCGGAGAAAGAGTGCCGGAGCATGGTTACATGGTCATACTCCTCCCGGATTTCGGAAGCGGGCATGTCCAGGGACAGGAGCTTGGCATGGGGAACCGTGACGGTGACGCTGCCGTCCAGGCGGTTGATATCGACATTTTCGGCCGAGAAACCGCTCAGGTCGATGCCGGCTTTCAGGTAAGCCGTGCAGCTGAGGAGGATCTTCCGGTCGCCGATCTTGTACCACTCGCCCTCGTCATTGGCCTTCACGATCTTGCGGACGCGGTATTCCACGAGGCTGAGCTCCCGCATTTGGGAAATCGCTTCAATTTCCCTTTGCACGGTATCGTCCGCGGAGGACCGGCCGGAACACCCACCCAGCGCCAGGATGGGAATCCAGGCGCACAGAAACAGGATTGCGGCCGTATGAGAACCTCTGTGCATCTATCCCACAAAGATACAAAGAATTCTCTATTTATTCAGGCTCTTGACGAAGGCGGACGGAGAAATGTTGAACTGTTTCTGGAATGAGGCGGCGAAATAGGAGGAGGAGGAAAAGCCCAGCATGTCCGCCACTTCGTTGATCCGGTATTGCCGGGAGGCCAGCAGCTGAGCCGCCTCCTTCAGGCGGCACAGCCGGATGTACTCGTTGACATTCATCCCGGTGTTGGCCTTCACTTTCCGGTACAGGGTCGAACTGCTGACATTCAGCTGTCCTGCCAGTCCCTCCAGGCTGAGGCTGTTCCCGTTCAGGTTGTCCATGACAATCTTGTGCAGGCGCTCCATGAAGGCTTCATCCGTCTTGCTGGTGGCGCCGCTGAAATGGGCGAGCGGAGAAGATGTGAACTGCCGGTTCGCTATCTCCTTGTTCTTGAATAAGTTGACAATATTTGCCCGGAGAAGTTCAATGGGGAAAGGCTTTTCGATATAACCATCGGCACCGGCCTTGAGCGTCTCGATACGGGTGTCCGTTCCCACGGCTGCCGTCAGCAGGATGACCGGGATGTGGCTGAATTCGGGATTGGTCTTGATTTCGTTGCACAGTTCGCAGCCGTCCATGACGGGCATCATGATGTCACTGACCACGAGGTCGATGCGCTGCGCTTTCATCAGCTCAAGGGCCATCTTTCCGTTGACGGAGAGGAATACGTTGTACTGTTCGGCGAATTCCCGGGCGAGGTACAGGCGGAATTCCTGGTTGTCTTCGACGATCAGGAGGGTGGCGCGACTACTGTCGAACTCCTGGAGGTCCTGTCTGTTTTCCGCAGGATCGGCGGGCGCAGGCGCTCCCGATGCCTGTTCGGAAAGGCTCACGGGAAGCTCAACGACGAAGGAGTTCATGTCTGTCCGCTGCGCATCCAGGTACAGGCGTCCGCCATGGGATTCCGCCAGGGCGCGTGAGAGCGGCAGGCCCAGGCCGGTGCCTTTCCCGCCCTGATAGAATTTTTCGAAGATCCTGTCGCGTTCCCCGGCCGGGATAATCCGTCCGTTGCTGTCCACCCGGACGGCGACGCTTTTTTCCGAGGGACGCTCCACGCTGACCCGGATCAGATCCTTGCCGTATTTCAGGGCATTGGAAAGCAGGTTTCCGACGATGGTATCGACCGCATCCTTGGCCGACAAGACCTCGATCACTTCTTCCGGTATGCGGGTTTCCAGCCGGACCTCCTGTTCAGCGGCAGTCGGGGCGAACCGTTCACAGGTCTTCCGGACCGTATCGCAGAGGTTCTGCCGGGTGAACGGGAGTTTCTTGTCTCCGTTTTCCAACTTTTTCAGGTCCAGCAGTTCGTTGGTCAGAGAGAGCAGGCGGTCGGTATTGGACTGGATGACCAGCATGTCTTTCTCTGCTTCAGGCGCGTATTCCTTCTCCCGGATAATCCTGTCCAGCGGCATTTTGATGAGGGTCAGGGGGGTGCGGATCTCGTGGGTGATGTTCGCGAAGAAGGCGTTCCTGGATTCGAAGACCTCCTGCCGTCTCCGCTGCTCCAGTTTCTCCATCTGGAGCTGTCGCTTCTCCTTTCGCCAGCGGCGTACGAAGAACTCGCACAGGAGACCGGTGCCGATTACCAGGGCCGCCAGGAGGATCATACCGGCGGTGCTTTTCCAGAAGGGCGGAGTCACGATGATTTCCAAGGTTTTCCGGGAAAGGGGATTGTCATTGCCCAGTACCCCGACCGTAAAAGTGTGTTTGCCATATCCGATGTTGGCGTACTGGATGAAATTGTAGCTGGTGACCGAAGTGACTTCCTTCTTGCCCGAGGTCAGCGTGCACTCGTACCGGGTTTCCAGGATACTCGCGTAGTTGGGCGAGGAGAAAGAGATGGAAAGGGTCGAGATATCCTTGTGGCTCACCCGGATGCTGCTGGAAGTCTGGGGGGATGCGCCCGGGGAGGCGAGGGGGGTGATCCTGTCCCCGGACATGGCGTAGATGCTGTTGATATAGACCGCTTTATCCTTGTGCTGCTCGCGAAGGGAAACCGGGTTGAAAGCGAACACACCGTCGGTGGTCCCCAAGTAGATCGTTCCACCGGGGGCCCGGTAAGCGGCGCCGTTCGAATAATGGTTTCCGACGATCTGCGACTCTTCGAAGACCGTGGTGAGCGTGTAATCGTCGGGATTCATCATGAGGAGGCCCTTGATCGTGGTCACCCAGAGCTTTCCTTCTTCATCTTCCGTGACCGCGCAGACGTTCCGGGACAGCAGTCCGTTTCTGCGGGTGAAATTCCGGAAACTGAATTCCCCGGCACTGGCATCTGCCATGAACAGGCCGGCTTCCTCGGTCGTCACCCACATGTTGTGCCGGCTGTCCTCGAAGAAAGAGGTGATGGTGGAGGACCCCGGAAGACCTTGCTCCCGGTCCAGGTGACGCGGGGCCGTCGCGATGCTTTCCATCAGCCAGACGCCGGAGCCTTCCGTTCCCACCCAGAGCCGGCCTGCGTGGTCCTGGAACAGCGCCCGGACCGGGATCCGGCCGATGTCATCGACCCGTCCGAAGGACTTTGCTCCCGGCTCCAACCCGTACAGACCGTCTTCCGCTCCTGCCAGGATGGTGCCGCTGTCCATCTGAAAGAGGCAGGAAATCCGGTTGTCCGGGAGGTTGACTTGCTCCAGAACCTTCCCGGATGCCTTGTCGCAGCGGTACAGGCCGCTGTAGGTCGCAACCCACAGGATGTCGTCCTCCGGCAGGATATCCAGGATCCGGGTGCTGCTTCCGCTCAAGGTGAATCCCGTAAAGGACTTCGTGGCCGGGTCGAAGCGGTTCAGTCCGCCTTCCTCCGTGCCCATCCAGATGGCGCCGGATGCGTCCGGCCTGATGCCCTGGACGATTCGTCCTTTCATGGACTCAGGTCCTTCCATCTGATAATAGAGGTCGTATGCATCGCGGCTGTCATGCCAGAGATTGATTCCCCTGTAGTATGACCCGGCCCAGACATTCCCGTCGGCATCGGCAAACAGGTTCCTGATCCGGGACGAGGAAATGGACAGCCGGTCCTTTTCGGAATAGAGAATATGCCGCATGCCTTCCTCTGCGATGATCCAGATTCCGTTGTCCGTGCTGATCCAGTATTCCCCCGGACGGCGCTCCAGCGTGCAGAGCACCGTCCGGCAGCCGGATTCACGGCAGCTGAAAATGCGGAGCTGCGTGCCGTCCATCGGATTGGTTGCAAAAACGTTTCCCTGCCGGTCCACGGTCAGGAGGCGGCCGTCGGAAATTCCTTGAACCGACCGAAGGGAAACGGCCCCTTCCTTGAAAAAACGGTCTGCATTGTCGTCGTACCGGAAGAGTTCCCCCTCCCTTGCCGAAGTGCACCAGATGGTACCGTATGAATCGGCCGTCAGGGATCCCGCGCGAAAAAATTCAGCCTCGGGATAGACGGTGACCTTGCCGCTCGCTTTGTCATACCGGTACAGGTCCTGGAACAGGAACCAGATGTCGCCGTGGGCACCGGAAACGATGGCGGAGGCCGGTGCGCGCTCTGCGATACCGATGTTCACCGTCCTTCCGGTAGCCGGGTCGTAATAGCCGTTGCCGCTGGAGGTGGAGAACCAGATGAGGCCTCCGTCATCGGTGCATAAGGCGGTCGCCTTCCCTTCCATCAGGCCGGTCATATAGTAGAAGCGGTATCCGTCGTACCAGCAGATGCCGTCGCCGGTCCCGATCCAGATGAAGCCATACCGGTCCTGGGCCGTGCAGTAAACGCTGTTGCCGGCCAGTCCGTCCTGCGTCAGGAAGTGGTTGAAATGATAGCGGAAAGGAGCCGCAGCGAGGGTTGCGGCCGCCACCACGGGGAGGCAAATCGACAGGAGCAATCGTTTCATGATGCGGATCATTCTCTTGCATAAAGGTACGCTAATTTCATGAAAATCCGAGTGTAAAACCCTCATTTCCTGTCAGATTGACGATATCTTGTCCGAGGTTGACGGATTCTTGTCCTTCAATCTGCGATTCTTTCGGTATTTTTGCAATGGAAACAAATGTCTGTCAACCGTTCAGTCAATGCAGTCCGGGTTGACGATCATTGAATAAATCATGTTATGTTAGGGAAGAGGGGGCCGCGCAGGGATGCGCGGCCCCCTCTGCATGCATGCGGACCTGTCGATTAACGGCCCGACACCCGGGCGAACCAGTCTTCGGCCGTCCGGATGTCCCCTTTGGACCAGCAGGAACCGAAACTGTAGCGGAAGGGCTCACCGGAGGCGATGCGCTTGCAGGCCACAAGGTGATTCCCGTCATCGGAAAGGAGGCCGGTGTTCTCGGCGCCCGGGACGATGACGGCTACCCCCAGCATCCCGTCTTCCGGCTCGAAGGTCTGGTCGGAGGCGCGTTCCCAGATGGCGATGCGGTCCGAACCGACGTATTGCTCTTCCACGGTCTCCAGGGCGGCATGGATGTTCATGCCGGCGGCGACGGTGAGCGTGTCCGTTCCGTCGAAGGTATAGATGTCCTCGACTTCACAGAAATAAGTGTCAGGCTCGACGGTGACGGTCTTGTCCAGCGCAACGGTCACTCCGTCGGCTATTTCCCATTGCGGATAATGAAGCGCGAAGACCACTTTTTCCGGGGTTTCCTCCACCATGTCCCAGGAACGGTAGTTGGTGGCAGGGTAGCAGAGCTTCCCGTCCATGAGCGGAGCCGATGCACCGCCGCCCAGGGAAACGGCCACCTTGTAGCAGTCCTTCCCGCCGTGGTCGTGGTGGTAGTATTCGTCACTCTGGGTTTCATAACCCTTGTACCACTCGTCGGCGACGAGCTTGCCGGGGAGTTTCACCCAGATGTCGATGCCGGGGGAGGTGGGGTTGCCTTCCAGGGCCTTGCCGTAGAAACGGCCGGCGATGAGGTTGTTTTCGAAGACGAAGTCGTCGGAACGCTCCGGGACGAATCGGGCCATGACTTTCTTCTCGGGCGCCTGCGTGCAGGCGGCGAGGGCCATGAGGCCAAGCATTGCATAGAAAAGCTTCTTCATGATGTCAATGTCATTCTGAGCGCAGCGAAGAATCTATTTCAGGTCCTTGGTGGCGCACCAGTCCATGTCGTTGTAGTCGTCGTTCTCGCCGCACATGCCCCAGATGAAGGTGTAGTTGCGGGTGGCGCAGGCGGAGTGGATGCTCCACTGCGGGGAAATG
>Ga0247611_10005497_pt1 | contig 16728 bp, 13 predicted proteins | sample 177DNAGHGhighgp2_FD_192422 | JGI IMG/M metagenome (GOLD analysis project Ga0247611, IMG submission 192422) | Sheep rumen microbial communities from Palmerston North, Manawatu-Wanganui, New Zealand - 1770 DNA GHGhigh gp2 | ecosystem: Host-associated > Mammals > Digestive system > Stomach > Rumen... | reverse complement strand
CATAGAAACTGTATGGGGAGATGCCGTTGCCGGTGTAACTGTGGCGCAGGGTGGCATTGACCATCACGCCGTTGGTGAAGTAGTTGTAAACCAGGTTGATGTTGTGTCCCTTCTCCACGTCGAGGTCAGTATTTCCGTAGCTGAGGGCCGTCGGGTCGGAGGTGTCCACGTAGGGGTTCAGGTAGGAGATGCCCGGACGGGAAATGCGCAGGTTGTAGCTGAGGCCGATATTCTGGGTCATCGCCGGGCTCCACTGGATGCTGGCGCTCGGGACCAGGCTGCCGTAATTCACGCTGAACGGTTGCGACTGGGCGGAGGAATCGTAGGACTGCCAGGTGTGCTCATAGCGGACACCGCCCTTGATCCCGAACTGGCCGAAAGTTCCCGAATACTCCGTATAGGCCGCACCGATGCGGTTGTAGAAGTCATAGGTCAGGTCGCCGAGGGCGTTGTGGACGAAATCGCTGCCGTTCCACAGGTAGGCCGTCTGGTCGGAGGAGTTGTGCCGGTAGATGTATTTCGCACCGGTGTTGATGGTCCGGCCCTCGCCGAGGGGCGTGGTGAAATCGGCCTGGACCGTGTGGCTCAGGGAGTTCTGCAAGCCGTCGGTCCGGCGGTCGGTGAGGTCGAAGCCCTCGGCCGAAGCGCCGCCGAAGGTGTTGCGGGTGTTCACGACGGACGGACTGCCGTTGAACTGATAGGACAGGGTGAAACTCCGGCCCGGCGCATCGGCCCAGAGGTGCTGGTAGTCCGCTCCGGCGCTGATGTTGTTGCGGGTGTTCTCGGAGTAGGTCGTACCGTCGTAGGAAAAGGAGTAGCCGGGCATGGTCATTTCCGTGGCGGAGGTGCCGGTGGAAGACATGCCGAAGCGCATCAGGCCGGCCGTCGCGGAGACAAGGTTCAGGGTGTCGATTTCGTAACTGGCATTGACCGTCCCCATCACCATGGGCATGTGCATGTCGGTCTTGCTGTGGGTTTTGGTGGTCATCCCGCCTTCCTGGACACGTTCCACGTCGGTCGTGGCGCCGGGATTCCGGTTGTCCATCGCATTGAGATTCACGCTCATGGCGAATTTCCCCTTCTGCAAGCTGCCGTACAGGCCGCCGCCGTAGCCGCGGGTGGAGGCCATGCCGCGGAGGGTTCCGTAGAAGCCGTCGGCCACGTTCTGTCCGCCGGTCACTTCCCGGTTGGTGGTGATGTTCAGGACACCGCCCACGCCCTCGGCGTCATAGCGGACACCGGGATTGGTCACGACCTCGATGTTCTTCACGGCGCTCGCGGGCATCATCTTGAAGACGGTGGAGGCGTTCTGGGAGAGCATCTGGTTGGGTTTGCCATCGACATAGACGACGAAGGAGGAGGATCCGTTGACGGTGATGTTGTCCTGGCCGTCCACAGAGACCATGGGCACCTTCCGGAGCATGTCCAGGACGGTGGAGGTCTTGGAATCCACGTCGTCCTCCACATTGTAGGTCATCCTGTCCACCTCCATCTTCACGAGCGGGCGCTGGGCGGTGACGGAACCGGCCTTCAGGACCTCGACGGCATCCTGGACTAGGATTTCGCCCAGGTCGATGACCTCGCGACCGTTGACGGTGAAACTCCGCCGGACCGGCTTCCGGCCCATGTTGTCAAAGAGCAGGTAGTAGTTTCCCTTGACGGTAAAGGTATGGGAGAAAGAACCGTCCTCGGCCGTCGTCGTAAAGGCGACGGGCTTGGAAGCGTCATCGGCCTTGAAGAACTGCAGGATGGCGGCGGGTTCGCCCTGCCGGGTCAGGGAATCGAGGACGACACCTTTGACGGTGCGGATTTCCTGGGCGGATGCGATGAGCCCGGTGAGGAGGGCGGTCAGGATGAGAGAGATGCGTTTCATAACGATTGCGGTACTTTTGTCTTCGTTTCCGAGTGCAAAAGTACCGCAATAAGCAAGCGGGCGGTGCCGGTTTTAGACGAGCGGCCCGTTTCTTTCGACAAAAGCCCTTACAGGCGGGCCTTGATGGCCTGGGTGGCCTCCTCGTAGCCGGGCTTCTCAAGCAGGGCGAACATGTTCTTCTTGTACGCTTCCACGCCGGGCTGGTTGAACGGATTCACGCCCAGGGTATAGGCGCTCACACCGCAGGCGAACTCGAAGAAGTAGAACAGGGAGCCCAGGTTGAAGGCATCGACCTTCTCCACGGAAACCTGCATCTGCGGCACGCCGCCGTCCTCATGGGCGAGGACGGTGCCGAGTTCGGCCATGTGGTTGCAGTGCTCCACGTGCTTGCCGGCGAGATAGTTGAGCTGGTCCAGGTTCTGCCCGTCGGAGCCGATGACCACGCTGCGGGTGGACTTCTCCACGTGGACGACGGTCTCGAACATCACGCGGTCGCCTTCCTGGATGAACTGGCCCATGGAGTGCAGGTCCGCGGTGTTGTTGACGGAAGCGGGGAAGATGCCCACGCCGTCCTTGCCCTCGGACTCGCCGTAGAGCTGCTTCCACCATTCGGCGAGGTAGGTGAACTTGGGATTGTAGTTGACGAGGATCTCGACCTTCTTGCCATACTCCTTATAGAGGAGATTGCGCATCGCGGCATAGACGACGGCAGGATTCTCCGCGGACTTCACGGCAAGGGCCTTCTCGGCCTCCAGGGCGCCGGCGAGGATGGCGCGTATGTCGAAGCCGCCCACGACGATCGGGAGGATGCCCACCGGGGTGAGGACGGAGAAACGGCCGCCCACGTTGTCCGGAACGACGAAGGTCTTGTAGCCTTCCTGGGTGGAGAGGGTCTTGAGGGCGCCCTTCTTCGCATCAGTGATGGCGACGATGCGCTCAGCGGCCTCTTTCTTGCCGTAAGTATCTTCGATATACTGCTTGACGATGCGGAAGGCGACGGCCGGCTCGGTGGTGGTGCCGGACTTGGAGATGACGATGCAGGCGACATTGCGCTCGGCGCAGAGGTCCATCAGTTCGGCCAGGTACTCCTCGGAGAGGTTGTTGCCGGCGAAAACGACCTCGGGGGCATCCTTCCTGGCAAGCTGCTTCGCGAAGTTGTGGCTCAGGGCCTCCACGGCGCACTTGGCACCGAGGTAGCTGCCGCCGATGCCGATGGCGACCACGAGGTCCACGCCCTTGGCCTTCCAGCAGTCCCGGACGGCCTCGCACTCGGCGATGAGGCTCTCCGGCGTCCCGGACGGCAGATGCTTCCAGCCGAGGAAATCATTGCCGGCGCCGTTCCCGGCGACGAGCGTGTCGAATGCAACGAGGGCCTTGCCCACATACTCCTGATACTTGGCCCCGTCCACGAAGCCGCAGCAACCTTTGACGTCAACTTTTACCATAGTTTCGATATCTTTTAAGAATGCGCAAAGTTAATAAAAACTTTTGCAATCCCCCGCGATAATCACTACATTTGGAGAAACACTGAAACGCATGAAACGATTCCTGACCCTTGTCGCCGCGGCGCTTTTCGCCGTCACGGCCTTTGCCCAGCCGGACACGCCGGTCGTGCGGTACCTCCGGGAGAACCCCCGCCGGGCGGCGTTCAACACGCATTCCTACGAATTCCTGCCACTGCACGACACGCCGGCTCCCAAGGGTTACAAACCCTTCTACATCAGCCATTACGGCCGGCACGGCTCCCGTTCCGAATGGGGCGGATTCCAGTACGCCTTCGTACGGGACATCCTGGCGAAAGGGGCAGAGCAGGGCATCCTCACCCCGGCCGGTGATTCGCTGATGCGCGAGGCCGCCTGCATCTTCGAGTCCTACAACGGGATGGACGGCCGGCTCACGCCCCGCGGCGTCCGGGAGCATGCCGCGCTCGCAGACCGGATGTACCACCGCTATCCGCAAGTGTTCAAGGACGGCTGCAAGCACATCCGGGCCGTCTCCAGCACGGTTCCCCGCTGCATCGTGTCCATGAACGGTTTCACCGCCCGGCTCGCCGCCATCCAGCCCGACCTGGAGCTGGACCTGGACACGGGCGAAACCTACATGAAATACATTTCCCAGGGGGAGAACGAAACCATCAGCGCGAGGACGCGGAAGGCCCTCGCCGAGCGGCGGAAGAACGCCCCTGCCCTGGACACCGTGACCGTCCTGAAGAACCTCTTCACGGATCCGGCGGCCGGCCGGAAGCTGATTCCGGACCTGGGCCGCTTCCAGGGGGCCATCTACGCCACGGCCAGGGTGGCCGAAGCCTTCGACATCGACGACAACCTGTTCCGCTACCTGCCCTTCGAAAACGTCGTCCGCTTCCATGAGGACAACTTCCTCTCCGCCTTCCTGAACCAGGCCAATTCCGAGTTGAACGGACAGCTGCGCATCCCGCTCAACAAGCCCCTCGTGGACGTTCTGGTCCGGCAGGCCGACGATGTCATCACCGGCAAGGTGCAACGGGCGGCAGACCTCACGTTCGGCCACGACTGGCCGTTCCTGGGCCTGGTTTCCTACCTGGGCCTGGAAGGCGTGAGCGAGAAGCTTTCCATCGAGGAGGCAGCCGCGAACTGGCTCCCCTCCTGGTACTGCCCCTTCGCCGCCAACCTGCAGATGGTCTTCTACCGGAGCCGGAAATCCGACCGGGTCCTGGTCAAGTTCCTCCACAACGAACGGGAGTCCTCCATTCCCGCCCTCCAGCCGGTCCAGGGGCCATACTATGACTGGGAGGATGTAAAGGCCTATGTGGCCAGGCGGGTTCCCCACGCCGGCATCGTCGCCCACCGCGGCTGGTGGAACGACAATGCCGAGAACTCCGTCGCCTCCCTCAGGAAGGCCCAGAAGTTCGGCTGCTGGGGCAGCGAGTTCGACCTGCACCTCACGGCCGACGGCACCGTCATCGTGAACCATGACGGAAGCATCGGCGGCATCGACATCCAGAAGAGCACCCTCGCGGATGTCCGCACCCAGACGCTGAAAAACGGGGAAACCGTCCCGACGCTGGACGAATACCTGGCCCAGGGCGAGAAATCCCGGGACTGCGTCCTGGTCCTGGAACTCAAGCCACAGGCCGGCGCAAAAAGGGAGAATGCCCTGGTGGACGCATGCATCAAGTCCCTGAGAGAGCATAAGTTATGGGATCCTTCCCGCGCCGCCTTCATCTCCTTCAGCCACCACATCTGCCGGGAACTGGCCCGGAAGGCCCCCGGATTCACGGTCCAGTACCTGGGCGGTGAAATCGCCCCCGCCCAGTTGCATGCCGAGGGAATCAACGGCATCGACTACCACTACTCCGTGTTCTACAAGCACCCGGAATGGGTGAAGGAAGCGCACGAACTGGGGATGAGCGTCAACGTCTGGACAGTCGATGCGCGCAAGGACCTCGAAGCCATGCGCGACCTGGGCGTGGACCAGATCACCACGAACGATCCGGCCCTTACGCGGACCGTCCTCTGGGAGGCCTGCCGGTAGGGTTACCGGGTGTAGTACTCGATCATCCGGACGATGGCGCGGGTGCAGACGGGACAGAACTGCTCGCATTCGTTGATGCGCATGCGGCATTCCTGGACGGGGCGGTACACGCCTTTCATCTGGTAGCCGGCGCCCTCGTACACGCCCACCCGGAAGGTCAGGTCGCGTTTCTGCTCCGGTGACAGGGTATTCCAGATACGGCGGACATCGTTGTTGCGGTCCAGTTCGCCGGGCTCCGTGGGGATGGGCGTTCCCTCCGGGACAAGGTCCTGCCACTTGGCTGCGAAATCGTGGAGCGTGGTCACGTTCGGTTCCCAGGGCTCGGTGTCGGCCGGATAGGAGGTCTCTTCCTGGTCTCCATAGGCATATTCGTCTGCCAGGCCGCCGAAGGCGTGGCCGAATTCGTGGACCATCACGGGGACGAAGGTCGGATGGTCGCTGTTCATGATGGTGACGGAGTTGTAGATACCGCCACCGCCATAAATCGGGGTGTTGACCAGGACGACCACATGCTCGAAAGGAACCGTGCCGATGGCGTCATAGACCTTCTGCATGGAGGAAGTCGTCAGGTAACGGGCGGAATAGAAGGTGTCGAAATGGCCGTCCAGGGCCGTCCGGAGCCATTTCCCGGCCCGGGGCACGCTGATGCCTGAATCTTCGGAAGGGGCGAAGACGGCGCGGACGGAGAAGTCGTTCCGATGGCTGGCGAAAGGCTCATGGCCGAACAGCGCCTGGGCGACGCGCTCCGCATCCCGGTAGAACTTGGCCTTCTCGGAGGCGGCATACCCTTCCGCCACCACGACGATGTCGATGGCCGCATCCACCGGTCCTCCCTGCCAGATGACGGCGGATGAAAGTCCGTTCCCCGCTTCCCGGCGGATCAGGATGTCCGACGGGTCGATCCGGTGACGCAGGCGGGAAGAAACCTTCCGGTGCGTATCCGCGAGGAAAACCTCCACATCCACCGGCCGTTTCGGGAAGGGAACCTGGAAACAGTTCTCGAAGGCCTTCTGCACGTGCAGGGCCTCCGTCGTGACCTGCCATTCCTGGAACAGGGTGGAGAACGAATTGGCATACAGGCATTCGCCCGTTTCCGGATCCAGTACCCGGATCTGGCCGTTCCCCTCCAGCAGGGGCTCGGACAGGTTGTGGCAACGGCCGGCCCACTCGGAGGTCCTCAGGGCCTGCTGGAAATAGATGGCCTGGTGGCGGGCGTCTCCGCAGAACACATAGTCCAGCCGGAGGGTGGCATTCTCGAAATCGGCGTCGAAGTCCCGGGCGGAAAGGCCGGGAAGCAGCAGGATCAAGGCCAGGATGGTCAGGAAGGTCCGTTTCATATCAGCATTCATCTTGGGATTCGTTCATTACGCGGCGCACGGCCGCCTCCACTTCATCATAGCCGTATCCCCGGGAGAGCAGGGCTTTGAGCAGTTTCAGACGGCACTGCGGATCGCCTTTCAGGAGCCGGTAGCGTTCTGCGGCCAGCCTGTCCAGTTTCGCGGCGGCCTTTCCGGGATCCACCTCTCCCAACGCCTCGGTGATCACTTCGTCGGAAATGCCCTTTCCGCGCAGCTGGAAGCGTATTTTTACCGGCCCCCAGCCCTGGAGCGAAGACTTCTCCCGGGCGAAGGCGGCCGCATAACGGGCGTCGTCCACGAAACGGTCCTTCACCAGGGAAACGACGATCCGGTCGGCCGCTTCCGTATCGCCCTCCAGCGCCTTTACGGCTTTCCGGCGGACGTCGGAAGTACAGTACTCCGCCCGGGCGCACTGGCGCTGCAGCCTTTCGAGGACTTTCTTCTCTTCCATAAGCTAGAAGTCGAAACCGACGGACAGGTATGCTCCCACCTTCCTGGTCAGGGAAGACCAGAAGACCTGGGCCTTCAGCGGGCCGACAACCGAATCATAGGCATAGCCCAGGCCGGCGCCGTAGAGGTTCTGGCCGGTCTCGAACTTCTTGAAGCTGTAGAAGTCGCGGGAGTAGTTGAAAGCCGCCGTCAGGTAGTTGTTCTGCAGGAACCGGAAACGGAGGTCCGCCCGCAGGATGACGACGTTGTTGCGCCGGAAAGCGGCGTTGGAGATGCCGATGAAGGGCAGCTGATGACCGATGTATCGCCCGGGGATGCTTCCGCCGATCACATTGGCATAGGGGACCGGGATGTCGTCACCGAAAATGAACCGGAATCCTCCCTGGGGAATCAGGGTGAAATGGGGGCCGATGGGAACCGGCATCTTCCCGGAACCGCTCACGATGCCGAAGAAAGGCGGATAACCCGGCCCGTCGGCGAGGCGGGAGATCAGGTCATAGCGGAGCTGGGCCGAGAAGCCTTGTCTGGGGAAATAGCCGTTGTCCAGGGTGTAGGCGGTGGCATCCACGAAGAATCCCGGATAATCCATCGCTTCCAGGCTGCGGTCGTAGTCGCCGACGACGTCGCTCGCCAGCAGGTGGGAGATGTTGAAATAAAGGTTCTGGAACCCGCCCTTGATGTCGAACGAGGACCACTCCATGTTCGACAGGTACACCTCCTGGGTGGTGGACAGGTAGGCGACGTTGAACCGGTTCTCACCCATCAGGAAGTTGTTGTGGTCCGTCCACCTCAGGTCCGCCCGGACGTTGAGGGTGGGCCACTTCGGGGTTACATGGGCATAGTGCAGGTCCAGATAGGGATTCGTGCCGATGCGGGCGGTCAGGTCCAGGGACGAGCCCCGCATCGCCGTCGTGTTGAAGCCCACATTCAGGAGCAGGGACACCAGTTCCTCGCTGTCCAGCCGGAAGCCCACGCCCAGCAGGTGCTTGGGACCGCGCTTGCAGTTGATTTTCAGATGGAAAGGTTCCTGCTTTCCGAGCATCTCGTAGCTCACGTATTCGTATGCGCCCTTGCCGAAGATGGTGTTCACGGCGTCTTCCACCTGGGCCCGGGTCACCCGGTCGCCCCGATGGATCTGGAGTTTCGTCCGTATGTACTGGGCGTCCTTTTCGGATACGCCGGCCACTTCCACGCTGTCGATCAGGACCGCCGTCCGGCCCAGGTCCACGGCCTTGGGACCGGCGAGCGTCAGGGTGTCCTTCCCCAGCCAGCGGCGGACCGCATCCAGTTCTTCCTTCTTTTCCTCGGCGGCCTTGTACCCCCGGTTGATCATGGTGTCGATGGCCGCCGCATTGAAACTCATCATCCCGTAACCGGTGAGGTCCGGCTTGATGCGGACATCGACATTCCGGATGTTGCGGGCGAAGGAATCCTCGGCGAACATGTCGATGCCCCGCCAGAGGATGTCGGCGATGTTATGGATCTCCGTATAGCCGGACTTGGCGTCGGACAGGTCGATGCCGATGACGATGTCGGCCCCCATCTCCCGGGCAAGGTCCACCGGGAAGTTGTTGCGCATACCGCCGTCCACGAGGACCATGCCTTTGGTGCGCACCGGTGCGAAGAGGCCCGGGATGGACATCGTGGAACGCATGGCCGTGTTCAGGCTGCCGCTGTGCCAGACCTTGGCCTTCCCGGAAACGATGTCGGTCGCCACGCAGGCGAACGGGACCGGGTTCCGGAAAAAGTCCGTGGAATCGGCATATCCCGGAGTCAGGCTGGAAATGAGGTCCTGGACGTTCTGGCCGAAGATGAAGCCGGACGGCAGGCTGCTCAGCAGGCTCTGGGTCGTCATCCAGCCGCTGTTCTTTTCCTCAGCGGCCAGATGGAGCCGTCCGTCCGCCTGGTTGTCATACCGGACGTCTTCGCTCAGCTGGTTCCTGTAATCGTCCACGCTGTAAAAGAAGGGGAAGGAGAGGATGAATTTCTCCTTGTATTTCCTCCGGGAATAAGGGATGTACTCCCAGTCCACCTTGTCGCTCATGGTCCGGTCCCAGTCCAGGTTCCGCATCAGCGAATCCAGGAATTCCGGCGTATAGCCGATGGAATACACCCCGCCGATGAGACCGCCGATGGAGGTCCCGACGACCATGTCGACCGGGAACTTGTACTGTTCCAGGTATTTGAGCGCACCCACGGTCGCAGCGCCCTTGGCTCCGCCGCCGCTGAGCACCAGGGCTACGGTGGGGCGTTTCTTCCGGATCTGCTCCATCCGGGCACGCATGGACGCGACCGCCCGGGCGTCGGACGGGTCCAGTCCGAATCCGGCGGAGGACTTGTCCTGCGCTCCGGCCAGAAACGGGATGAAAAGGCACAGCAGGAGGAAAACTCTTTTCATAGTCAGGTCATTCGTGATTGTGCAGGCCGGCCAGCAGGCCGCAGGCCGCCAGGATGTCCTCTCCTCGGGAAGCGCGGATCGTTGCCGTGATCCCGCCCCGGGCGAGGCGGTCCCGGAAGGCTTCCATCGCCTGCTGGGAGCTGGTCTCGTACGGAAAGTCGGGAATCCGGTGGAACCGGATGAGGTTCACCCGGCATTCCAGGCCCTTGAGCAGGCGCAGGAGGGCGTCGGCGTGGCGCGGGGTGTCGTTATGGCCGGCGAACATGGTGTATTCGAAACTGACGCGGCGCTGGCCGGAGAAATCGTACTGCCTCAGGAGGGCGATCACATCGGAGAGGGGAAACGCCTTCTGGGCCGGCATCAGGGCCAGGCGCTCGTCCGGGAAAGGGTCGTGCAGGCTCACGGCCAGATGACACCTGCACTCATCGAGGAACCTTTTCAGCGAGGGGATGACGCCGATGGTGGAAAGGGTGATGCGCTTGGGGCTCCAGCCGTAGCCCCAGGGGGCGGTAAGGACCTCGATCACCTTCTTCACTTCCTCCCAGTTGTCCAGGGGTTCCCCCATGCCCATGAAGACGGCGTTCGTCAGTTCCGCCGCCTCGTCGATGGCCAGGAACTGGGAGAGGATGTCGGCGGCCGACAGGTTCCCGTGGAAACCCTGGCGGCCGGTCATGCAGAACTTGCAGCCCATCTTGCAGCCCGCCTGCGAGGACACGCAGAGCGTCTTCCGGTCCCCGTCGGGAATCATGACGGCTTCCACCGCGTTGTCCGGATTCCCGTCCACCGGGAAGAGGTATTTCTTCGTTCCGTCGGAGGAGGCGGCGACACCCAGGGGCTGGGCTACGCCCACTTCGTAGGAGCCGGAGAGCCGTTCACGGCCGGTTTTGGACAGATTCGTCATTTCGCCGAGCGTGCGGACGCGTTTCCCGTAGATCCACTGGGCCAGCTGGTTGCCCGTGAATCCCGGCAGGCCCGCCGCCAGCGCGATTTCCTTCAGTTGGGAGGGATTTTTCCCGAGGAGCTTTTCCATATTCTTTGCAAAAATAACATTTTATTTTCATAACTTTGTACGACTGCGGGACGATTGTTCCGGGAAACATATAACAAACAACATTATGGCTAAAGCAGTAGAAGAAAAAAGCGGTGCGGATGTCAATGCCGCCAAACTGAAGGCATTGCAGGCGACGATCGACAAGATCGAGAAGGATTACGGGAAGGGAACCATCATGAAGTTGGGAGATCAGCCAGAATGGGATGCGGCGCAGGTCATCCCGAGCGGTTCCATCGCCCTGGACCATGCGCTCGGCATCGGGGGTTACCCCAAGGGCCGGATCATCGAGATCTACGGCCCCGAATCCAGCGGAAAGACCACCCTGGCGATCCATGCGATCGCCCAGGCGCAGAAAGCGGGCGGCATCGCCGCCATCATCGATGCGGAACACGCCTTTGACAGGACCTATGCGAAGGCCCTCGGCGTGGACCTCGAGACCCTCCTCATCTCCCAGCCGGACAACGGGGAGCAGGCCCTCGAGATCGCGGACAACCTCATCCGGAGCGGCGCCATCGACATCGTGGTGATCGACTCCGTCGCGGCCCTCACCCCGAAGGCGGAGATCGAGGGCGAGATGGGCGAGAACAAGGTCGGCCTCCAGGCCCGCCTGATGTCCCAGGCCCTCCGCAAACTCACTGCGAACATCTCCAAGACAAACACCTGCTGCATCTTCATCAACCAGCTGCGTGAGAAGATCGGCGTCATGTTCGGGAACCCCGAGACCACGACCGGCGGCAATGCCCTGAAGTTCTATGCCTCCGTCCGGCTGGACATCCGCCGTACCACCCAGATCAAGGACGGCGAGGAGGCCCTCGGCAACCACGTGAAAGTGAAGGTGGTCAAGAACAAGATGGCCCCGCCTTTCAAGAAGGCCGAATTCGACATTGTTTTCGGCGAAGGCATTTCCCATTCCAGCGAACTGGTGGACCTGGGCGTGGAACTGGGCATCATCGGCAAGTCCGGATCCTGGTTCAGCTACAACGACAGCAAGCTCGCCCAGGGCCGCGAAGCCGCCAAGAAACTCCTGCAGGACAACGTGGAGCTCGCCGATGAGATCGAGGGCCGCATCCGTGCAGCCATGCAGACTGTGGAAGACTGACGCTTATGAAACGTGTCATCGCCCTCCTGTCCCTGCTCGGTGCGCTTCTGCTGGTCAGCGCCTGCCACTTCAATGTGAACCTCTCCGCAGACGCCTGGGCGGAAATTACCTTCACCAACGGTGATACGCTCCGCACGGATGTCGTCACCTATGAGGGTTTCCATCGGAATGTCTTTTCGGACGACGACCTGGAGCACATCTTCCTGGACTTGACCCAGCATGTCAAGATGGACGGGTTCGGAACGGCCGTCCTTCACCTGGCGGTCTTCGATGAAATCAAGGGAGCGCAGCTCCGGGACGAAACCTACGGGGTCGTTTACAACTCCCATACGGGACATTTCGACTTCGCCGACCTGGACCACCCTTACTGACGGGAGGAACGGGCAGTACGATAGCAACAGGGATGACCGCAGCGGTCATCCCTTTCTGTAATCCTCCTATTCTGCCGTGTTATTCCAAAACCAAGCGCACGAATAATCGCTTCACAAGCTACCTGTCTTATTACCATGTGCTTTTACCGGGTTCACAGGGAGGGCCAAAAGCACAGCAAGATGTCTTATGAGCACTCAGAGGCCGTTATATGTGCGTTTAATTTTTTCCTGGTGAACGGAACTCAATGGAACACCGCCTCGATAAGTGCGACATCCATCCGGACGGCGCGGGCGAGTTGCTTCCGAGAAAGAGTGCGACGGTCCTGCCAGAGCACGCGCGCGACCTGCAGTCGTTCCGATTGGGGCAGTTGGGAGATTCTCATTCCGAATTGCTTTTGAGATTCGGCGTCGGCCACAGCGTGTAACGTAGCGTCTTCACGCATCTCCAGAAAAGCGCGGGCATCTTTTTCTTCCTGCGCAATCAAGTCTTTTTTACGGACAAAAAGGAAAGCGATATAGCGTTTCGGCGAGCCGAACAGGCGATGTACGGCAGCCAGGTCCACGTAACACTTGGGAAGGATCATTCCGTTTTCGTCAAGCAGCCACTCGACAGGGATGTCCACCCGGCTCCTGAACCATTCACGCCGCTGCCGGACGGTCATGTCTCCCACCTTCCGGCACGTTGTAACCTCCTCCTTGTGATAGAATATGCGTCCTGCCCCCCAAGGGTAATCCTCAGGCAGGAAGGAGAAACCAGCATCCATGGGATTCCGGAAAGCATAGATGATCTTCCCCATCAGTTCCACGTCATCGTGGATCAGTTCATGCCTGATCCAGATGCCATGCTCGACAAGTTCCGGCCGTCCTGTACGGTGAAAGTACAGGACAATCTGCCGACGCATCTGAAATTCAAACTGGAAAACATCCTCCTGCCTTCCCTGGACCACGTTGTGAAAATGCGTGTCCATCACAACCGGGCAATACACCCGCAAATGATACTGATGGGCCAGAACGGCCATCAGATTCATTGCATACACTTTGTCCTCAGATGTTTCGAAAAGAGCCGGGACACGAGTCCCGTCCGAAAAAATATGGTAGCAATCCCGAACTGGATGCCTTTCCCACTGCACATAGGTTTCCATCGCTCCAATCTTTTTACAAAGATGGGGAGAATCTTTCGATAAACCAAAAGCACATTAAACCCTTCCCAGGTAACCTGTTCCTTCCTTCATGTGCTTTTACCGGATCACAGGGAGAGCCAAAAGCACGCTCCTGCGGGTTATGATGCAGGAACGATCGTCTTATGTGCTCATACTTTTTTTAACGCAAAGGTTTTGCAAGCCCGTGTCAGAACCGCAGGGCCAGGCCCGCCCCGGAGGGGGTCGGACCGAAGGTGAGCCGGGCCGCAGGGGCGACGGGCGTGAGACCGGCCGCATCGCAGGTATCGGCAATCTTTCTCAAATGATGGTTGCCGACGCACAGGAGGACGACGCCGGTGGTGCCGGCGGCCAGGCCAGCAAGCATGACACCGGCACCGATATTCACTCTCGGCCCCAGATCTTCCCAGACCCTGTCCACGGCTTCCTGACCGCCGACGGCGACGAAAACGGAGGCGATCAGCCCTCCCACCAGATAAACACCGCCATAGGCGAAACCGACGGCCGCCAGTGAGTAGCCGCCCGCGGTGAGTCCGATTCCCCAGCCGCGCTGCCGGGAATACTTCTCCCAAGATGCCACCAAATCCTGCCCGCCCACCTGGTCGATGATCAGAAGCGTGGTTTCCTTGTCCAGTTTTACGTTGTCGATGGCGAGCCGGCCGCCTTTCATCCGCATCGTCCCTATTTGCCACTCAGGAACATACTGCGCGAACGCACCGGTGGATAGCAAAGCCAGGATACCCAGAAGAAGAAGCCGTAGTGTTGTTTTCATAACCGCAAATCTATGAAACAAAGATAGGCAAAATATCACGGCCGGGCAAGCACGCACCGGGAGAGGTTCCCCAGGTGCTCCTCGGAAAAGATCCCGGCCTTCCCCAGGCCTTCCACTGTCCAGGCGTCCCTGGGCTGATGCTCCCGGTACAGGACGACGGCATGTGCCTCTGCCTTTGAGATATAAGGATGGCGGGCCAGATCGGCCTCCGGAAGCGTCCAGATGGGGAAAGGTTCCAGCGGTGAGCAGGTAATCAGGTCCTTCAGGCCGTCATACTTTTCCCGGTCGAAGTGATAGATGTCCAGAAGCTGCTCCGGATAGGAATAGCCGCCCAGCGAGCTCCGGTAGGAAACCATCTTCGCCGCGAAATACGGGCCGATTCCCGGAAGGGTCTCGAAGGCGGCGCTGTCGGCCTTGTTGATGTCCAGGCGGGGAATGTCGATATACGGCCGGAGACGTTCGAAGACCGAATCGGCCACCACGTAGGACTTGGCAAAATCCGCGGGACGACGGAAGCGGCCGCCCTTTTCGCGGTAATTCAGGATGGACTGCGCCTGCTTTTCGGAGAACCCGAGGCGCACCAGATCCTCCAGGGAAACGGTATTGGGGTCGAAGCGGAACGACTCCACCTTCCGGGACACCGCTTTCTCCCGCATCCGGACGGCCTCCCGGGTATGGCCGGCGGATTTCCGGACCGCGACGGCCGGACCGGTGCCGGAACCGCCCTCCGGAAGCACCTCCCGCCCCTCCAGCACTTCCTCCGCCAGGGCACGGTCCACGACATAAACCGTATCCGGACGGTCCCGATGGGCGACGACACGGGACACGGCAGCCTTGTGGACGAACAAGGCCACCTGGTAACCGATCACAAGGAATACGAGGGCAATGGCCCCCACCGTAAAGCTACTCCGGGGAGTCTTCTGTCTCTTCCCCTCTTCCATAACGCTTCTGTTTGACAGGTTTTACCGGCTCCGCGCCGGCGACGACGATGACGATTTCGCCTTTGGGCTCGTGTTCGGAGAACCAGGCGGCGACTTCCTGGAGGGTTCCCCGGTGATGCTCCTCGTGGAGCTTGGATATCTCGCGGGCGACGGAACAGCGGCGTTCCGGCCCGAAATGCTCGATCAGCTGCCCCAGGGTCTTGACCAGCCGGTAGGGCGACTCATAGAAGACCATCGTGCGTGTCTCCCCTTCCAGGGCCGTGAGGAGCGTCTGGCGGCCCTTCTTCTGCGGGAGGAAGCCCTCGAAGCAGAACCGGTCGCAGGGAAGGCCCGACGATACGATGGCCGGGATACAGGCCGTGGCGCCCGGAAGGGTCTGGACCTCGATTCCCTCCTCCGCGCAGGCGCGGGAGAGGAGGAAACCCGGATCGGAGATGCCCGGCGTGCCGGCATCGCTGATCAGGGCGACGTTCAGCCCGCCGAGGATCCGTTCCTTCACGAGCCGCACGGTCTGGTGTTCGTTGAACTTGTGGTGAGACTGGAGCGGCCGGTGGATGTCATAGCGGTGCAGCAGGACCGAACTGGTACGGGTATCTTCCGCCAGGATCAGGTCCGCTTCCTTGAGAACCTGGACGGCACGGAAGGTCATGTCATCCAGGTTTCCGACCGGCGTCGGCACGATATACAGACGACCCGCCATTCCCTACCCGAGTTTCCGGCGGATGGCCATCATGAAGTTATAGACGATGTCGGACTTGAAGTTCCAGTCCGGGAAACGGGTGAGGATATAATCCACCGCCTCATCGAAGGAAGAGAGGGCGTTCAGCTCCCCGATCGTCCGGTCATACAGCGCATAATCCTCCTTGAAGAGGGTGCCGATGAACAGGGCCCGGTCATAGAGGGAAATGCCGCTGCGGATATTCTTGACAGCGATACCGGGACGGTCCACCCGCCAGGGCATCTTCGAGACGTCCACCTTGGGCGCCTCGGAAACGGCCTCCGGCACGGGGGCCGGTTCAGGGACGGGTTCCGGTTCGACGACGGGCTCGGGGTCAGGAACAGGTTCCGGTTCCGGCTCCAGGACTGGTTCGGGCTCAGGGACGGGTTCCGGCTCCAGGACGGGCTCGGACTCGGGGACAGGCACCGGTTCCGGGAGCGGCTGTACTTCCTGTTCCGGAAGGTCGTCCGCTTCGCCGATCTCCATATCGGTAAAATCCACTTCGACAAGCGGATCCTCCGCGGCAGGAGCAGCGGCTTCTTCTTCCGCAAGCTTCTGATATTCAGTGAGCTGCTCTTCCAGCAGACGGACCTTTTCCTTCACCTCGGCCAGGGCGGCTTCGATTTCCCGCAAGATTTCTGTACTGTTTTTCTCCATAAATGACTATCTTTGTATAAGTCAATCGCAGCAAAGTAAGGAAATGTTTTTGGAAAACACAAAAAAATCGGGCAGCATCGAGGTCATCTGCGGCTCGATGTTCTCCGGCAAGACGGAAGAACTGATCCGGAGGCTCAAGCGGGCCCAGTTCGCCAAGCAGAAGATCGCCACTTTCAAACCCACCGTGGACAAACGCTACTCGGATCTGGACGTCGTCTCCCACGACTCCCACAGCATTTCCTGCACCCCGATCAAGACGCCCTCCCGCATGCTCCAGATCGAGCCGGACGTTCAGGTCGTCGGCATCGACGAGGCCCAGTTCTTCGACGAAAGCATCATCGGCGTAGTCCAGGAACTCGCGAACCGGGGG
>Ga0247611_10005496_pt1 | contig 16729 bp, 15 predicted proteins | sample 177DNAGHGhighgp2_FD_192422 | JGI IMG/M metagenome (GOLD analysis project Ga0247611, IMG submission 192422) | Sheep rumen microbial communities from Palmerston North, Manawatu-Wanganui, New Zealand - 1770 DNA GHGhigh gp2 | ecosystem: Host-associated > Mammals > Digestive system > Stomach > Rumen... | reverse complement strand
GGAACTGAACCAGCTGAAGGCCGCCGTCACCATGCCCAGCATCGACGAACGAGCCGCCTATGCCCACTACCACGAGCACCGCCCACACATAGCGTCGTTCTGCGGTACGGGCAACAACGTGCAGTTCCTGTCGGACCCTACGGGTAACCGACGGTGGCTGCCGTTCGAGATTGATTCGATAGACTCGCCACAGCAACATCCGCTGAACTATCAGGGTATCTACAGCCAGGCCTATGCACTGTACCGCAAGGGCTTCCAGTTCTGGTTCTCGCGCGATGAGATCATAGCGCTGTCGGAGCATAACCGGCAGTTCGAGACACCGCATGAGGAGCGGGAACTTGTCAATATCTACTTCCGTAAGCCTGCGGAGTTCGAACCAAGTGAGTACATCCCCGTGACGCGTGCCAAGCAGATTGTCGGCGGTAATATGGTCAACTCCATCAGTACCGTCCGACTGGGCTTTGCCTTTAAGGAACTGGGCTTCGAAATGAAACACACGAAGACAGGTAACTGCTACCGGGTCGTTCAACGGTCGGCAGAGGAGATACGGAGTCTGTTACGAACAATGCCCGATGACGGCTGAGAGGTGAAGGGTGAAAGGTGAAGGGCGTATTCAGAAAAACCTTGTGCGTACGTGCGCGCCTATACGTACGCATAATAATTTCCTATTTATATCTTTCACCCTTCACCCTTCACCTAAGAAAAGAAAGAAATAGAGCATAACTATTTGAAAATACTCCATGACTATTTGAAAAGATGTATGATGTAAGATGTAAGAAGTAAGATGGAAGATAATTGTGAATTGAAAAACAAAGTTTTTATGAAAGCAATGACAAGACAACAATTAGCGTACTATGCCGGGGTATCGGTACGCACACTGAGCAACTGGTGTCGGCCCTATCGTGAAGAACTGGAGAAACTGGGTCTGAAATCCAATATGATCGTTCTTCCGCCACGTGTAGTCCAGTGGATATGCGATAAGTTCTGCATAGACGTGGAATAATCTTTTTCTATTAATCTCTTGCAGGTTTCGAATTAACTTCGTATATTTGCAGCCAGAAATCGTTAAATGGAGTTAGTATGGAAGCAATTACTTTTAGCCCGGCACAAGTACATGTGTTTAATTTGGTGTCACACATCAAGTCTACCATGGGCTTGGAGCAATTGAGGAAGCAACTTGCCGCTTTCTATGCCAAGCAGGTGGACGATGAAATGGATCAACTCTGGGAGAACGGACAGTTTGACGAGAAGCGACTACAGGAACTCCGAGGCTCACACTTTCGTACCCCCTATAATAAGTAAGCAATGTCTCCTGTCGTAGTAGACACGAACTGTCTGTTGCAGATTATCGCCCGCAAGAGTCCTTATCGCCCGATATGGGATGCTTTCCTTGCAGGACGTTTTGACCTTTGTGTGTCAAATGAGATTCTAGAGGAATATCAGGAAATTCTTGGTCAGCAGATTACGCCGACTGTAGCTGAGAACGTTGTTTTGCTTCTCCTCAATCAGGAAAACGTTCGGCTTGTGGATCCGTATTTCCGCATGGGGCTTATTGTTGCAGATCCAGATGACAATAAGTTCGTAGATTGTGCTTTTGCTGCTGGCGCTGATTATTTGGTATCGGAAGACAACCATTTTAATGTGCTTCAAAAGACGCCATTCCCACAGTTGAACCTCGTTACACTCGACGAGTTCATGAAAACAAGACTAATTGGATAATAATCCCTCCCCCCCTTATTACTGCCCCGACTCCTACGAGCCGGGCTTTTTTGTCGTTAAGGAGTGCAATCTAATGCAAAGGACTGCAAAGTAATGCAGAGGAGTGCAAAGGACGGAAAGTGGTACGTGGAATTGTTGTACCTTTGTATTACAGAACTTGAGAAAGGGCCCAATCTTGAGAAAATGTAAAAATGAAACAATGCAAGAATTAGACACAGTGAAAATGAAAAAGACAAAGTTTATCGAGATCACGGTGAAGATGTTAGTAGCCGCTCTCACAGCATTCCTCACAGCACTGACCACCGCCAGCTGCATGTAAGCCATTGACCATTGGCCATTGACCATTGACCTCTAACCCTTCGCTCGGCGAGTGAAACGAGACGCTTGCTACCGAAAGGGACGCAAGAACTTAAAAACTTACAAACTTAAAAACTCAAAAACTAATTTAGACTATGATTGAACTGAACGTTTACAAAAACACTGACAGCACGAGTGCGCAGTACGGCAAGGCCTATGCGCGAGTAGATTACAAAGAGATGTTCGACGTCTCGAAGCTTGCCAAGCACATGAGCGAGCACAACACGCCCTTCTCGGAAGGCACCATCCGCGGCATCCTGACCGACATGGTAAAGTGTATCCGCGAGCTCACCCTGAACGGTAACACCGTGAAGATCGAGAACCTGGCCATCTTCAAGGCCTCCGTACAGTCGAACCCCTGCAGCCGCTATGGCGTGATGCGTGCCACCATCGGCAACAAGACCGCCCGCGTGAACGGCCAGAACGTGGAGACGGGCAATGCCGTGAAGTCACTCAAGCTCCTGGCACAGGCCACTGGTGAGTACATGCGCGACGAGCTGAACAAGGATGCCGTCCTCGGCTGGACGAAGAAGGCGCAGGAGCAGATTAATGCTGATAAAGCCGTTATGGCTTCAGCCAATAACGGCTAACAGCATCAATAATTGACAATTGACAATTGATAATTGACAATTGATAATTGACAGCCTCCCCCTATCCCCCTCCGACTGGAGGGGGGACTGGGGGCTCCTTTACTCCTTTTACTACCTTTACTACCTTTACTACTTTAACTCCTTTACTCCTAAAAAAATGAGACGAATTGATTTGGCAGTGATTCACTGCTCCGCAACGCGTTGCGATCACGCGTTTACGTTTGAGGCGCTCGACGCCTGCCACCGCGCCCGCGGCTTCAAGATGTGCGGGTACCATTACTACATCACCCGCGACGGTCAGCTGCATATCGGCCGTCCTGAGGAGATGGTGGGTGCCCACGCTCGCCGTTATAACCACCGCTCCATCGGCATCTGTTACGAGGGCGGGCTCGATGAGAACGGCCGTCCTGCCGACACCCGTACACCGGCACAGAAGCACGCGCTCTATGCGCTGCTCCGCAGTCTGAAGACCGACTACCCTGACATGGTCATCGTAGGTCACCGCGACCTGCCGTGGGTGAAGAAAGAGTGTCCGTGCTTTGACGCGGCCACGGAATATGCCGATATTGAAGGTGTCTGCTAAAAGAAAGGAGCCGGAAGTTTTGTGACTTCCGGCTCTTTTTCTATTCTTTTAACGGGCAAATGCATTGTCTTTGCGAAATTGTTTGTACCTTTGCAGTCAAAGAAAAAGACTAATTATTTGAACTATGGAAGAGAATAAGAACCAGCAGGGACTGCAAATAGAACTGACGCCTGAGGTGGCTCAAGGCGAGTATGCTAACTTTGCCATCATCACTCACTCGAGTTCGGACTTTGTCATTGATTTCGCCCGTGTGCTGCCCGGCGTACCGAAGGCACAGGTCAAGAGCCGCGTCATCCTGGCTCCCGAGCACGCCAAGCGCCTCCTCGGAGCCTTACAGGAGAACATCATGCGCTACGAGCGTGCCTTCGGACCCATCAAACTGCCCCAGCAGGAGCAGCGCACCATCGCCCCGTTCGGCGTAAACAAGGGCGAGGCCTAAGTCCTCTCCAATACCCTACGAGTTTTGGGAAATACTCCATGAGTTTTGAAAAATACTCATGGAGTATTTTTCGAAAATCGTGCACTATTGAAATAACGTGTATTTCTCAATAGAAATAACGCGCATTCCTCAACAATCATGCACCTCTGAAAAGCTTTACTCGGCGATGAATTGTGCCGGCGTCATGCCCGTGTTCTCCTTGAACGTGCGATGGAAGTGGGTGCGCTCGAAGCCAAGCATCTCAGCGATGGTACCGATGTCGTAGTCTGGACGTTCGCGCAGCAGGCGCTTAGCCTCGTCAATGCGCAGGGTGGTCATCCACTGTGAGAACGATGTGTAGCCCGAGGACTTCACCCATGCACCGAGCTGATGGTCGGAGATGCCTATCTCGCGAGCCACTTCAGGGCGCGTCAGTCCGTGGCGCAGATATTTCTTTGCGTCAACCCAGCGGGAGATGTTCTGTTGAGAGTCCGGAGTGTTGTATACTGTCTTAGAATTGCTCTCATCTCTACTCTCAACACTATAACCTTTCTCTGCGTTCCTCATGTTGCTGGCCTCAGCCGTAATGATGTAGCGTACGAAGCTGAACCACTGGTAAGTAATAGCGACGATGAAGAGCGTGCCGTAGAAAGCCAAGGAATTGCCTCGCAGATAGAGACCGAAGGGTACAGTGAGGGCCAATGCCTGCATGCCGGCCATGCCCACAAGCATCCAGCGCACCAGTCCCGGATGCGCCTCGTCATAGTAGTCGGCCAGTACGGCCCACATGCGCTTCAGCTGGTTGAACACACAGATGGCGTAGTAGGTCTGCATGGCAATGAAGATGAAGCAGCCGACGGTCTCTGTCCAGAATAGCTGTGATGTGTCCGCCAGCACAGCCCCGCCTATCAGCACAGTGACGGCGGCAACGGCGATGATGCCCACCCACCAGTCGCGTCGCAGCAGGTTTCCCTGTCGTTGCAAGTTGATAACGCTCAGTGTCATCAGCATGGCACTGGGCGTGAACAGCAGCAGGTTCAGTGCTATGGCCTGCGTCACACCCTGCTGTCGCAGCCCCAGTGTGTATTGCAGCAGGAACTGCAGACTGAGTAGCAGCAGTCCGCTTGTCATCAGCCATCGTGAGCGGTTCCGTACGCGGTCGTTATTGACTTCCGACGGTATCATCAGCATGAGGATGGTTGCCATCACGAGCGTCAGCACCATGGCTGTCATCTGCATCTCTTTCATTGCGTAGATTGTTTGTGTTTTAGGTTTCGGGTGCTAAATTACGAAAAAACCTTGAAACGACCAAGAAAATTTGTTGTAATTCGACGAATTGCAACACCATGACGACCGAATTGCAACACCTTTTGCCGTTTTGCAACACGCCGTTTCCTCCCTTTTTCCTAACTTCGCACCCGAAAAACCGCGTCGACGATTAATAATACCTATACATGAGTCAATCAACCAAGAATCCTTGACCAAGTCCTCGTCGCGCTGCTGACTATAGCAGCAGCGATGACGGGGCACAACGCATGGGAAGACGATAGATGAGAATCAGTTTGGTAACGAGTTTAAGGCAAGGGATTGTGGGGGAGATGCTCTCCCCGTATGGTAACGCGAAGAAGGCTGGAACTTTATGCTTCCAGCCTTCTTTTTTCTATGTCTGTCACCGCTTTTATAAGAAAAATATAATTTTTCTTGGCTTTTTGTCTACTTATTTGTATCTTTGCAGGCGAAAGTGATCAACCAATAACAATTTAATCTGTAAGATGAAACTTCAATTCAAATTGTCTCATGCGCGCACAGTCCTGGTACTGTTGCTCGCCGTGCTCAGCTATTATGGGGCCTGGGCAGAGGAACTTGGCGGCTACAACTTCGACACCGAAGGTACGGGCACTGATAAGGTCTATCTCATCAAGACAGAGACCGACCTGGAGAACCTGGCAGCCTATGTTAATGCCGGCAACGACTGTAAAGATCTGACCTTTAAGTTGCATAATGGCATTACGATGACGGCAGTGGCCGCTGGTCAGAGTAACCATACTGCCATCGGTACAAGTGACAGACAATTTCGTGGTACCTTCGATGGTGCCGGCAATACCATTACCGGCCTGACCATCAATCAGCCGAATGCCGACTGTCAGGGATTGTTTGGCGTAATTGGTACCCACTCCATTGTCAAGAAAGTGACACTCGCTGGCTGTCACATCACAGGCAAGGCAAATGTCGGTGGCATTGCGGGCCGTGCAGAGGGGCAGACGAATTTATCTACCAGTAAAATAGAGGAATGCCACGTCAATGGCACCATCGCGGCTACCGCCAGCGGTGCTGATTGTCACGGCGGTATTGCAGGCTTTGCCGCTGATGCCTACATTAACTCTTGTACTATGCAAGGCACCATTTCCACGTCACAATCCTGTGATAACTATGGCGGCATCGTCGGCTGGGCTAACAGCCACAATTATATTAGTAATTGTGAGAATGCTGCCAGCATTACCGGAGATGGAGCTAATCATGGTGGCATAGTGGGCAATGACGAATACTCGAATCAATTCCGGAACTGTCTGAATACTGGTACGGTTGAAGGGTCCTCAAGTATCGGTGGCATTGCAGGCTATTATTCTGATAGTGATGTTTACTACGAATGCTATTATGCTTCGCCATGCAATGTAAAAGCCTTGGATGGAAATGAATCGAGTTTAACCAAGGGGCATGCCGAGCGCGCGTATGCTGTCCTTGCAGGCAGTCATATTGCGAGCATCGAATCCACGCCGACACCCTCAGCTACCAGTGCTATCACAGGCACGAAATACTACACGAGTGGCAACTGGACACTGACGATGACGCTCAACCAGAACAACGAGACTTTCGTTAGCTATTCTTGCGAGGGCGGAACGCTGACCGAGCTCACAACTGCTGGCGGCACCCACACGCTGACTGTCAGTGATCAGGACGTGACCATCGGTGCCTTCGTGAGCAGCAACAGCGGCACTGACATAGGCGGCGCCACCATCGCCGACATCGACGACCAACGTTGGAAAGGCAGTGCGCCCGTCGAACCCACTGTCACCGTGACCTACGGCACAGAGACGCTCACACTGGGCACCGACTATATTGTAGAATACACCAACAACTCCAATATAAGCCAAGGCATAGCCACCGTCATCGTAAAAGGTGTCAATAACTATAGGTTGACCACCTCGAAGACCTTCAATATCGTGGATTTCCCGCTTCAGAATCCTCAGGCAGAAAACAGCGAGGACAACCCATATCTGATTGCCTCCGAGACCGATTTGCAGGCGCTGTCCAGCATTGTGAACACCGGTGCCCGCAGAGATGGTTTCTATAAGCAGACTATTCCTATTACGCTGACCAAGGAACATACCGCCATTGGAACATTTTCCCAAGGGTTTACTGGTACCTACGACGGTGGCAGTAATGCCATCAGCGGTTTGCATATCAACCAGCCCAACTCTGATTACCAAGGATTGTTCGGTTATATCAGCGACGCAACAATCAAGTATGTTGTCGTAGATGGATGTGATATTACAGGCCGTCATTATGTAGGTGGTGTCGTCGGACAGTCGTATGGTGGAATCATCGACTATTGTGTCGTCAGCGGAGCCATCAAGCCGTCAACAAAGTCAACTCATGGCGGTATTGTCGGAGAAGTTAGGGGGAAAGTCCATCACTGCTTTAGTGCTGCCACGGTGGAGGGCTCCTCTTATGTCGGTTCTATTGTTGGTGTGAAAAGCAATTTATACTACGATTTTGAGGACAACTACCACTTGCCCACATGCATTGGTGGCGTCGGTGTTTCTGGGGTTTCAACGGGTACCGATGAGGAGGGTGCCGAGGTTGTCGTGAAGATCAGTGCCGGCGACGGCGTCACCATCACGTATCCTGCCACCCCCACCTACGTATGGAACAATGAGGACTACTACAAGAGCGGTACCGCAGTGACGCTGACTTGCACGGTACCTACAGGAGGGGTCTTCGACCACTATGCCGTGAGTAGCGGCGAGATTAGCAATGCGGGCACCATCGACGGCAGCCACGTGCTGACCGGCTTCACTGGGAACGTGGTTATTAGCAGAACCTATGTTGATAATCTGATAGACCTTACCGACGGTCAGGGTGCCATCGCTACCATCGCCGACCTGACCTTCAACGGCCAGACACAGCAGCCGCTGCCTGTCGTTACTTATGACAACGTGACATTGGTGAATGAGACCGACTATACTGTGAGCTACAGCGAAGGCTGCGTGAATGCAGACACCTACACCGTCACCGTGACGGGTGTGGGCCACTACACAGGCACACTGCAGCAGACGTTTACCATCAAGCCCCTTGATATCAGCACTGACAATGCCGTCACCGTTGCTGGCATCGATGCAGAATACGGCCAGACGGGCAGTGCCGTACATCCCACGCCTCTGGCCGTGACATGCGCCGCCGCCGGCAACGCCACGCTTGTGGATGGTACGGACTACGACCTGTCCTACACTGGCGACTGCATACAGCCCGGTAACTATAATGTTGTCCTGACCGGAACGGGCAATTACAAAGGTACCAAGAACATAGGATTCACCATCCTCGAGAACCATGGTCTGACCATACATAATGGCATGGTTACTAATGAATATATGCCAGTCATGGGTAGTTTTGGCGATTATTATCAGAAGAACGAGTTTGTGATACCTGCAGCAGAACTTGCTGCCATGGACGAGATGCCTGTCACCTCCATGCGGTTCTACCTCCAGACAAAGGCTACCAAAGTCTGGACTGGCACCTTCAAGGTGTTTATGAAGGAGGTGGACTTTACCAGCATCAGTGAATACAGTGGCACCACAGGTGCTACCACCGTTTATGAGGGTAGCCTTGATGGTACGGGCAATGTGATGGCCATCAACTTCACCACACCTTACGTGTATCATGGCGGCAACCTGCTCGTCGGTATCTACCAAACGGTGAAGGGTGATGACTCGAGGGCTGTTTTCTATGGAGAGGAAGTCACTGGGGCTAGCATTAGCGGAAGAAATTCAAGTGACATCAATTCTTCCTATGTTTCGCAGCGCGACTTCCTGCCGAAGACCACTTTCTTGTATGATGTAGACATCGATGGCTTTACAGTCAGCGGCATCAACCAAAGTTATAGTTATACTGGCGAGTCTGTCAATGTCAGTTACAGTCTGTCTGACGCAAACGGTCACAGTCTCGTAGAAGGCACTCACTATACTGTTGAATTGAAGAGAAATAATGTGGCAGTTGCCGAGGTAAATGAAGTGGGAGACTATACCTACACTTTTACTGGCATAAGCGGTAGTGGTTACACAGGTTCAAAAAGCATCAATTTTGCGGTTTCACTCCCAGCCAGCCCCACAGGTTTGATACAGACGGACTATAGTGCCGGCAACGTCACACTCAGCTGGACAAGGGGCTCCGTCGAAAGCAGTTGGATACTGCAATTCAGCACGAGCAGAGACTTTGCGACATACACAGAGTGCCCTCCCTGCACAACGTCCAGCATTACGATTGAGAATCTTCCGGACAATATGACTTACTACGCCCGCGTGAAGGCTGTCATCGGCACAGAAGAGAGTGCATGGAGCAGCATAGGCGTCTTCCGTACTGCGGAGAAGAAATGTATCGGACTTGGTGGAACGGAAACATCATGTAATGCTCCCTTCACTAATCGTAGAGAATATTCGTTCCTTCAGCAAATCTATACTGCCGACGAAATGGGTGGCGATGCAGGCTATATTTATAGTATAGAGTTCTTCAATGCCAGTTCCGGTAACGTTGAGCGTAACCTTGACATCTATTTGACGGAAACACCACAGGATAGATTCGGCGTACACTCAGGTACCCGCTACGAATGGGTTGAGGCATCGGATGCTGACTTGGTATTTAGCGGAACTGTGAACTTCCCTGGCAATTCATGGGGTACAATCACTTTTGACAGACCGTTCTTGTACAGTGGCACCAAAAACCTTGGCATTACCATCGATGACAACACAGGTCAAAAGGGAGTTGATGATATTTACTTCCGTATTTACAGCCCTGCCAATGCCGGCAATTATCCGTTGGCTTACAATACTTACGCGAATTATAACCCGACAACAATTTGGGGTGCTGATCGCCAAACCCGTTATGCGAGAAAGAATCAGATTCGCATGCAGTTTGAACAGACCATGACACTGGCCGATGCAGCAACGGACAATAGCACAATTGTCGCCACCAACGACGACAAGCAAAAGACCGTGTCTCTCAAGGACCGCAAACTCTATACGGACGAAGAGTGGAACACCATCTGCCTGCCCTTCGACGTCGACCTGACTGACGAGAACAGTCCGCTCTACGGTGCTGAGGCCAAGACGCTGACCGATGCTGTCATCGACGGCACGCATGTCACGCTGACCTTTGGCAATCCCGACAGCACAACGGAACCCGTGACGACGCTGAAGGCTGGTACACCTTATATTATCAAGTGGGTTTCCGCCGATCTTCTCATCAATAGTACCGCCGACTGGAACGCGTTCGCTGAAGCTGTTGACGGTGGTAACACGTTCGCAGGTAAAATTGTGAAACTTGGTAATGACATTACGGTTTCGCAGAAGGTGGGTACATGGGTAGGTAAGAATGAGGAAGGTAATCGTCTGTTCAGCGGAACCTTCGACGGCAATGGCCATACCCTCACGCTGGCGCTCAATAATGGCAATATACAAGGTTATGCACCGTTCTCCGCTGTGCAGGGCGCCACCATTAAGAACGTGAAGACCACAGGAACAGTGACACTTACAGCAAAGGAATCCTACCACGCCAGCGGCTTGGTGGGCTTCGCTAATGGCGTGACCATCCTGAATTGCCATGTTAATGCCGACATCCGGTTCCCCAGTGGTGCGGGTGACGTACATAGCGGCGGTATCATCGGCCACGCCTTGTCGGCTCCGTTCACCATGACCGAATGTCTGTTCGACGGTTCCTTCGGCTTCGTTAGTGGTGCTTCAGGTACGCTGAGCAAGATGGGCGCACTCGTGGGATGGCACGATGCTTCTACGCCTAACATCACGCGATGCTTGAACGCCGGTACATTCACCAATTGTGGCAACGTCGCCAAGATTGCGCGTGTCGGCGGTAATGGCAACATCAGCCAATGCTATTCTACGGTAAATCTCAATAGTAATGGTAAACAAGCCGACAACCGTGGTGAGTACACCACAGCGACGGGCAGTGCCCTGAAGACTCTGCTTGGCAGTGGCTGGCTGGTGAAGGACAATGAGGTTGTGCCTGAGTTCCCCATCTACATCAATACCCCGATATTCACCGGTGTCACTATCGATAAGACCGACCGCAGCATCTCGAAAGACGGCGGTAAGGTGCAGTTCATCGGCTACTACGATGCCTTTGATATCACAGATGCCGATGAGAATATCTACTACATGACTGCCGGCGGCACGCTGAAGCACACGGGCGTGGCCCGCACGCTGAACGCCTGCCGCGCCTACTTCCTGTTCTCGGAGAATCCAGGCGCCCGTGAGTTCGTGCTGAATTTCGGCGAGGAGGAGACCACGGCCATCGCCGAAATGAGAAAGGAGAACGTAGAAATGAGGAATGGCGCATGGTACACCGTTAATGGCGTTCGTCTCAGCGGTAAGCCGACAAAGAAAGGATTGTATATTCATAACGGAAGAAAGGAGACTATAAAATGAAGAAAGCATATATAGCACCAAAGTCCACGGCTCTCGCCGTGAAACTGCAACAGATGATTGCCTACAGTGGTGGTGACAACACCTCTGGCGTAAACTTAATAGGTAATCCTGACATAAACCCGTCAACGGACACCAATCGCGCGCGCTTCTGGGACGAGGAGGAAGACTGGTAAACAGTTAAACCGACTGATTGTCATTAATCATCCCAACGCAAAAAGAGGCTGGAAGTTGTTGCTTCTAGCCTCTTTCTTTTTCTTGTCACAGCCTCTGTCTGAAACGAATGAGCTTTTTATCTGAAACGAATTATCCTAATTGGTCTTAATTATATTCACAAATTTTACTTAATTAATAATTATCTGCGGAAAAAATATAATTATTCAAATTCGTGGACCAAATTAATTCAAATTAGTCAAATTCGTTTCTAAAAACATTCGCGGAGTTATTTTTGAAAGAAATTAGAATAATTAGAAGAAATTTTATTCAGAAATATATTTTTCTGCGCTTGCGATTTTTTTTATTCTAATTTCTGGATTTAATTCTTGCTTAGGCAAGCGGCAAAGCCGAGTCTTCCAATTTTTTCTAATTTCTTTCAAATTCTTGTCCGCCGATTTCTTTTACCCCTGTCCGCCACCGCTTTGCGGATTGTGTGTAAGCGGTTGTTCATTCATGCGGAGCCAGTTGCCCCAGCCGGTCAGACGGTGGAAGTCGCTCTGCTCGTAACCCTCATCGAAATTGTTGGGCCACTCCGCCGGATTCAGAGACTTATAGTCGTAGGTGTAGTATAACTGATGCATCAGACAGACACTCAGCGTGTAGTGGTCGAGATGCTCCTTGCTCCAGCTGACGTCACGATAGTGGACGAAGGCCGCCTTGAAGGCGCTGTCCATCTCGTCGGCAATGACCTTCATCTGGGCATCGCCCGTCTCGCTGGCCAGTTTGTGGGCATAGTCGGCAATGTCGAAGAATGGATACCGGAATTCGTACACCAACGGGTCGTAACGATATGTCTGGCTGGTGGCGCGGTCTATGGCCTCCTTCTGTGTGGGATAGAGCGCCATGAGACGGTCGGCCAGGTGCTTGGCTGCGTCGGTGATGGCGTCGAACTTGTCGGTGCGATACATCTTATAGTCGCCATTTCTTATGTAGCCGTCTCCCTTATATCCGTTCTGCCAAACGGGTGTGTTGCGCTCGAACATCTGGGCCATGGCGTCTTCGGCATTACCCTTATCCTTCAGTCCGCGCACGAATTCGCTCAGCACCTCGCCATCACTGTAAAGCACGTGGGACGAGCAGCAGATGTAGTCGGCACAGTCCTTGACGGTGGTCAGCGTCTCCAGGTTGCCCATCATGCAGTTGTGGAAGAAGAGCGTGTTCAGGCGGTCGATGCCCGAGGCCTTGATGGCATCGCGCAGTTCATACATGTTGAGTTGCTCATGTTGGTTCCATTCGTCGGCAATCACACCGCGGGTAGCCTGACGCGCACCGACTTCATACTTGCCCGGCACGTCGGTCATGGGACTGAAACCGGAGCCGTGGCCCCAGATGCTGAACACGTACTGCTCTGCGGGGCAGACGAGACTGCTGAACTCGATGAACATCTTGACCGCATTGGGGTCGCACAACTTCAGGGCGATGGCCTGGTCGCCCAAGCCCATGGCCTGAAAGCCCTCTTCCTTGATCTTGTCGAGGTCGGTCTCGCTGGTCAGCTCAAACCATACGATGTCGCCCGGGTTGGCATACTTGCCTGAAAAGGGTGCCTCAGGCAGATTCTTGCCGTATTTGTAGAAGCACACCACGCGCACATTGTTATGGTCTGTGAGGAACGTCTTCGCCTGCTCCCAGAACCCTTCCTCAATGGCGATATCCATCGTTCCGCCGGCATTGCCATAGACGAACACAGTGAATTTCGAGGGCTGTGGCACGGGAATCAAGTCATCCTTGCTCCACTTGTCGAACTTCGCAGCCATGTCGGCGGCGGTCTTCTTGAATGTCAGGCAGATGTCTTTTCCGTCGTCGATGCGCAGTTCGTCGCCCGTCAACTGCCACTTGGCTGTCATTACGTCCCTGTCCTTCGGCGTTATCGTCAGCTTACCGCCGGCGGAGGCAGTGTAGGTGAAGTCAATCGCCTCGCTGGCGACAGCCTTGTCGTTGGCCGTGTAATAGATGCGTGTGCTACCCGTACCGTCGGCCTTGAACTCCGTCGATTGCCACGTCTCGCCGTAATTCCACTTGGCGAACGTCTTGCCCGACACGTCGGAGCACCATTTGCCCACAATCCTGCTGTCAATGCCGTTCACGGGATTGTCATCACTGTTACTTGTACATGCGGTCATCACCGCCATTGTCATTGCGCAGCAAGCGACGGCTGCGAGCGTCATCAGAATTTTTCTCATTATGGTAATAGTTTGATTAGAATTTATACACTTTCAGATCCTTCTGCTTGCCGTCTGGGTGGCGCGTCTTGTAGATAATCACCTTTCCGCTCCTCCCGCTGAGTCGTTGTTTGAGATTCTCATAGCAGGCATCGCAAGCGTTGATGACCTTGGCGTCGTTACCGCCCTGAAAGGGGTCCATGCCCACGGAGAAGCGGATGGCGGTGTCGAAGGCACCGGTGGCTTCCGAATAGTCGAAGTCGGTGCTGAATGCCCTGTAACTGTAGAAGTCGGTGTTGTTGTTCATGCCTTCTTCTTCAAGTTTTTCGCACGAGGTGAGCATAGCTCCCGAAACAGCGAGGCAGATGGCCATCAAGGATAAGGATAGTGTTCTCTTAATCTTTCTCATCATGTTTAATTTTTTTATTGTTATACCTTATTAATAAATTTCGTTCTCGTTCAATTTCTCATGCAGTCGGAAATTCTCGCGAATGAAGCGCACCAGCATGTGCTGGCTGTCGGAGAGCCGCCAGCGGTAGTAGAGCAGCCCCAGAATGAGCAGCACGACAAGCAGCAGGAAGGCCGTGGCCAAGGCGCCGATGATGATAAATGTGATGTCTGTCATTTCTTCAATGTTTGAATTCGGGTACAAGGCTGCGTGAGCAGGCTCGCAATTTTGTTTGCAAAGGTAGTGGGAAAGACCGGAAGGCCTTCCCCACTGCTTGAAATGTATTACACAAATCTTGAAAAACTGCTGTTTATGGGCTATTTTGCTCTCGCTGCTCGACGGAATTGCGTTCCGCGATTCCTTTCGCGACTCGGCAGAAGCTCAAACGAGTTTGGCTTCTGCTCTCGCTGCTCTGCGGAATTCAGAGGGCGTCATCGAATAATAGGTGGCAAAGAGACGGGCAAAAGTGGTGCGGTTGGTAAAGCCGCTCTGCTCAATGATGAGTCCTATCGGGTCGTCAGTCTTTTCCAACAGCTGGGCGGCATACTGTATGCGCAGGCGGTTGAGGTAGTCGGCTGGCGTGGTGCCGGCACACTCGCGCAAGGCGGCATACACATACTGGTAGTTGGTGCCAAGCAGGCGGGCCAGCGTCTCGTGGTTGGTGTCGGCGTCGGTATATACGTCCGGGTTCTTCACCAGTTCGCACAGGCGGCGGTAGAGTTGCTGGTTTTGTGTCAGCTTCTCTTCGGGCTGCGCCTGCAACTGTCGCTGCTCCTCGGCCTCGGCCTGCCGGCGTTGCCGAATCTGCTCGTAGAGGCTGCGGTTCTTCTCGGCCAACCGACGATTGTAGCGGTGGATGCGCCAGATGACGTAGATGGCCATCAGCAGCAGCAAGACGATGGCCGTGAGGACGATACGGTGGATTGTCAGCGACTGGTGCTTGCGGATAATCTCCTCTTCCTGTAGCTTGATTTCCTGCAGCTGTTCCACGTCGGCCTGCCGTTCCTGCTGGCGTATGGAGTCGGTCAACTGACGTATGCGGTCACCCAGCGCCAGCGCCTCTGCCGTGCGTCCCGCCTTCTGCAGGGCATCGTACTTGTAATTGAACAAGGTCTTGACGTAGAGGTCGATGACGGGGGCACCATTGGCGCGCATCATGGAGTCGGTCTCGTCGAACAGGCGGACAGCCTCGTCGTAACGGCCCGTCATCGACAGATACAGGCCTCCGGCAGCCTTGTCCAATGCGCCAAGCCCCTGGAACTGCTGATATTCACGGTAAAGGGCCTCCGCCAGCTCTCGCTGTCCGTTGGCAGCATAGACCATCGCCTTACTGATGGTCACGTTGTTGCGGCGCTTCTGCATCGCCCAATCGGGGGTGTTGGGACAACGTGTCAGACGCGCCATCGCCGTGTCCATCTTCGCCATCAGGGGCAGCGCTTTCTCGTGAATTTTGTTGTCTATATACAAGTCGTTGAGCGAGAGCAGCGTATAGATGAGCGGGTCTATCTCCCCGTAATCCGTGGCATGCTGTGTACTTGTCATCAAGTTCTCGATGCACTGCAGGAACAGCTTCTCGGCCGCTGCGATATGCCCCAGTTTGCTTTCACAATCGGCCATCTGCATCAGCGCCCTGCACTTCATCTCCACATCATTTGGCGTTGTGCCGTCACCCACAAACGCCAGGATTTCCTTGGAGAGGGCAAGCGATTTGCCGTACTCGCCATCAGCGTATGCACCGTTACCCAGAATCCAGCGAGCCTTACAATAAAGGTTGCTGTCTGCCGACGTGGTAACAGCCTGTCCCGCTTCTGCGGCAATCGCCTTCTCAGCGTAATAGGCCGCCAGCCGCCGCCGGTCGGCATTCTCATAGACAATGGCTTTGATTGTATTAGCACGTACCGCCGTGAACAACCCGGCCCGCTCCGCACTATCCACCCGCGCCACAGAATGTTCAACGTCGGACAATCCGCCGTTGACTATCTCTTTGCTCAGCGCCACCGCCTCGTCGTTGCGGTCAGGCTTCGTGCAGGCGGTCATCAGCGCCAGTCCGGCGACAACAGTTGTCAATATGATAATATCTCTGCCTCTCATAAGTGTCATTGATAGAATATGCTGCAAAGGTACGCATTTTTACCGAACAACCGAACAGTCCCCCCTTTTTTCTTGCCACAGATTCTAAGTTTTAGTCACTGATTGAACATGATTGGACTGATTAGTACTGATTTTGTGGCGCCGATTATCAGTGTCAATCAGTCCAATCATGTCTGATCAGTGACTCCTGTCTGAAACGAATTTGGCTGAGGGGTTCTTTGACAGAAATTATTATAATTGTTATAATCTTGCTGCGCGTAGGTTTTGGTTGACAGAAATTATTATAATGATCATAATCTTGCTGCGCGAGTTGTTTTGAAACGAATTAGAATAATTGGAATAATTTTAATCACGCGCTCGGCTCTGCCGCTTTGCTTGCAAAGAATTTTACTTAATTAAAATTTTCCGCGGCAGAAAATATTATTAGAATAATTCG
>Ga0247611_10005495_pt1 | contig 16729 bp, 15 predicted proteins | sample 177DNAGHGhighgp2_FD_192422 | JGI IMG/M metagenome (GOLD analysis project Ga0247611, IMG submission 192422) | Sheep rumen microbial communities from Palmerston North, Manawatu-Wanganui, New Zealand - 1770 DNA GHGhigh gp2 | ecosystem: Host-associated > Mammals > Digestive system > Stomach > Rumen... | reverse complement strand
TTACGTCGTAAGGTGAACATAAGGTACGCCAACCGCTACAGAGTGTTATGGTGCCTGTAAACGACGAAGCACAGCGAGCTCATATTGAGGCAGTGAAAGATCTGATAAAGAACGAGGTGAACGTTAAGGAACTTAACTTCGTAGATAATGCAGCTGGTATTCTGGTGAAGAAAGTAAAGTGTGATTTCAAGAAGCTTGGTCCAAAATTTGGTAAACAAATGAAGGCAGTAGCTGCTGCTGTTACTGCTATGAGCCAGGAAGATATCAATCGTATGGAGCAAGAAGGTAAGTTTACCTTCGTATTAGATGGTGTTGAAGCTGTTGTTGATGCTTCCGATGTAGAAATCTTCAGCGAGGATATCCCAGGTTGGCTGGTGGCTAACGAAGGTAAGCTAACCGTAGCTCTTGAAGTAACCATCACAGAGGAATTGCGTTGTGAAGGTATTGCTAGAGAGTTGGTGAATCGCATTCAGAATCTGCGCAAACAGAGTGGTTTGGAAATTACCGACAAGATTAATATCACTTTATCAAAGAACGAGCAAACAGACGATGCTGTCGTTGCATTCAAGGATTATATCTGTAATCAAGTGTTGGGTGCTAGCCTTGTATTAGCAGACAGTGTGCAGGATGGCGTAAAGCTTGATATGGATGAATATGAACTGGAATTGAAAATAGATAAAATTTAATTACCTTAATCTTTATACTTTTGCGATATGGCAGAGAAAGAGAAAACAAGATACTCCGACGCCGAATTAGAGGAGTTTAAGCAGATTATTCTGGAAAAGTTAGAAGTAGCTCAAAGGGATTATAACCAAATGATGGCCAGCTTGAATGGCTCTGATAGTAATGGTATTGAAGATACATCACCCACTTATAAGGTGATTGAGGATGATGCCTATGCGTTAAGTAAGGATGAGACAATCCGTCTGGCACAGCGTCAGCTTAAGTTCATTCAGAGTCTTCAGGCAGCTTTGGTACGCATCCAGAACAAGACATATGGCATTTGCCGTGAGACAGGTAAGTTGATTCCTGCTGAACGTCTGCGTGCAGTTCCTCATGCTACCTTAAGCATTGAAGCGAAAAGAAACAGATAAATTAGATGTGCTGAACGCTTTAAGTCGATGATGAACGAAACCATTAAAAAGGGCAGTATATCAGTTTTTTTGATATTGCTGCTACTGTTGATAGATCAGTGCATCAAGATCTACATTAAGACCCACATGTATTTGCATGAAAGCATACGTGTGACAGATTGGTTTTACATCTTCTTTACCGAGAACAATGGAATGGCGTTTGGCATGCAAATCTTTGGAAAATTGTTTCTCACATCGTTTCGTATTCTAGCTGTTGCTGTCATCATATGGTGCCTATATAAGTTTGTGAAGGCTCACCTGAAAACTGGTTTTCTGGTGTGCGTGAGCCTTATTCTCACAGGGGCTTTAGGTAACATTATCGATAGTGTACTTTATGGCGTAATGTTTAGTGAGAGCACTTTTACACAGATAGCTACTTTCATGCCTCAGGGAGGGGGATATGCCCCCTTGCTCTATGGCAAGGTGGTAGATATGTTCTATTTTCCTCTTATTGAGACAGAATGGCCCACTTGGATGCCTTTTGTCGGTGGGCAACATTTCGTTTTTTTTAGTCCTATTTTTAATTTTGCCGACTCTTGTATCTCTGTTGGTATTGTGGCATTGCTCATCTTCTATGGAAGATATGTTAACCACGCTTTTGATGTGCTGAAAACCAAGAAGTCATGAGACTTATGCGCTCCATACTGTTATGCTTGAATGTATTGTTCTTGTTGGTTTGCATTGTGGCTTGTGGCCCAGAAAGACCCAAGGAGATATTGAGTGATGCTCAGATGGAGGAGGTGTTGTATGACTATCATGCTGCAAAGACTTTGGGAGAGGCAGTTTCTCCTTCTGAGAAGTATAAAGCTACACTGTATTATTTGAATGTTTTTGAAAAACACCATACCACGGAAGAACAATTTGATTCTACCTTGTCATGGTACTCTACTCATCCTGAAGCATTCGACAAAGTTTACCAGAAAGTAATTAAACGCATACAGGATGAGAAGGCTGTGCTGGAGCGTTCTATAGCTATTAGTGGACAGAGGAGTAGTGTAACGCAAATAGGAGATAGTGTGAACATTTGGTCAGGAATGCCTATGTTTAGTCTTACCAATCATCCTTATGACAATAGACTCTCTTTCGATTATGAGAACGATGCTAATTTTGAAGATAGTGATACTTTACATTTCAATGCTCGTTTTCGTTATTTCCATGTAAAGAATCAGCAAATTAATTCTGATGAAGCAGCAGTGATGGCGCTTTCTATTCGATATCGTAATGATAGTATCATCAATAAGATTCATCATATTTACAATGATGGTAAACAAACATTGACATTGCATAGTAATGAATATGGAAGGATACGTGAGGTTTACGGCTTTATTTACCTACCTAAGCAAAGTGAGAATCGAATATTATTAGTTGATAGCGTTTCACTGATTCGTATGCACGCTAAAGAGCGTTAAAACAATTCTATTCCCTTCTTCGAAATTCAGCACAAGTTACAGCTGTAGCTATTGCCACATTTAATGATTCTGAAGTATCGCGCCCTTCAGGATAATTAGGTATATATAATTTTCTATTAATTAACTGTCGTACTTCTGCTGTGATACCATTCCCTTCGTTACCCATCACTATCAAACCAGTAGTACTGAGCTCCTGAGTGTAGATGTTTGTGCCGTCGAGTAAAGTACCATAAATAGGCACATTTTTGTTTAACTTGCCAATCAATTCTGTGAGCGATACGTAATGTAAGTGCACGCGAGATAAGGCACCCATTGTAGCTTGCACAACTTTTGGGCTATACACATCTACAGTGTTAGTAGAGCAGAAAATATGTTCTATACCAAACCAATCTGCAATTCGAATGATGGTTCCCAAATTTCCTGGATCCTGCACATCATCGAGTGCCAAGCACAGTTGCTTCTCAATTACAGTAATATCGGTTTTTTCTTCACGTTGATCGAAGATTGCTATTACATCTTGAGGAGTTTTTAGTAAACTGGCACGAGCTATCTCATCTATGGTAGCAGTGTCTATCTCATCAGCTTCAATGGTGTTGTGAGACGCCAGCCAATCGTCTGTAGCTGCCAAATATCGGCAACGGAAATGCCCTAACAAATCTGCTGTCAGTTTAGGACCTTCAGCCAAAAAAACACGTTCTTCACGTCGAACCTTCTTTTGTTCCAACGAGCGGATAAACTTGATTTTGTTTTTCGATATCGGCATCTGAAGCTTTTTTTCTATGCAAATATACTACTTTTCTGAGAAAAAACCGCTAAATTTACAACCGAAATAGTGCTTTATTAAGGCTCACCTCTTTGAGCAATATAATGGATAAACAGATAAAACATAAAACTATGTCTTGGTTATGGGCAATAATCTTGCTTTTTATGGCAGGTTGTTCTTCTACCAAATATGTACCAGAGGGGGCCTATTTGCTTGACGAACTAAATGTTCAAAGTGATAATAAAGACGTGAAACCTGCCGACCTAAACTTGTTCATCCGTCAGCAACCTAATACCAAATGGTTTAACTTGATAAAGACGCAACTCTATATCTACAACATGTCTGGGCGCGATACAACCCAGTGGATAAATAGGGTTTTGCGAAGGGTTGGTGATGCTCCCGTTATTTTCGACTCCTTTGAGACAGAGCGCTCTCGGCAGGAGTTAGAGAAAGCTGTTCGCAACTTAGGCTATATGGGAGCTATAGTGGACGCTAATACTAAGTTGGACGGTAATAAGAAGATTAAGCTTACCTATGACGTGAAGACAGGCAGGGCATACAAAGTCCGTTCCATCCAATATGACATTCCAGATACGACTATCTGGAACTATATGCGACAAGATTCTGCTGCCACCTTGCTCAAAGAAGGTATGAATATGGATATCAATGTGCTTGATAATGAACGTTCACGTATTACTTCTTTGTTACAGCAGAATGGTTACTATCATTTCAATAAGGAGTATATCACTTACTCTGCCGATACTACTCGAAATACTTTTCTTGTTGACCTCACTATGCACCTTGAACCTTATAGGTTAAATGCAGACAGTGTACAGGTTAATCATCCTCAGTATTATTTAAATCAGGTGCATTTTCATGCCGATTATAATGCATTGGAGAACACTAATGGTGATGTGCTGCCGGAAGATACAATGCTTTATAAAGGATATCCTGTTTACTATCGTGGTAAACCTTTTATCCGTCCACGCGTTTTGGTAGGCAATCAACGTCTTCAGAAGGGAGAATTGTACAACGGCAACGATGTTCAGCGAACCTATCAGAATTTCAATCGCTTGCCTGTAATGCGATATACCAACATACGTTTTGAAGAACTGGAACGTAACGATTCTTTGTTTGTAGATGCCTATATTCAGTTGACCAAAAATAAACTACGATCTATCTCGTTCGAAGTGGAAGGCACCAATTCGGCTGGTGACTTGGGTGCTGCAGCTGCAGTGTCACTTAGTAATCGTAATCTGTTTCGAGGTTCAGAAACACTCACTTTCCGTCTTAGGGGTGCCTATGAAGCTGTTTCTGGTTTACAGGGGGATTATCGCAATGAGAGCTATACAGAATTAAGCGCAGAGGCATCAATTAATTTCCCTCGTATATTGTTTCCTTTCTTAAGTCATAGTTTTGTCAATAGGATTCGGGCTAACACTCTCTTTGAACTACGTTATGACTATCAGTTGCGTCCAGAATTTACTCGTATCATTGCCTCCACAGGATGGAGTTACCAGTGGTCTTTCAAACAGCAACGTTTACGTCATCGCATTGATCTCTTAGATGTAAACTATCTCTATATGCCTTGGATTCATCCTGATTTTTATGATAAATATATTAACCAAGAAGATAATTATATTGTTAAATACAATTATGAAGATCGCCTGATTGTTCGCTCAGGCTATTCATTTATATACAATAATCGTGGAACAAGTATGGCGGCAAATGTATTCAATGGTACGTCTTATACATTGCGCGCTAATATAGAGGCTGCAGGCAATTGGCTCTATGCATTGGCTAAACTCACCCATATGCGAAAGAACAAAGAAGGGGAATATGCTATCTTGAATATCCCATTTGCGCAATATATCAAGGCCGACTTCGACTTTGCCAAGAATATAGCAATTGATAATCGCAACTCAATCGCTTATCATATGGCGTTTGGTATTGCTGTTCCTTATGGAAATGCCAAAATGATACCATTCGAAAAGCGATATTTTGCAGGTGGCGCAAATAGTGTAAGAGGGTGGTCTGTTCGCAACCTTGGACCAGGCTCTTTCTCTGGTGATGGCAACTTCATGAATCAAACTGGCGACTTGAAGATTGAAGGTAGTATTGAATATCGCTCTAATTTATTCTGGAAATTGGCTGGTGCTGCATTTGTTGATGTAGGTAATGTATGGACCCTACGTAAATATGACAGCCAGCCCGGAGGTCAGTTCTGTTTTGATAAGTTCTATAAGCAGATTGCCGTAGCCTACGGCATAGGTTTCCGCATTGATCTGGGCTTCTTTATTTTGCGATTTGACGGTGGCATGAAAGCCATTAATCCAGCTTTTTCCAGTGGTCGTGAGCGTTATCCTATCATCCATCCTCGTTTTAGTCGCGACTTCGCCTTCCACTTTGCAGTAGGATATCCTTTTTAATGTAATTAGCTATTAGGTTAATAACTAAAAATATAAAGGCTGCAGAAATGCAGCCTTTAATTGTCATTGTGTTGATTATCTTTTTCTTGTACCTAGGGGCATCAAAGTGTATGTGTTTTGATTGAGCCCATGCGGAAATGAGCGTAGACAATTATCACTCAACAGGTTTGTATTTAGGAACAAGTAACTTCATGCAAATCCATCCTATCATGTATGCCACAGAACAATAACAGAATATGATGAAGTAGCCAGCAGGCTTCCCTTGGAATCCCAGGAATACCATTTGCGTAGCATCAGCATAATCAAATAATTTACCAGAACCGTAGTTGATTAGGAATGAGCTTAAACCACCAGCTGCACTATTTAAACTTGTTATTGTTGCAATAGCACGATGTGGGAACAAATCGCTGCCCACAGAATATAGGTTGGCCGACCACGACTGATGTGCTGCTCCTACTAAACCTATCAATATGATAGGGAACCAGTATGAATAGTTGCCCAAAGGCTGTGCAAATAGACCCAGCAGAGGGAATATCGCAAATATCAGCATGGCTCTCATGCGAGACTTATATGCATTCCATCCTGTACGATTGATTATGATAGTGGGTAACTTGCCGCCATAGAGCGAAAGTATAGTGATGGCGTATAATACGAAAATCAGCATTTGTGCAGTAGGGTTATCGGAAGTCAATCCATAGACATCAGACAAGTATGCGGGTGTCCAGAACAAGAAGAACCACCATACACAGTCAGTAACGAACTTGCCTAGCAAAATCGCCCAAGTCTGACGCAGTTTCAGACATTGAATTACGGTGTATTTGGGTAGTTTGGTATCTTCTTCTTCCTTAGACTCTGCATTATTCTGGTCTTGCTGGATATATGCCAATTCTGCAGCATTTACTCCTTTATGTTTGGTAGGTTTATCATAAATAAATACCCAGAATGCCATCCAGATGAAGCCTAATGCACCAATAATGATAAATGCCATTTCCCAACCATTGCCTACGCCGATATTCTTAAAATAACGAGCCAGTAAGGGAATGCTTAGCGGTGCCACCAGAGCGCCCACTGTTGAGCCAGCATTGAATATAGAGGTAGCAAATGCACGGTCTTTCTGCGGGAAATATTCTGCAGTTACTTTCACTGCTGATGGAAAGTTGCCTGCTTCACCGCAAGCCAATACGATACGGGCAGCGATAAAGAAATAAACACTCACCGTAGAAATGAGTGATGCCGTTTTACCTACAGCACCTACCAAACCAACAGCATCGTCAAGCCCTACCACTTGCTCTGTAGCCCATCCGCAAAGGGCATGTAGGCACGCGCCTGCCGACCAGATACCGATAGCCCATAGATATCCCCGTTTGGTACCCAGCCAGTCGATAATACGACCAGAAAAGATGTTAGCTATTGCATACACAATGGAGAACACTGCCGCCACATTTCCATAATCGGAGTCACTCCAATGAAACTCTGGGGCGATAAAGTCTTTCCATGTCAATGACAACACTTGTCGGTCTAGGTAATTCACAGTAGTAGCAAGAAATAACATGATGCAAATTACCCATCGCACGTTACTCATTTTTGTTTGAAGATCTTTTGAATTCATTTTATACAGTTTATCCTATTAGACTTTTGACAAAATTATTGTTTTTATCATCAATTTACAACAAAATGCAAAAATATTATCAAATTTGCTTGCAAGTTAAAATAATTCTTCATAACTTTGCATCGTTGTACTAAAGAAATAGACCAAGTGTTATTGTTTTCTCCAGATATTAGTTTTAGGTAAAAATAATAGGTTAGTTTTATTAGGTTAAAGTTGATTCAAATTTGAGAGAATGAAAAGTTTCTAACTCAAAAAAAGATTGGGGAATACGTGAGTATTTCTCTTTCTTTTTATGCAAAAAAATATTGTCCTTTTTTGTTAGTATCCCAATAGTTTATAGCATGTTTAGGGCATACATGATAGCAAGCTAAACAGTTAGTGCAACTTCCGTCATGATGCCAATGAGGCAGTGCTAGTTTTCCTTCTATGCTTATGTTTCCAACGGGGCAGGCATAGGCACATTTATTGCAATGAATGCATAGTTCTGCATCCACTTTGAAAGGCTTATCAGTAATTAGCCAGTGATTAAAAAGCGTCCCTAATACATAAGTTTTGGTGTAGGGGAATATGCCTTTAAATACTATCTCCTTACCAATACATCGCTCTTTGATAAGTCCAATAAATACTTTCAAATCCTTATTTGCTTTTGCCTTCTTTTGTTTTACAATCTCTTCAGAATCAGTTTTAAATCCTGGTAAACAAACATAACTCTCAGGCATGATAAGTGAAAATACACTGTCAGCATGCAAACCTTTGCTATGCAATTTCTTCTGAAACTCTTTCATGCAGCATCCTATGTCATCGCCACAAGTTGTAATTGCATAACAGAAGTGCCCCCTAGCATTAATTTCCAAACGACTGATAAAGTTGAGTACAATTTTAGGAGGCATCCATCCGTGCGTGGGGAAACAAAAGCCCAAGCGTTCATTTTCCTCCAACTCATAATGGCAATTGCCTTTCATTTGTTCTGGGATGAAAAGTAAACGCTCACCTGTTGCTTCTGCCAACTGCTGGGCAGCCCAACGTGTATTTCCTGTTCCTGAGAAATAGAAAATCATGTTTAATCTGAAAGCATGAAATAATATAAAAAATATCATCCCCCCATATCATGAGGGGATAATAGTGAAATTAGTCCTTTAGAGAGTATGTTACAGTTGTTACCACTCTCAGTTTTTTGATGTATGGAGTTGTTTCATCACGGTCCTCAATTGAGAAGGTACCCTGTGTTGCTTGCATGATACCACCCAGACGGCTGTTGCTGTTCTCTGCGAATTGCAAAGCTGCCTGCTCAGCATTCTTGATAGCTTCCTGCATCATCTTGAGCTTCATTTCCTGGAATTCAGTGAAGTCATAATTGATGTAACCTTCATCAACAGCAATACCTTGATTCAGTAATTCACCAATTTTGCCAGAAGCTTTTCTTACCTCATCCACCTTCTTGGTTTTTACAGTAATACCAGTACTCATCTGGTAGCGGTAAGGCGATTTGTTCTCGTTCCACATGTTACTGTTTCTGTCATACACAGTAGGAGAATTCATTGTAATTTCATCTTCACTCAGACCATTGTCTTTGATGAAACGCACGATGATATCGCGTGTCCTGTTCACACTTTGGTAGAGGGTAGGCAGGTCGTTACCTTGTTGTGAGAAGCTCAGTGGCCATGTAACGGTGTTTGCGGGTACCTCATTCTCCGAGAGGCCTTTCACTGTTACTTGTCTGTCTTTGTTCACGAAATTGTCAATACCTGCTTTCAGGCAGTAACCCAATACTGCGAGACCTAGCGCAATAATCGCAGCCTCAATAACTCTGTTACCTTTTTCCATAGTTACAATTATTTATTTGATTCATAATATTTATTCGCTTCTTGTAATGTTTCTGGTTTGCCAATATCAAACCAGGTAATATCTTTTAATTCATAGCCTTGCAAGTGTAATTGCTGACAAACTGATAAATAGAAAGGTATGATTGAGAACTTACCTTGCCAATCAGTATTTTCTCCCATATATTTAAATAAGGTAGGGGATATTACGTGAATACCCTCGAAAGCCAGTTCTCGGTGCTGTTGTGTGTTTACCGTAAAGCCTTCTGGTTTAACCTCACCCGTACTGTGGTTTAACCATCCCTGCAAGTGCATATCTTTATTAAACAACAACTTACGTGTTGTTAAACGGTCGCTTACCAGTAATGTAGCATCGGCGCCACTCTGAACATGTGTGTCATACACATGCTTCAGGTCTATATCGCTAAGAATATCCACGTTGTGCGCCAAGAAAGGCTCATCTCCATCTAAGAAATGTCTAGCTTTCAATATGCCACCACCAGTATCTAATAACTCATCGCGTTCATCACTGATGTGAATATTCATTCCAAAGTTGTCATTATGCTGCAAGAAATCAATGATCTGCTGTCCGAAGTGATGAATGTTGATTGTTACATCGTTAAAACCCGCTTCGTTCAGGCGCAATAGTGTACGTTGCAGCATGGGTATACCGCCTACAGGCACCAGCGCCTTGGGCATTCTGTCAGTGATGGGTCTCAGCCTTGAGCCAATCCCTGCTGCAAATATCATTGCTTTCTTCATGCTATTGATAATTACAATGTTGGTTATTACAACTCTGTCAAATTGAAGCAACCATTATTTTTTGCTCCGTAATTATATAAATCAGTTCTTAGCTGGCAGAGTCTGTTGAATGTTTTGCTCTCGATGTATGAGGTTGATTTCCACTCCAAACTTCTCATTCAGGTGTTCTGCCAAATGTTGGGCTGCATACACCGAACGGTGCTGCCCGCCTGTACATCCAAAACATACAGACAAGTTGGTAAATCCACGTTCCATATAACGTTTTACAGAGGCGTCCACCAATGCATACACATGTTTTAAGAAAGTCAGAATCTCACCATCTTCTTCCAAGAATAGTATCACAGGCTTGTCCAGTCCGATGAACGGTTTATAACGGTCATATTTGCCGGGGTTATTTATAGCACGACAATCAAACACATAGCCGCCACCATTACCAGTTGTATCATCAGGGATACCTTTTTTATAGGCAAAACTCATTACCTTTACTATCAACGGCTTTTTCTGTTGGTCCTTAAACTGCTTTAACTCGGTAAGCTGTTGCAGCACCTCACACAAGTAAGGATATTCAGGATAGGGTTGTTGGAGCAATTGACGCAGGTTTTCCATCGCATACGGAATGCTCTGCATGAAATGTGGCTTCTTCTCAAAGTAGCCCCTGAAGCCATATGCACCCAATACTTGCATAGTACGGAACAGCACGAAGTGACGCAGCTGCGAATAAAACTCAGTTTCATCAATCTTACGATATACACGTAAGGCATCCAAATACTCCTGGAGTAGTTCTTGACGCAGACTCTCGGGGTAATTGGCCTTTGCTTGCCACAAGAACGAAGCTACGTCATAATAAAAAGGCCCTTTCCTTCCACCTTGAAAATCAATCAGCCAAGGTTCACCATCCTTTATCATCACATTCCTGCTTTGGAAATCGCGATACATAAACGTTTCCGATGAACTTTTTAACAAAACCTGAGCCATATGTTGGAAATCATCTTCCAACCGGTTTTCCTGAAATGCCAGCCCCGTGGCTTTTAGGAAACAATATTTAAAGTAGTTCAAGTCCCACAAGATGCTGCGCTCATTAAACTCGGCTTGAGGATAGCATACGCTGAAATCCAGACCTTCGGCTCCCCTGAACTGCACCTTTGCTAGTAGTCGCATTGTTTTCTTCAGCAACGTTTTCTCCTCGTCGCTGAACTGGTGGGTTAATCGTCCTTTCTCGATAGCTTTGAATAGTAGCAAGTCGCCAAGATCTTGCTGAATATAATACATCTGGTCGTCACTCACACCCAACACTTCAGGCACAGGAAGTCCCTTTTTCTTAAAATGATTGGCCATAACAATAAACGCATGATTCTCTTCTTGCGATTCACCTTTAACACCAATTAATGTGGGTTGTCCTTTCAAACGAAAATACAGGCGGTTAGAGCCAGACGATGGCATCTCCTCTATAGTTTCAGGTTCATTTCCTGTTTGATCGATATATAGTTTTTTCAGCTCTTCATTCATTATTTGCAACTTATATTTACTTTTTTTCACTGCGAATATACAGTTTTTTAATCAAATATGATTAGCTTTATGCGCAAAATCAAAATTTAAATATTAATTAATAGTTTATGAAAACAGAATCTGTTAAACCAGCAAGCGGAAAGTTGGGAATTCTGATTGTTGGAAATGGCGCAGTAGCAACAACCTTGATGACAGGTGTAATGATGGTACGTAAAGGATTGGCAAAGCCTATTGGCTCAATGACTCAGTACGATCGTGTGCGTGTAGGTAAAGGTGATGAGAAACGTTATCTTCATTATGGCGAGATAGTTCCTCTCGCTCATCTTGACGATATAGTGTTCGGTTGCTGGGATGTATATCCTCAAAATTCATACCAGTCTGCAGTTTACGCACAAGTACTTAAGAAAGAAGACATCGATCCCGTCCGTAAGGAACTCGAACAAATTGTGCCTATGGAAGCTGCTTTTGATAAGAATTACGCGAAGCGTTTGGATGGAACAAATGTAAAGGATTGCAAAACCCGTTGGGATATGGTGTTAGCTTTGCGTGAAGATATCAAGTCTTTTAAAGTTCGTACCCAGTGCAGTAGAGTAGTAGTACTTTGGGCTGCTTCTACAGAAATTTATGTGCCAGTCAATGAAAATGTACACTATCATCTTTCTGACTTGGAAGCTGCCATGCGTGCCGATGATCGTGAACATATTGCTCCTTCAATGTGTTATGCTTATGCTGCACTGAGCGAGGGTTGCCCATTCATCATGGGTGCCCCTAATACAACAGTTGATATCCCTGCTATGTGGGAGTTGGCTGAGCAGATGCAGATGCCTATTGCTGGTAAGGATTTCAAAACAGGTCAGACACTTGTTAAGTCTGGCTTCTCACCAATCATTGGCGAGCATTGCTTAGGACTGAGTGGCTGGTTCTCTACCAATATTTTGGGTAATCGTGATGGATTGGTGCTTGATGAGCCTGAGAATTTCCGTACTAAGGAAGTGTCAAAATTGTCAACGCTTGAGACCATCCTTAAGGCAGACGATCAACCTGACCTCTATTCTGATTATTATCACAAGGTGCGCATCAATTACTATCCACCACGTAACGACAATAAGGAGAGTTGGGATAATATAGATATCCGTGGTTGGATGGGTTATCCAATGCAGATTAAAATCAATTTCCTGTGTCGAGATAGTATTCTGGCAGCACCTGTATGCCTTGACTTATGCTTGTTGATGGATCTTGCTGCTCGTGCAGGACGTGTTGGTATTCAACGTTTCCTGAGTTTCTTCCTGAAGAGCCCGATGCACGATTATACTCAAGGCGAAGAGGCTGTTAATCACCTTTATCAGCAGCACACGATGCTCAAGAATGCCATTCGAGAGATGGGAGGTTTTGAGCCAGATGAAGAATTAGATTAATAATTGGACGACGTTCAATTAGTATCTATATTTTGCGCTTTATTTTTGTTCATTCTTGATGAGTTCAAACAATCGTTGCATCATAACGCGGTGATCCACCAGCAAGTCCCAAATGCCATCTTCGCTCAGTACACCACGACGCAATTTAGTAGGCAACAAACCTTCTTCGTCAGCTTTCAAGTCGGCTTTCCACTCATCGCTACCCAGGTATTTGTTCAGCACTTTGATGTCAGAGTTTACCAAGTCCCATTCGTCGAGCGCATACTCCATTGATTTCAGTACTTTCCTAGCTCTACGCATGCGCTTCTCCATATCCTTAATGCGATTCACACTTTCAGTTATCATAGTACCTCCGCGACAAGTTAATAATTATAGTACAAAGATAATAGTTATTTTCCTTTTTTATTTATATTTGCAGCAAAATCATTCATGGATTATTAATTGAGAATAATGAAAACAATATTGATTATGAGCGTTCATAATGATAGTAGGTAATTCTTAAATATTTGATTATGAATTTATTTGTATGTATTATTTGGCGCTTTTCACAAGTATAATCATTTTAAGCAAAATAATGAGAAAACAATGGATGTAGTAGAATTAATGAATCGTGACAAGTTTGCAGCGAATGCAGGATGTAAGATTACAGAAGTGGATGCAGAGCATGCGGTAGCAGAGATGACCGTTACTGCTGATCATCTGAACGGTGGTGGTGTATGTCAGGGTGGGGCACTCTTTACGTTGGCCGATTTGACAATCGCCGCTTTGGTGAACAGTGGGGGTAAACTTACCTTCGGCATCAGCAACACTGTTTTTTTTGCATCTAGTGCTCAGTTAGGCGACCACCTTAAGGCTGAAGCTATATGGGTGACAGACCATCCGAAAATACCTTCTGCAGAAGCAAGGGTAACCAATCAAGATGGGCGACTCATTTGCCACGTCACAGGAATGGGATATCGGAAAGTTCACACATCGCCTGCAAAATAACAATGATTGATAATAACAATAAAGGCTGCTTGAAAAAGCAGCCTTTATTATTTGATTCAGTGCCAATAACGAAGCACATATAATGATTCAGGACTATAAAAGTCCTACAGCACTATTTGTCATCTAATCATCTTGTTATTTCTTCAACCACTTGTCGAGCCATTCGAAGAAAGTACGTTGCCACAAGATACCATTCTGTGGTTTCAATACCCAGTGGTTCTCGTCTGGATAGATTAGCAGTTCTGCAGGTACACCACGCATGATGGCAGCATCGAAGGCCGACATAGCCTGATTTGCCAAGATACGATAGTCGCGTTCTCCATGAATGCAGAGGATAGGAGTGTCCCACTTATCCACGAAGAGATGAGGTGAACTGGCATAAGTCTTTTGTGCTACCTTGTTCTGCTTGTCCCAGTACGGGCCACCCAGATCCCAGTTCACGAACCACTTCTCCTCTGTCTCGAGATACTGCATGTCGATATTGAAGATACCATCGTGGGCAATGAATGCCTTGAAACGCTTGTCATGATTGCCTGCCAGCCAATAGACTGAGAAGCCACCAAACGATGCACCCACGCAACCCAGACGGTCGGCATCAACATAAGGTTCCTTGGCCACTTCGTCGATAGCGGTCAGGTAGTCTTTCATGCACTGGCCCATATAGTCGCCACTGATAGCCTCGTTCCACTCGTTGCCGAATCCAGGCAAACCACGACGGTTAGGAGCCACGATGATATAGTCGTTGGCAGCCATCATCTGGAAGTTCCAGCGGTAGCTCCAGAACTGGCTCACCGGACTTTGTGGACCGCCCTCGCAGAACAGCAGGGTAGGATATTTCTTGTTAGGATCAAACTGTGGAGGATAGATTACCCACACCAGCATTTCCTTGTTGTCGGTGGTCTTCACCCAACGGCCTTCCACCTTGCCCATCTCTAACTGGTCGTAGATAGCCTGATTCTCGAAGGTCATCTGCTTCACCTCAGCAAAAGCCTCACCTGAGCGCACCTTATCCAGCTGATAGATCTCGTCGCCCATCATCATGCTGTGACGCTTGGTCAGCAACTTGTCGCCACAAAGCGCCAGCGTTCCGAAGTCATAGTCGCCCTCAGTGAGTTTCGTCAGTTTGTCACCATTGGCAATGTCTATATTATATATATGTGTCTGTCCGTGCCAAACGCCTGTAAAGTAGAAACCTTTCGAGTTGTTGTCCCATATAAACTCATCCACATTGCTCTCGAAGGCCTTACTTACGAAACGCTTCTCACCTGTTTGCAGGTTCATGATAAACAAGCGGTTCTGGTCGCTCTCATATCCGTCGCGCTCCATACTCTGCCAAGCGATGTACTGACCATCTGGCGAATACTGCGGATTGGTGTCATAACCCTTGATTTCCTCACAGATATTCTTGGTCTGCTTGGTGGCGATGTCGTAGATAAAGATATCAGAGTTTGTTGAGATAGCATATTCCAAACCCGTCTTCTTGCGACAAGTATAGGCAATCTGCTTGCCGTCAGGACTCCACGCCAACTGCTCCATACCTCCGAAAGGCTTCATAGGACTCTCGTAAGGCTCGCCTTCCAAAATGTCAGTGATGTTCTCGAGACCGTTGTTGAAATCGGCCACAAAAGGGTGGGGAGCTGTGGTCACCCATTCGTCCCAATGCTTGTACATCAGGTCAGTGATGATGCGTCCCGTTGCCTTAGGCAGGTCAGGATATTTGTCAACTGTGCTGGCCACCGTCTTTATCTGACTTACAAACAATACCTTGTTCTCGTCTGGAGAGAAAGCAAAACCCTCGATGTCACCATCATAGTTGGTAAGCTGCTTGCGCCCAGAGCCGTCAGCATTCATCTCCCAAATCTGACTACTTCCACTCTCGCTGCTCAAAAAACGCAACTTTCCGTCTTTGGTCCACACCACATTGCTCTCGCCTTTAGGAGTGTGTGTAATTTGTTGGTTGTCACTACCATCGGCATTCATGACGAACACCTCTGTGTTGCTCTTGTTCTGTGGCACACTGTAGTAACTCACCGTATAAGCCACTTTCGTACCATCAGGAGAAACAGCCATTCCGCCAATACGTCCCATTGCCCACAGAGCCTCGGGAGTCATGCGCTTATTGCTGATATTCAGCTCCGTTGTGCGACCAATGATATCTTCATTAGTCTCACCAGCAGGCTGGGTGCCACCGTTGCAGGCAGCCAATGTCAATACTGCTGACATAATAAATAGATTGGTTTTCTTCATTATTTAAAAGGTGTATAATTAGATTTATGATGCGAAGATAGTGAAAATATCGCTATTAATACTTATATTTGTTCATTGAATTAATAAAAACAGACGTTTTATGAAAAAACTTTTGACGCTAACTATGGCGTGTGGCTTGCTGGCAACAATGTCGCTGCAGGCACAGACACACGAGATGACCGTACAGATGAACAAGGTGGGCGCACCCATTCAGAACACGATGTATGGCTTGTTTTTCGAGGACATCAACTTTGCTGCCGATGGTGGCTTGTATGCAGAGAAGATACTGAACCGTTCGTTCGAGTTTCCACAACCTCTGGAAGGCTGGAAGACGGTGGGCAACGTGCAAGTGCGCGATGACGGACCTTTCGATAAGAACCCTCACTATGTGCGCTTGGGTTATACTGGCCATCAGTCGAAATTTACCGAACTCGAAAACAACGGCACCTTCGGCATCGGATTGAAGCAAGGTGAGACCTATCGCTTCTCTGTGTGGGCAAGAGTGCCTGAAGGCGAGTCTGCAAAAATCCGTGTGGAGTTGTGCGACCCATACAGCAATGAAGAGATGCAGTTCTTCGCCTTGAAATCCATTACAGTCGATTCAAAAGAATGGAAAAAATACCAGGTAGAGATAAAATCTACTAAAACC
>Ga0247611_10005494_pt1 | contig 16729 bp, 14 predicted proteins | sample 177DNAGHGhighgp2_FD_192422 | JGI IMG/M metagenome (GOLD analysis project Ga0247611, IMG submission 192422) | Sheep rumen microbial communities from Palmerston North, Manawatu-Wanganui, New Zealand - 1770 DNA GHGhigh gp2 | ecosystem: Host-associated > Mammals > Digestive system > Stomach > Rumen... | reverse complement strand
CGAACTCGTGCGCATTCTCAAGGATTTCTCCGCACGCTACCCGCACTTGCAGGTCATCATGGAACCGGGCGAAGCCATCGGCTGGCAAACCGGTGAACTCGTCGCAAGTGTTGGCGACATTGTCCACAACGAAATGGACATCGCCATACTCAACGTTTCCATCAGCGCCCACATGCCGGACTGCCTCGAAATGCCGTACCGTCCGAACATCATCGGCGCCGCATTCCCGGGTGAAAAGGCTTACACGTACAAGCTCACGGGCAACTCCTGTCTCGCAGGCGACCAGCTCGGCGATTTCGCCTTCGACAAACCGCTCAAGGTCGGCGACCGCATCATTTTCGAAGACATGATCCACTACACCATGGTCAAGACCACGTTCTTCAACGGGGTGCGTCACCCGAGCATCGGCAAGTTCGACGAAAACGGCAAGTTCCACCTGCTGCACAAATTCACGTACGAACAATTTAAAGAGAAATTGTAAGGTAGTAGGAAGTAGACAGTAGGCCGTAGACAGGGAAACGCAATGTCAAAACAGTTTTTCTCACTGTCATTCCCGGCTCCGACCGGGCGGACAGCACTTGGCAACTTGTTGCCTTAGTGCGCATGGCCACCTTTAGGTGGGAATCTCCTTGAGTGGTTAAAGATATCGAAGATGGGCATGACAAAGAAAGACTTTATGAGCGAAAAATGAAATTCAAAAGCGAAGACGAAACATACAACTGGGCGATTGAATTCGCGAAGGAACTCAAGGTCGGCGACAAGGTCGCCCTCTATGGGAATCTCGGCGCAGGCAAGACCGTCATCAGCCGCGGCATCTGCAAAGGGCTCGGCTTCGAAGGCACGGTCTGCTCCCCAACCTACACCATCCTCCACGAATACCCGAACAACCCGCCCATTTTCCATTTCGACCTGTACCGTCTCGAAGGCGGCGCCGACCTTTACGAAGTCGGCATGGACCCGGACTATCTCGAAAGCGGCATCAGCCTCATCGAATGGCCCGAGCGCTTAGAAGAAAACGACGCAGGCATCACCCACATCGTCAAAATTCAAATCGTTTCGGAGACCGAACGAGAAATTACCGTTACAAAAGTCTCAAAGTAATACGTTTTTTGCAAAAACTGTCATTCCCGATTATAATCGGGAATCTCCATCTCGCTCATAAAAAGGCGATGCCCGCATCCTTCGGCTTCGCTCAGGACAGGCTCCGGCGGGCATGACATCGCATTATTGTCACCCCGGCCTCTGTGCTCTTTGACCACTTGCGCTTTAGCGCTTACGTGGTCATGATCCGCGAATGGGGACGAGATCAACCTTTTAAACCTTTTTACGCTTTCCTTTGCGAGCAAGTCTCTTGTTCGCCTTTTCGATGGAATCGGCAACAGCCTTCGCACGGAGTTCCGCAGCCACCTGAGCCAATGAATCCGCAATCGCCTTTTCCCTGGCAATAGAATCGGCGCGAGCAGCGGCCGCAGCCACACAAGCCTTGATTGCTTCGTTACCCACAATGCTATTCCAATCCTTGGCATCGCCCTTGTTCAAAAGCATCGGGCCCTTGTATTCATTCACAACGTTAAATGCAGCGACGGTATCCTTGGCCGCCATGGCGCCCATCGCATCCGCATACAAATCTTTCTGATGGTTGCGCAAATCTTCAATGGCGCCCAAGCGGTTCTGGCGGAGAATTTCCATGGAATCGCTCACAAAGCTGAGTTCCCAAGTTTCGTTATAGCAAGCTTCGGCTTCCACATACTTAGCAGCATCTGATTCTGCAGCAACATACAAAGCATCGCATTTCGCGAACGTATCGGCACTCACCTGCTTGGTATGCTGGTAGTAGTAATAGCCACCAACAATTAATCCGACAAGAACCAACAAGAACACACCGTCTTGCCAGCCCATAATCGGAGCCTGCGGAAGTTTCGGTCTCCCATTGACGGTTTCACCGGCTTCCAATTTTTCTTCGGCCTCGTCAAACGGGCTCTTTCCATTCAAGAAACTAAACATAGATTAATCCTATTTTTTTGAAATTGCGTCAAAGACGCGTGCATATAAATAAATTTGTTTTAAAAGACTAGCAAATCCGTTGGAACGCGTCGGCGAAAGCCCTACATTCAAACCAATCTGCTGGAAAAATGTCGGATCCACAGACAAAATATCCGCAGGAGCCATATCATTAAAGACCTGCAAGGCAAGCGCACCAAGACCGCGACTAATCAACGGGTTCGTCGTGCCGCCTTCCACGTCCATCTCGAAATGAATCTTTCCGTTCTCGAACTTCGGAACAAGATACATCGTCGAGGCGCAACCTTGAATAATGAACTTTTCCGCCTTGAGTGCGGCGTCCATGCCCTTGTGCTCGCGGGCCAAATCCAAGAGGAATTTCCACTTGTCATCCGGATCCGCGAACGAGGCGAACTTCGCTCTAATTTTTTCTTGACGATCAACAATACTTTCGGACATACACATCTCAACGCAAAAAAGAACGCATTCTCCAAATCAATGACGGGCAAGACCTCAGCACCGCAAAGAAAATTTTGAACAAAGTCTGTTTCTCACGCGGGAGTTCAGACAAACGCTTGGCCGCCTTGTCAAACTGTTCATCCTTGACTTTGGCAAATCCAGGTTTCGCCTTCGCTATTTGCAAATGAGTTTTTCCAAGAGTAGCCATCCAACGGTCAAGGACGGAGGCTTCGATACGAGAGCGGGCCGCATCATCGGTAGCGGCGAGCCATTCTTGGGCCGCTTCTGCCACAATTTTTCCACTAACCAGCGATTCGACAATGCCCGAACGGCTCATCGGATTCACGCAGCTCGCAGCATCGCCTGCCTTGAAAAGTCCACACTTCGCAAGCGGCTTTTTCGACTGCCCGCAAGCAATCATTCCACCGCAAATGGTCTTGATACTGGCATTCGGGTAGCGGGTTGCAATAAACTGCTTGAGTTTCTCGCGCAATGGCATATCGGGCTTCGCCTCTTTCGAAAGCACAAAACCAATATTCACTTCCTTGCCGTCACGCGGGAAAATCCAACCGTAACCGCCCGGGAACTCGCTGCCGTAGAACAAATCGATATGGTCGCGCTTGTGTTCAATGCCTTCGGCTACCGCAAAAATTGCAGGCTCCAAATCCGTATTGCCCGATTCGATTCCTTCAAGGCACGGAATCCCGCGCGTAAGGCGACAACCGGGGCCCGTCGCGTCGATAACAACAGAAGTCGAGAGCGAAACAATCTCATCCCCGACCTTTACATCCAAATTCCAGCCATTTCCGTTACGTGCAATATTCTTGACAAGCGCATCGAAACGGCATTCCACGCCCGCATCGACGCAAGCACAGGCAATCGCACGGTGGAACTTGGAACGATCTAGAAGCAATCCGCAATTTTTGCTGTAAAACTCGGCCTTGTAACCCTTAGGTGAAGTAAAGTAAATGCCGGAAATGGTTCCGCGCACCCAGGATTCATCAACAGGCCACAATTTGTTCAAACGATGGTTCGATACGGCTTCGGCACAGAAAATCGGTTCCTTCCAAGGTTCTTTTTTATCAACAAGGAGGATTTGTCCAGCATTTTGAGTCAATTTTCCAAGCTGATAAGCCGCCATGAGACCCGCAGGACCAGCACCACAAATCACCACTTTGTAAGAATTTGAACGAAAAGCAGTCATCGCATCGTAAAATTAATGAAAAATTGTCATTACATCGTAAAATTAGTATTTATTTGGTCAGTTTTTATTTTTCGCTTGGAATTTTGCAAATTTTTTAGTTATTTTAGGGCTATCCGATATTTGTTTTACTTTTTTTATAAAGGGAATTGATTATGAATACGAAGAACGTTTACAAATTTGGTATCTGCCTCCTTAGTGCTCTCGCACTCAATGTGTCGGCTCAGGACTTCAGAGGCAAAGACCTGAACACCTCCTTCCGCGACAAGCGTATCGACAACTACCAGTTCCAGAAGGCTAGGGCAATCAAGGGCGTTACGGACTTCCAGCGCTCTGCAGGTGAATCCCCGGACTTCGAAGGTGCAAGCCTTCCCGGCGTTTCTTTCCGCAACGCCGTGATTAGCAAGGCGAACTTCGAAAGCGCAAACCTCCAGGGAGCAATCATTAGCGGCGCCGACATCCGTTCGGCTTCCTTCGAAGGCGCAAACCTCGAAGGCGCTGACCTCTATCGTGCAACGCTCCTCGATAGCAAATTCCCCAAGGCAAACCTCAAGAATGCCCGCATGGATGCTATGAAGGTCTCTGATGAATGCGACTTCAGCAAGGCTGACCTCACGCAGGCTTCCGCGACCGACATGGACCTCACCCGTGCCGACTTCAGCAAGGCTAACCTTACACACACGAACTTCTCCCGTTCCTTGATGGCTAACAGCGACCTCCGCAAGACCACCATGGAAAAGACGGACTTCACGGCTTGCAACCTCATCGCTGCAAACTTCAAGGGTGTCAACCTCAACAACGTGAACTTCGCCAAGGCGGGTCTTTCCCAGGCTGAATTCGGCGGCGCTACGTTCAACAACGTGAACCTCCAGGAAGCCGACCTTTCCTTGACCACCTTCAACGACGTTGACCTCTCCAGAACGCAGCTCCAGAAGGCCAAGTTCGCCCAGTCCAAGGTCAAGAACATGAAGTTCAACAACCAAGACCTGAACGGTGTCATCTTCGACAAGGGCGAAGTCTCCAAGAGCAGCTTCGACAAGACAAAGCTCAACAAGTCTTCCTTCTTTGACGCCAGCGTTAGCAAGAACGTGTTCAACCACGCTGAACTCATGAAGGCTGTGTTCGACGGAGCCTACGTGTTCAAGGACATCTTCGACAACGCCGACCTCACCAAGGCGAACTTCGCGAACTCCACCATCGAACGCTCCGCATTCAACAATGCCCAGCTTTCCGGTGCAAACTTCTCTGGTGCTAAGCTCATCAAGGTCACCTTCATCAATGCCAAGATGGAAGGTGTCAAGATCGACGCCGACACCAAGATGGAAGATGTCGATTTCTCTGGTGCAGACTTGAGCGGAGCAAAGATTGAAAAGTTCACTGCAAAACGCGTTCTTTACAACGAAAGAACCAAGTTCCCCAACGGTTTCGATCCTCGTGCATTCGGTTTCTCCAGACCGGGTGAAAAGCGCTAACCAAGCCCTTTGAATATCGGAAATTAGGGACGCTCACTGAGCGCCCCTTTTTTCTTTTTATCAAGCGATATTCTTATTGCAAACTCTAGTAACTACTAACTAGTAACTAAAAACTACCTCTTACCCATGAGCCATGTAATCGCATCGGCCAGGGAATGTACCTGCACGATATTCATCTCACCGAAATTCTCCGAGAGCTTACAGCACGCAGGAACTACCGCTTCCGTCATCCCCAGACGAGAGGCTTCCTTGAGTCGCTGGTCCAGCAGGCTTACACCGCGCACCTCGCCCGACAGTCCAAGTTCGCCGATTGCAATGGTTTGCCTCGAAAGAGGAATGCCTACGTGGTTGCTCGCGACGGCAAGCGCCAAAGCCAAGTCCGACGAAGCATCGTTCACCTTCAGCCCGCCAACAATACTTGCAAACACGTCCGAGGCACCAATCGTCACGCCGCCGAACTTTTCCAAAAGCGCAAGGATAATCGTAAGCCGTTTCGGGTCAATGCCGGCAGCCACGCGCTGCGGTACCGCAAAGTTCGTCTGGTTCACAAGCGCCTGAGTTTCAAACAGCAGCGCTCTGGAGCCTTCCATCGTGCAGCAAACGACACTGCCCGGCGTCGGTGGCACGCCCTCCTGCAAAAACACCTTGCTCGGGTTCTGCACCGGATTGAGCCCATGCCCCGTCATCTCGAAAACGCCAACCTCGTCGGTTGCGCCAAAGCGGTTCTTGATTGTCCGCAAAAGCCTATATTGATGGTTCCGGTCTCCTTCGAAATACACGACCGTATCGACCATGTGCTCCAGAATCCTCGGACCGGCAATCTGCCCGTCCTTCGTCACATGCCCAATCAAAATCGTGATGCAGCCGGTATTTTTCGCAAAGACCATCAAGTCGAGCGTGCACTCGCGCAACTGTGTCGCGCATCCGGGTGTCCCGGCAAGTTCGCTCTTATAAACCGTCTGGATAGAGTCGATGACGAGCACCTGCGGTTTCACTTCGCGCGCATGTTCCAGAATCTTTTCCAGGTTCGTCTCGCATAGCAGCAGCATGTCGCTCCCGGATACATTCAGCCGTTCGCTGCGGAGCTTGACCTGGCAAGCGCTCTCTTCACCGCTCACGTACAGCGCCTTGACGCCAGCCGCATTCATCGTCGCAAGAGTCGTAAGCACAAGCGTCGATTTGCCAATCCCAGGGTCGCCGCCAATGAGCACAAGGCTCCCCGGCGCAAAGCCGCCCCCGAGCACCCGGTCGAACTCCACATTCGCAGAGCTCAACCGACGCGTATCTTCCGAAGCAACCTCTTTCAGCGGAACAACTTTATGGACCGGACCGCCAAGCCCTCGCCCGACACGCCCGGAACCTTCTACGATATTCTCAACCACATGTTCCTTGAGAGAACTCCATGTTCCGCAAACCGGGCACCGGCCTGCCCACTTGGGAGTCGAATTGCCACACTCCGTACAGATATACTCAATTTCTTTTTTCGACTTATTTACTGCTACCATGTGCACTAATATAATAAAAACAACATGTCAAAAGGTGACATTTGCAAAAATAGTGTTCAAAAAAGCAAAAAAATTAGCGCCACGCATTTTCAGAAACGAATATGGACAGGACTCGACCGTACGGGGTATCCTTGAAGAACTTGCCCACATGATAAATACGCTTGACCGCCCCGCTCTTGGTCCTGACGCGATAAGTGATTTGCGATATGGCCATGTTGCCACTGCGGATTAGCGATTGAGTGTCCGCCTTCACGTTGGCGTAATCTTCGGCATCGATGACGCCCTTGAATCGCGCACCAGCCAACTGACAGAATTCCTCCATGCTGTCGCATTCAAGAATTTCAAGCGCACGACCGTTCACGTAAAGGACATCGCCATAAATGGCGTCCAAGAGGATGAGCCCTCCAGGAACATATTCCATGTAATTCAAAGCCAGTTGGTGGAGCAATTCGGCATTCTTGATAGCCCCATCGATTTTCGCTTTGACCTTATCCTTGTTCGTTATGGGCATGTGGATAAACTGATAAGCTCCCAAGCGAATGCTTTCCTGAGCCAGTTCCATGTTGTCCGTCATGATGATAAACGGTATCTGGAAATCGCGCTTTTCACCTTTGCACTTTTGGATAATCTTGAAACCATCTATTTTCGGGAGCGCCGCATCAATCAGCGCTAAGGATAACCGGTTCCCGTATTCTAACAAAATATTGAGAACTTGATCGCCATCTTCTGCAAACAAGATATTGTAATCCGCCTTCAGGATATCCTCAAGAATAGAGCGGTTCTGCATATTGACTGTCGAAAGCAGAATTGTCTTGACATCAGCAGGGAACTTCACCACATTCTGGTTACCCGGCCCCGTTTCAACGGCGCTCACGTGCGTATTGCGGAACGACAAATCGTAGATATGGCAATCGTTGATATCGGCAATCAGGCGGGCACTCAAGAACACGTAGGTTCCATGAGTCGCATAAGTCGTCTGCTGAGGCGCCTTGTACGCAAAGCACTCCGCTCTGCAAAGTATTTGGTACAGAGAATTTTGCATGTCATTGCAATCCTGTTCGACTTCCTTGAAGTTCTTGTAGCCAAGACTCTGGAGTTGCTCTTCGAATTGCCGGTTTACAAAAAGGAACTTGAACGCCGCATTTTCAAAGGACACAATCGCCTTGGGCGAATCCACCAGATAATCGAGTTTGCCGAGACGAGAATACACATGGCGGGTCTTTCGGTTTTCGACACGCATTCCGATGGAAGCCATGTGATCGAGCGTTTCCTTTAAAGGCAACGGCTTTCCGTAAAAAAAGCCCTGCACTTTTTCACAGCCGATTCCCTTCAAAAATTCCATCTGTTCCTTGGTCTCGACACCCTCGGCAAGAGTCTTCAGCCCCAGATTCTTTGCCATGCGGACAGTCGAACGGATAATGGTGCGGGAAGCCTCGTTAAAGTTCGAGAGGAACACCATGTCGATTTTCAGTTCGTCAAACTTGTAATCTTTGAGCGTATTGAGCGATGAATAGCCACTCCCAAAATCGTCAATCCAGACTTCGTAACCGGCAAGGCGGAACCGTTCGATTTCGCTGCGGACATAAGCATTCGAAGCCATGATGCTTTCGGTAATTTCGACACGAATATACTCCCGTTCGATCCGGTACGTTTCAAGCGCCCGTTCGACAATCTCGAAAATATCGCAACCGATAAAATCCAAACGCGAAAGGTTGAACGAAACCGGGACAATCGAATTTCCGCGGTCCAATTCCTCGCGTAATTCTTTGCAGACGACCTGAATGACATGGCTATCGAGCTTGTGAATTTGACGGGATTCCTCCAATGCGCCGATAAAAGCCGCAGGATTCAAAAATCCGTATTGCGGGTCAATCCAACGAGCTAGAGCCTCCATGCCGCAGAACGACTCCGTAATCGTTCGAACGACCGGCTGGTAATACACCTTGATGTAGCCATTTTTTATCGCTTCGTCGATATGGTTCACGACGTAGTTCTGCAATATCAGCGCCTTGCGCAAGTCCTCGTCGTAATAGCGGATAAAATTATCACCTGATTTTTTCTGGACTTTACAAGCAATTTTCGCCTTCTCGCAAGCCTCCAGAATCGATTCGCCTTCGCCAATCTTGCAGATGCCGACGTTTATGTCCATGGAAATCTTCGATACGGTCGCCTTGACATCCTTGCGAATTTCGTTCAGTCGTTCTTCAAGATTCTCCGTGCCCACAACAACGATAAAATGATCGTCGGCGATACGGCAAATCAGTTTTTTCGGGAACGGCTTTTTAAGGAACAACGCAAAAAGGTTCAAGAACTCGTTACCCTTCTCAAAACCGTTGGCGTTATTGTAGAGTTTCATCCCCACAACGTCAAAGAAAACAACCGTAGGAACGCCCCCCTCTTTCCTTATACCGTCAACGAAATCTTCACCGCGCATGCGGCAGTATTCCAAATTCGGAAGCCCCGTCAAGGAATCAAAGTAGCGGTCAGTCCGTTCGCTTATACGATGGAAAATTGCGTCCCTGCCATGCCATTTGATGAGAGTCGCTTTCAGAATCAAATCACCGCCAGTGCGGGAATTCTGCACGAGCACTTCGCCTTGTTCAAGGACTTCTTCTATAGTAATCAGCGGGCGATCTCCCGCATCGAAGAAATATTCCTCGAAAGTGATGCCCGGGAAAAAAGCCCTGACCGGCGTCCAGATTTTCTCGGCAGAAGCGCTGATCATATAAATCTCGTGCGTTTCCGCATCGATAATGACAAACGGTTCGACCTTGTCCGTATTCAAGAACTCTATAATGCTGTTGTCAAATTCACGGCTCTTTCCGCCATTGGATTCCAGCGCCGTAGTCACGTCATCATAAACGACAACGGCATAGACTGTCCCGTCGTCAAAACAACGGTGATAGCCCATGGCGTGCACAACGCGGAACTCGTCCTTGCCATACAATTTTTCGCGATAGATGACCTCGTAGCGGGAGTCCTTGGATTTTGCAAATTCTTTCGCCTTGGTCGCAATAAAGACAATATCCTCGCGATGGACGTTCTTGTACATGTCCGTATTAAGGTGGTGAAGCAAATTTTCGCGAGTCATGCTGGGTGCTTGCCAGCGGACAAGCCCGTCCGAAACAAGAATAGTCTGGACAGATCCATCAACAAATTGATAGACCGCAAGCGGGATGTCGGAATTTTCCAATTCCTTTATCGTCTCTTTGGAGAATGAATACTTATTCAAAAAAGACATCGCACACACCTTGCATTTCAAGACCAGGTCTCTTTTAAACCTAAATTATTATTTACAAAATTGCAAGCTTTTTGAAAGTTTGCCGTAAAATAAAAGAAATATTTTACAAGTAAAGCGCAAATATGCACATATTCACAACAAATCCAGCCCGAAGACGGTGCAATCAACTCAAAAAAACGCAAAAAAAGCCCCGCATTCCAGCGAGGCTCCATGTAACAAGGATAAATTTTAAGCCAAGACCTTGCGGCCGGCTTCGACGGCGTCCGCGATGGTCATACCCACGTAATCCTGCGCACTGAACCAGCGGCCGCTCTTTTTATCGTCGAGAAGCACGCTAACGAGGGCTCCTGGAATAACACTTTCCGGAGCGTTCGGGGCGTTCGGGCCACCCAAATCCGTGCGGAGCCAACCCGGGTCCATCACGTTCATCATCACGTCCGTACCATTGAGCTTGCAGGCAAAATCTTTCACGAACTTGGTGAGCGCCGCCTTCGCACAGGCGTAGCCCATCAGTTCAGGCTCGTTCGCAATGCCGCTCGTGGTGAGCTGCATGCGGCCAAATCCGCGCTTGATCATTCCCGGCAAGAAATGGTACGCAATCTTGACAGGGGCAAAGAAGTTCACCGCCATCGCGTGGTGGAAATCTTCCATGGTGTTGGTCAGGTAGTCGGTGAAGTAGTGGCTCATGAGGCCCGCATTGTTGAACACGAGATCAATTTGCACGCCAAGTGTATCGATTTCGGCGAGAGCAGCATCAATTTCTGCCTCATTTTCGAGGTTGCAGCCCACGGCGCGCACTTCGACGCCATACGGAGCAAGTTCGGCAATCACCTTTTCGGCATGGCTCTTGTCGCGCCCCTGCAACACAAGGTTTGCACCGAGTTTAGCCATTTCTATTGCGATAAGGCGCCCGACACCGCGGCATCCGCCCGTCACAAGGCACCATTTTCCTTTTACGTCAATCATTGAAGACCCCTTAAGATACTTTTTTCTCTGGTACTTGAAAAATAATCAAGAAAATCCCTAAAATTGCAATAAAAACGCAAAATTCCGTACACAACCGTAAAAGGACCTATTCGCGTGTCCGTAAATTACAAAAGGTATATTAGAATTAAAATATAATTAAACAGAAACCACATACTGTCATTTATCGACACTATTTTTTAAAAATCAATTAGTATCAAAAAAATATCGCATTTTGCAAACTAAAGCATGCACTCATTTCTTTAAGATATTCTTAAAATTTTATGGCGATGAATTATGAGTCAATCCTATTACACGAAGCCATTAGACTTCTTTTAATTTCGATAAGACAGCAGCGGAGCCATACGCAGCGGTCGTTATCCATAGAATCCGGGATTTCTAGGCAATTCATATCCCAAATGGAATGCGGAAAGAAGCAGCCATCTCTCGATACCCTCTCCCAGCTTGCATTGGCGTTGCAAACTAACATGAGTTCACTGATGGAGGAACTGGACCGCATCTACCAGCATCTTCTTTGGCAAAGATACCCAAGACAAGGGCGAAACTCCTCGGAAAATCACGCTAGAAACGCCGCAGAAAACACTAGTCCGAACTTAAACTACATACGCAAGGCAAGAGGATTGCGCAGGCCGTAGCCCTTAACAAAAATCTTAAAATTTTCTATCTTTTATGGCCATGGAATGGCAGCGCAACATAAAAACTTTGACAACCGACGAGCTCAAAGCTTGGCTTCGTGATGTTGACGAAAAGCCCTATCGCGCTGACCAGATTCAAAAATGGCTATTTTGCCAGCAAGTGCGCTCTTACGATGAAATGGTGAACATTTCCCCGGTTCTTCGCGAAAAAATGGCAAAGCAGTTCTCGCTTTGCGGCCTAAAAGAGGACCAGCGCTCCGTTTCTGTCGATGGGACGGTCAAGTGGCTATTCGCGACCGAAGACGGCCACCATATCGAAACCGTGATGATTCCGGCAAACGGCCGCTATTCTGTTTGCGTCTCGACACAGGTCGGCTGCGCCATGAACTGCGCGTTCTGCCGTACCGCCAAGATGGGGTTCACCAGAAACCTCGAAGCGGGCGAAATTCTCGAAGAAATCATCAACGTCAACTGGTACTTGAAGGATTCCGGCCTCAAGAACGAAGAAGGCGGCACGGCCCAGGTCACGAACATCATTTTCATGGGCATGGGCGAACCGCTCAACAACCTGGAAAACGTCCATCGCGTCTGCTGCACGCTCCATAACCAGAAACTCTTTAACATGGGCGCAAAGCGCATGACCGTGAGCACTTCGGGAGTCGTCCCGAAAATCAAGGAACTCGTCGATCGCAATACGCCCTGCTGCCTCGCCGTGAGCCTCAACAGCACGAACAACGAATACCGTTCGTCCGTGATGCCGGTGAACAAGACGTGGCCCATCGAAAAACTTTTGGAAGCGGTTGACGAATACATTCGTCGAACCGATAATTATGTGACGTTCGAGTTCGTGCTCATCCAGAACATCACCTGCACGCCCAAGGCCGCCAAGGAACTCATCCGCATTTGCGCCCCGCGCCGCGTGAAGGTGAACGCCATCGTGCTTAACGACGGCGACGACCCGACGCTGCACCCGCCCACCCCCGAAGAGGTGGAAGACTTTCTCGCCGCCGTGCGAGCTGCCGAAATTCAAATAACGATCCGCAATCCACGCGGTAGGGACATCCTTGCCGCCTGTGGACAACTAGCGTACAAAAAGGAAGGTAAAGAATGTTAACGCAAAACCTCCCGGAATTCTGGGACAATCTTTATGCCGAAGGCAAGGACTACTGGAATTTCAAGAAGGCTACTCCCGCCCTGCTTGAATTTTTCAAGCACCCCTCCTGCCCTGCCGAGGGCTCAGTGCTGATTCCAGGCGCCGGGTTCGGCTACGATGCCGAGGCTTGGGCTTTGCGTGGACACGAAGTTTTGGCCGTGGATTTTGCCCCGACCGCAGTCGATGAACTGGACCATCTGAGCCGCAAGCACAAGAACCTGCGCTCGTTGGACCTCGACCTGTTCACGCTTTCGCCGAAGGACGCCAAGCGTGGCGGCCAGCAGTTCGACATCATTTACGACTACGGCACGTTCTCGGCAATCCACCCGGGCCGCCGCGACGAATTCTTCGAAGTCTGCTACAAGATGATGAAGGATGACGGCGTATTCATCTGCCTCATGTACCCGCTCATGAACGGCAAGACCATGCAGGGCCCTCCGCACTGCATGAGCGAAGGCGAACTCATGGCACGCCTCGGCGGCGTATTCGACATCGTCGAGCGCATCAAGCCCACGAACAGCATTCCGGGCCGCGAAGGCAAGGAAGAATTCTGGATTATGAAGAAGTGCCTGTAGTTTGAACAGAGAACTCCTCGGGCCTACAATGTGCAGAATCGCCAAAGTGTTCCGAGGTCATTCTGAGCGGTGAATAACCGCGAAGAATCCAGAGCATTAAATTGTCATGCCCGGCGCCGACCGGGCATTTCCTTTTTATAGACCTTGAGCTTGTAAAAAATGCACGGAACACTCCACAGGCTTACCAAATTTTTTTATTTTTTGCCCAGTTTTAAATAAGGATTTTACTATGGCAAACGATTTATGCCCCTGCGGTTCCGGCAAAGCATACTGCGACTGCTGCGAACCTATTATTAAAAAGATGACTCTCGCTCCGACCCCGGAAGCTTTGATGCGCTCCCGCTACACCGCTTACGCCAAGCACGAAATCGCATGGCTCAAGGATTCCCTCGAAGTCACCCAGCGCGACGACTTTGACGAACCGAGCGTGGAAGCATGGAGCCGTGAGTCCGAATGGCTCGGCATCGAAATCAAGCAGACCAAGACCGAAGACGAAAAGAACATCGGCTGGGTCGAATTTGTCGCCCGTTTCAAGCAGGGCAACATTACCCGCAACCACCACGAACTTGGCGAATTCCACAAGGTCGGCGGTGCATGGTTCTTCTACGATGGCCGTGCCGTGAAGCAGGAAACCGTCCGTCACGAAGGCCCGGTTGTCGGACGTAACGACCCGTGCCCGTGCGGTTCTGGCAAGAAGTACAAGAAATGCTGCGGCGCGAATAAATAGACGAAAGAACGGACCTGCGGTCCTAAAGACGAGAGACGAAAGAAGGGGGAAAGCCTTCCCCTGGCTCGCACTCCGAAAACTCCGTCGCTCGCCACCCCTTCGCCTAGGGGCTCCGCCCCTAAAACCCCGATAAGCACACCTAAAACCTACAACCTAAAACCTAATACCTAAAAATGTTCAAGATATTCGTTGACGGCGAAGCAGGAACCACTGGCCTGCAAATTTTCGAGAGACTTGCCAAGCGCAACGACTTGGAAATTCTCAAAATCAATCCAGAACTCCGCAAGGACGTAAACGAACGCCAGAAGATGATTAATGAATCTGACGTGACGTTCCTTTGCCTGCCGGATGCTGCGTCCATGGAAAGCGCCGCCCTCTGCACGAATCCGAACACGCGCATTATCGACGCTTCTACCGCACATCGCGTAAATCCAGCTTGGACCTACGGCATGCCGGAACTTTCGGCAGCACAGCGAGAAGCGATTTCCAAGAGCAAGCGCATCGCGAACCCAGGTTGCCACGCCTCGGGCTTTATCCTCGGTGTGTATCCGCTCGTAGCCGCGGGCATCATCCCGAAGAGCGCGAACCTCGCCGCCTACAGCATCACCGGTTACTCCGGCGGTGGCAAGAAGCTCATCGCGGAATACGAAGCCGAAGAAAACTTGAGCCACAAGGCCGGTGAATCGAAGGCCATCATGGCGCCTGCCCCGTACGCGCTCGCGCTCGCCCACAAGCACCTCCCCGAAATGAAGAAGTACTGTGAACTCGAGAACGTTCCGTTCTTCAATCCGGTGCTTGGACCATACTACAAAGGTATGGCCGTGACGGTCGCCATCTTTCCGAACATGCTCACGAAGAAGGTCGGCCCGCAAGACCTGACCGAAATTTTGGCGAAGCATTACGAAGGAAGCCGCTTCGTGAAGGTGATGCCCTTTGAGGCTGCCCCCGTGCTGTTCAACGGCCGCCTCGACCCGACAGTCTGCAACGACACGAACAACGCCCGCATCCAGGTTTTTGGGAACGAAAACATCATGCAGGTGACGACGATTATCGACAACCTGGGCAAGGGCGCCAGCGGCGCCGCCATCCAGAACATGAATATCGCCTTGGGAATCGACGAAACCACAAGTCTTGTTTAACAGATCGTGTCATCCTGAGCAATGCGATATATGAAACTTGGCAACTTGTTGCCTTAGTTGAATTAGGTTCGTAGGAGCAGGATCCAATTAAATTTCAGAAAAACGCCAAAGCTACATGAGTTTTGGCGTTTTTTGTTTTTTGAGGTGAAAAAAATTAAGCGACCAAATCCATAAGGTCAAAGTACATCAACCTCGTATGCGGATCGTCATCTTCGGCGTTCATAAATCGAAAGCCATTTTTTTCATAGAAAGGAACAGCATTCAAATACGCATCAACCGTCAAAAATCGGCACCCAGTCTTATTGTCAATCACAAACATAGACTTGATGTAATTGAGGATTGTTGTCCCAATTCGCTGCATTTTAGCCGAGACATCAACGCCCAAACGACATAACTTGACGGCAGGATAACTTTTCAAGCGTTTTTCGTTCGGGAACCCGCTCTTTTTGCGGAATCGATTGAATTCAGTTTTATCCTTGAAATTGTCCAACGCCACCCTGTCATTTGCAAGGCTGCAATAGGCCAACATCTTACCAGTATCTGCATCAGCACAAGCATAACTCACAGAGAGCAAATGCTTTTGGAATGCTGACGCACGATTCAGAATGAAATCATCTAAATCGCGATCACCGCAATTAAATTTTTTGACAGAATCTGATGGATCTAAACGAATAAATCTGTATCTTTTTATACCTTCTTGAACCACGGATCTATACCTCCATTGGCTTCTTCTCGGGCACGCTTCTCAGCCATACCCAATTCGTAAGCCTTTTTCATGAACTCGTAATCGCGCAAGCGCTGAGCACGAGCTTCTGGAGTTTCCGGTCGACGAATCTTCATGTTTTCAAGAAAACGACGAGCATCCTCGCCATAGAGAATCGGAGTTTCACGAATCGGTCTAGCCATAGCCTTGTCCTTTGTTATTTCATAATAAGTAATGGATATATTAACTCTGGAGCATCACTAGACAGGTGAGACCCGGCAACACACTACTAAGGTGGTGTCTATAATATAAAATGTTGAAATTTCAAAAACAAGGGGGCGAACCTCAAGGCATTTATTTTGTCAACAACCGTTTGCAAGAATCGACTGATTTTACAAGATTCCCCATCAAGTGGGGAATGACAAGTACACCCATCTTCCCCAAATCACAAAAATTTCTACATTTTACACTGAAAATAGGAGATTCCCACCTAAAGGTGGCCATGCGCACTATGGAACAAAGTTCCAAGTGCTGTCCGCCCCCTCGGAGGCGGGAATGACAATTCTACGGCGTACCAACCACTAACCACTTATTTAGACGAGAGAACGGCTCTGCGAGCCTACAGACGAAAGACGAAAGTATGTTCTTAGACGAAAAATCAATTGAAGTTCGCTCCGGCAGAGGCGGTGACGGCATCTGCAGTTTCCATCGTGAAAAGTTTGTCCCCCTCGGCGGGCCCGATGGCGGTGATGGCGGTCGTGGCGGTCACGTGATTTTGCAGGTGAACGAACAATATACGACGCTCCTTGACATGGGCCATACCCGAATTTACAAGGCAAAGAACGGGCAGCCCGGCGGCGCAAAGCGTTGCTCCGGAGCTTCTGCCGATGACCTTATCATCGGCGTTCCGCGCGGCACAATCGTCAAGGACGAA
>Ga0247611_10005493_pt1 | contig 16730 bp, 14 predicted proteins | sample 177DNAGHGhighgp2_FD_192422 | JGI IMG/M metagenome (GOLD analysis project Ga0247611, IMG submission 192422) | Sheep rumen microbial communities from Palmerston North, Manawatu-Wanganui, New Zealand - 1770 DNA GHGhigh gp2 | ecosystem: Host-associated > Mammals > Digestive system > Stomach > Rumen... | reverse complement strand
AGGAAGACCCGACATTCACCGTTCGTACCGACGAGCAGAGTGGTCAGACCATCATCTCGGGTATGGGTGAGCTCCACCTCGACATCATCATCGACCGTCTGAAGCGTGAGTTCAAGGTAGAGTGTAACCAGGGTAAGCCCCAGGTGAACTACAAGGAGGCCATCACCAAGACTGTCATGGGCTACCGTGAGGTTTACAAGAAGCAGTCGGGTGGTCGCGGTAAGTTCGCTGACATCATCGTCAACGTTGGTCCTGTGGACGACGACTGGGATATCAAGGAGAACGGCGGTCTGCAGTTTATCAACGAGGTGAAGGGTGGTAACATCCCCAAGGAGTTCATCCCCTCTATTCAGAAGGGCTTCGAGACCGCTATGAAGAACGGTATCCTCGGTGGCTATCCCATGGACTCGCTGAAGGTGACGGTGGTCGACGGTTCGTTCCACCCCGTCGACTCAGACCAGCTGTCGTTCGAGATTGCAGCCCAGATGGCCTACAAGGCAGTCTGCGCACAGGCTAAGCCCGTACTGATGGAGCCCATCATGAAGCTCGAGGTTGTTACTCCCGAGGAGAACATGGGTGACGTCATCGGTGACCTGAACAAGCGTCGTGGTCAGGTAGAGGGTATGGAAGAGGCTCGCTCTGGTGCCCGTGTTGTCAAGGCTAAGGTGCCCCTGTCCGAGATGTTCGGTTACGTTACCGCTCTGCGTACCATTACTTCCGGTCGTGCTACCAGCTCGATGGAGTACAGCCACCACGCTCCGCTCTCTTCTGCACTTGCTAAAGCCGTGCTTGAGGAGGTTAAGGGCCGTGCAGACTTGGTATAATGAACTAATGGAAGGCTGTAGGCCTTCGACAATACCGATCATGTCCGCCGGAAACTCAGCAATGAGGTTCTGGCGGACATTCCGTTCTGCAACGCCCTCTTTTTACCACATTTATTTGTCTGTTTTAAGAATAATTGCTATCTTTGCACACGACCGCCTGCTGCTTGTGGGCATCAACTACGACCGCGAGACAAAGACCCACAGCTGCAGGATAGAATGATTATAACGATGAAGAGTAACACTTTTGGGCTGACTATTATATTGTTGCTGTTGGTGACGGCCGTTGGCTGTGATGACAGGAAGAGGTTGCCGTTTGCAGGCATTACTGCTTATGTCGGAGCTGACGGATATACCCGTGCCGACTCTATCGTTGACTCATTAAGTGGCGTACACGACAGCAATGTGCGGGTGCTTGCTGCCGTTGACAGTCTGGAGAAACGTGGTGAGTTGTCGCAGGCAAAGACCATTTTCTATCGTACCATAATTTATAACCAGATGGGACAACGCAGCACCTCGCTGCACCTTTACGCAAAGTTGGCTGACATCGATATGAGCGATATTGTCACGCAAGCCGACTTTAATGCGTACGTCTATACGTGCATCAACTATGTGCGCTTGCTGTGCGAGATGCACCGCTACGACCGTGCGCTACGCGAGGTCAACGCCGCCGACCATAAGCTAAGGACCATAGGCTATAACACTTTCACCGACCACCACGACATTGCGCAGATAGCAGGTGAGTGCCAGTACTATCTGGGACAAAAGGCCATAGCGGCCAAGAGTTTCCAGAAGTCGCTGCAGGGTGTTCACACCCGACTTCGCCAGTTTCACGACCCGCTGGACTACCGTGAGTGCCAGAAATCGATGCATGCCATTGCAAAAGTCTATATGCAAACCGACAGCTACGATGAGGCTAGGCCGTGGATAGCGGTACAGGATTCGCTCTATGCCATTGCCGATAAGCATCCTCAGCGTGACTCTGTATTCCTGGACGAGATGAGGGCAGACATCAGCTACAGCAAGGCACTGCTGGCTCACGGCGAGGGGCGGACAGCTGAAGCCGATCACGCCTTCAACGACTTTCTGTCCACCAATACGGCCAAGCAACCGACCTATGTCATCAATAGCTGCGATTATCTGATGCTGACGAAACGCTATGCCGAGGCAGCGCGTAACTATGAACGTCTTGATTACTTCTTAAGGGAAAACGGCTATAAGGCCGATTTCGAGAACTTCGGCCTCTTCATGATGCCCAAATTCCGTGCGAACCTGTTGGCCGACCGTGCCGACACCGCACTGAGCGTAGCCGTAGTAATGGCCGAGTATTATGATTCGGCACTCGTCCGACAGCGAAGGCTTGACTCCGACCTGCTGACCACCTTCTACGATACGGCTGGCAAGGAGCGCATGATAGCAGAGCAGCGTGCCGAGATTACCCAGCAACGCCTGCTCACGGTTGCCACCGTTCTGGTGATATTCGCCATTTTCTTTGTCATCTATACGATGCAGCGCCGCAAGGCCTATAAGAAACTTGGCGACACCAACCACCAGCTTATGATTGCCAACGAACGCGCTGAAGAGTCGGCCCGCATGAAGACCCAGTTCATTCAGCAGATATCCCATGAGGTGCGCACTCCGCTGAACGTGCTCTCCGGATTCTCGCAGGTACTGGCCAGTCCCAGCATCGAACTCAGCAACGACGAGTTGCAGGACATCAGTCATAAGATCGTGCAAAACAGCGAGCGCATTACCCATCTGATTGACAAAATGCTCGACCTCAGTTTGATTAACAGTAATGCAGACATCGACTGCACGGACACCGTCCGGCCGGAAGAGCTGGCATCTCAGGCCATTGCTTTGAGTGGCATTCGACAGGCAGAGCACCTGCAGTTCCAGATGCTTCAGTCGCCAGAGACCAAGCAGCTGAGTATAGTCACCAACAAGAAGTCGGCCTCCAAAGCACTGTCATTGCTGCTCAGCAATGCCATCAAATTTACGCATCCTCTGGCATTCAAGGGTAAGAACACCGAGGGCCTTATGCAGCAGGTCACCCTGTCTGTCAGTGTCAACCAGCAGTATGTGACATTCACGGTAGAAGATACCGGCATCGGTGTGCCAAAGGAGCAGGCCGAGAATATTTTCAAGGAGTTCGTGCAGCTGGATGAGTACACGGACGGAACAGGTATCGGACTGCCCATTGCCCGCTCTATGACCCGTCACATGGGCGGCGACGTAGTCCTTGACACGTCCTATACCTCTGGTGCTCGCTTTGTGATGTCGCTTCCGCTTTCGGCCCGTCAGTAAAGAGCGTGCCACTTTGTTCTTTACGTCGTAACCTTAAAAAAGCTTAAATATCAGTCAGCATTGTCACACAGGTTTTGGATAACTCGTGGATTATGCGTACCTTTGCACCCCGAAATGAGCATAAGAACTTGCCGCTGAGCAAATGACTCTTTAGCGGCAGTTCGTTTGAAATTAAACAATTATCACATTAAACAATTAAAACAATGAGTCAGAAAATTCGTATCAAGCTGAAGAGCTACGACCACAAGCTCGTAGACAAGTCAGCAGAGAAGATTGTGAAGGCTGTCAAGGCCACCGGTGCTATCATCAGCGGTCCTATCCCCCTTCCCACCCACAAGCGTATCTACACCGTCAACCGCTCTACCTTCGTTAACAAGAAGTCTCGTGAGCAGTTCCAGCTGTCAGACTACAAGCGTCTGATCGACATCTACAGCTCGACCGCTAAGACTGTCGACGCTCTGATGAAGCTCGAACTCCCCAGCGGTGTCGAGGTTGAGATCAAGGTATAGTACCCTGTATCCAACGGATAGAATGAAGCCGAAAGCCTTGTGGCTTTCGGCTTTTTTAGTGAAACAATGATATTGTATAGACTCATTCTGCTGCTCTGTTTGGCAGCTGCTGGTGCGCCGGTCTTGGCTGTGGAGGGTAATCAATGCCCTCTGGTACACGTCGTACCTGAACGCCTGCCTGACCTGAATACACCACGTGAGGGCCACGCCGTATTCTGTGCCGGTGGCGAACTGATGGTGGCTGGTGGCCACACCAATGGCTTCGTGCCTACGGCCACGGCAGAATACCTAAGTGACGGCGAATGGCATCAGCTGCCGATGACCTATACCCACGACCACGGTACGGCGCTGGTATTGCGTTCGGGGCAGGTCTTATTGGCAGGAGGCAGCAAGGAGGAGATGGGAGTGGGTCAGACCTTCGGTGTGGAGATGTACAATCCGGCGAACCATTCATTCACTGGCTTTGGCTGCTTAGGCCAGAAGAGGACACTGGCATCGGCTATTGAGCTGGACGGCGGACGGGTTCTCATCACCGGCAACTGGTATGCTGACGATGTCGTTGAGATATTCGACGGACAGAAATTCTTTACTCCTGTCAAGTCTGTTTCCGTAGGGCGCGTTGTTCCCTACCTCTTCCGGACATCGCAGGATGATGTGCTCATAGTGGGTGACCGTGACACCCGTGACCACCTGGCCGACACCATCATTGTCGACCGTTTGCATGGCGAACCGTTCACCGTGCCGTTGCTGCAGCAGTGGAAACCGCTGACGTACAACGCCCCCACAACGGCTGATGCCGGTTTCATTGGAGACGAGGCCCAGGGACGCTTTGCTTACCTCATGGCTGTGAGAAACTTTGAGCGTACACGTGAAAAGCCCGAACTGAAGGGTCTGCCTGCTGGTCAGGTGGCCGTCGTGCTGGTGGAAGACACCGTCTTCACACTGCTACCCACCGTCTGCCCCATACCAATGATGAGTCCGTTGGGCGCTGGCCCCATCATCTATGACAGAAGCTACATCATGGCCGACCGCCATGCGAAGCAAGCCTATCTCTGTGGCGTCGGCAAGGACAAGCGGCTCTACGTGGTCAGTATCGGATACACCGAACGACCTGCTCCTTTGACGCTCTACTATACCGATCCGCTTCCCGACTGCGGTTTCTACGTTCCCTCGCTTACACCACAGGGCAACCTGGCCATCATTGGCGGCAGCTCGAAAACCGACTACGACTCAGACAACTTCACCCCTACGGCTTCGGCATGGCTCATCGCCTTAGGGCGTCAGGACGACGTGACGACGGCTGCCAGTCGTTGGCCGGACAGTCTGCCGTGGTGCTTATTGGCCATCGGTGGCGTGATGTTGGTCGGTGCATGGCTGTTTGTTCGCAGGCTGAAAACCAAGGTCGTTCCTCCTGCCCGACAGACTGACAGCACAGAAAGTCGTAAAGAACAGTATGAATTTATCACCGACAATGGGAATGAAGAATTGCTGGAGCGCATCTGTCAGCTGATGGACGAGCGGCAGCTTTTCCGAAACAGCGAGCTTAAGGTTGCTGACGTGGCAGAAGTGCTGGGTACTAATAGCCGCTATGTCACCGACTGTATCAAAGACAAGCGTGGTATGACCTTTACGCAGTTCGTCAACGAGTATCGTGTGGGCTATGTGCAGCAGATTCTTCGTCAGCGCCCCAACTTGAAAGTCTTTGAAGCTTATACCGAGGCAGGCTTCACAAGCGAGCGTTCGTTTTTCCGTATCTTCAAGGATGTTACTGGCATGACCACCAGCGAATGGCTGGGGCGGTTTGGCCAAACGGGTGAATGAATCTTGCCCCAAAGGGTGAATGAAAAAAAACTTTTAATACTACAAATCGACTGCCAAAATGCGTTATGGCAGTCGATTTTCCGTATTTGGCAGCCCTTTTTCGAGGGTATTGCCTATATTTGCAGAATAAAAGTATAAAGAACCTATCATCAGTAAACGTATGAAAAGAAAACTAATTATTACTATTTCCCTATTCGTTGCTGCCACAGTGACATGGGCACAAAGCAGCCCACAACTCGTCGTTTGGCAGAAAAGCGGCGAGAAAGTGTATATCGACCTCGCGGAGTTGCCAGAGACGACTTTTGAGAATGGACAGTTGGTCATCCGAGGCAGCAAAACCTCAGTGCAATTCCAGCTTGAGAACATCCTGCGTTACACCTACGAAGGCGTGAAGTCCACTGGTATTGACCTTCAACCGTCGGAACGCATTGTCAGCATCGCGAAAGACGGCGACGGTGTGACGTTCCGCAACCTGCCAGACGGCACGTCCGTCAGCGTCTATAGTGCCAACGGCATGCTGGTGGAGCAGCGTACCGCCACTGTAGGCCAGCCTCTCTCTATCTCCATCGCCCACCGTCCGGCTGGGGTTTATGTCGTGAAAGCAGGAAAAGAAACCATTAAACTGATGAAGCCATGAGACAGATATCAAAAGTACTTGTCGGCTTGATGCTGACATTCATGGCTGTGCTTCCCATGCAGGCTCAGCAAGAGAGCACCGCCTTCTACATCTACCAGAACGATGGCCATTTCGACGGATTCTTCTACGACGAGGTGGAGAAGATTTGCTACTCCTTCCTCGACACCCTTGGCATTGAGCACGACGAGATAGTGAGTCAGGAGATTGTTACCGCTGACTCAACCTACCGCATCATGCTCTCGGCCATTGACAGCGTGGGATTTGTGCAGCCGGAAATAAAATATAATCCGCGACTGCATATTGTTAAACGAGACGCAATATTCAGTTATGTGATTAGTGTTGATGATAATTTTGAAACTATTGTATTAAGGAATGACTTGCCAGAGATTCTCATGCCAAGGGTGGGAGATTCGTTTGCGCACTTCGATAACACATACGGATGGAGTGCCAAGGCGGTGAGCGTTAATAAGGCTGCAGACGGCACCATTGTCGTGCAGTGTAAGCCCATTGATGATATCACCGATATCTTCCAGCAGTTCGTATCAATCGAGGAATACGGCTATAACGACGAAGGCCATATGATACGCCGACGGGTGGCCGGACGCCCTGACCTCTCGGTGGGCAAGACTCCCCAAAAGGCCTCGGGTACGTGGGAGGGCGACTTGTTCAACTTCTCTATCTCGGGACATATTCCTCTTTATGACAAGGACGACCTGACAATCACGATAGATCCTACAATCAGTGGCAAGCTGAACGTGAAAACGGCTTGGAACCTGTCTCTCTGGGGCGACAAGTATATTGGCATCACATCAACACTCAACTTAGGTGTGGGTCTTGTTTTTACCGTTGATGGCAAAATCGATGAATACTTCCCTGGAGGCATTGGCGGACTGTTAGGAGGAGTCCCCATACCGGCAGCCTGTCCGCTCATCATGCTTGATATAACCCCCGATGCCTTCCTGCGTGGCGATGCCCATGTGAAGTTCTCGGCAAGCACCCCCGTACTCAACGGTGCCATTTGGGAGAAACTGGAAATCAACAACTGGATTCCCTACATGAGTATTGGCATTGGTAAGCCCAATGGCGATAAATTTAAATATGTTTCATCACCTCAGGGAGATTTGTCATTGGAGTTAAATGGCTTCATTCAAGGTGGTTTGTGGTTCCCGTTGCAATTCAAGAGTCTTCCATTAATCAAGAATTTCTTTGATGCATCAATTGGTGGTAACATGTTTGTCGGTCCAAAACTGGCAGGATCAATCAAACTCGACCTGACTACCTTGCCAACGAGTGATGTTGCCACATACACACTGTTGAAGAATACGACGCTATCTTTCCACCCCGTGGATGCCGACTTTGAGATAAAGGCGAAAGTAAAGACTGCATTCAGCGGTAAGAAAGAAATGACGTTGCTTGACGGTGGCATCAGTCTTTTCCCTCCAATTGATGCTGCGCTTGCTCCTGAGTTCGGCGACTTCAAGGATGTGATGACTGAACAGGTTTTCACCAAGGAGTGGGCTCTAAGTAAATTAGGCTCTTGGAACGGTTCTTGGGATAAGTATGAAGGTACTTCAGTGCCTTGCAGGGTAATCTCCATTGAGCCTACAGGAACCGTAGTGATGCCTTCTTACGTTGGCCTGGCGATGTTTGCGGTGAGGGAGGACGGCACAGAAGTAGAGGTAACGTATGGTGGTAAGGGATCTGCGACTTATTTTCCTATCATGCAATGGTTCGGACAGCCGGTTCCCGAAACGATGTCTCCGAAGTTATACATCATCTATGACTCAAAGATAGAAAGTGGGCGTAATTTTGGAGGGAAATACAAGGTGCGTCCGTATGTCAATTTCTATGGCCGTCGCTATATGGCTGAGCCATGCTATGAGTTTGACGAATCAGCAAATTACAAGTTGAACAGCGATATACTTAAAGTCAACTATGATGGTTCCTGCCTTGAACCCATTAGGGCGGAGGGTGAGATATCGCGCGTATATGTAAAGGCCGATGATTCCATGACGAATGAATGCTTATTCTTAGAGTCATCCAAGCAGAGGGAAAACGTATTTGACATTACAATTAACAAAAATAGCTTTAACTCTAGTTCAGGTTATGGCAAAAACTACAGCGTGTCAGACACGATAAAGATAGATTGTAGCTGCTTTGGCTATTCGTCCATCGGTAATGTTGAAACAAGTACACAAAAGGCCTTCAAAACCATAATCCTGCCTAATGCAGATGAAAATCCTTCGACCAATTTCGATACGTATGACGATGAAGAAAAATGGTTAAGAGTTAAAGACGTTACATGGACAAGAATTCCCAAAGGCTGGCATGGTTCGGCTAAAGCCACTGTTTTGGGTAGGCGCTCTTATGAGTTTTCGTTTGACCTTGAAGAATCTTCTACTGATGCTGGGTTATGGCAGGACTACTTTTTAAAGCAAAAAAAACTACCATACACATTACGTGGCAAAAGAATATGTTATGATGCAATGGGCGAGCTAAAAGAAGAGAAGAATATTAATACTGCTCTTTATCTGGATCCTATAACAGGAAAGTTCAGTGTGGTGTACGGTGGGGATGAAACTTCTGTCTATAATTTGCATTTCGACATAGATTCTAAATAGTCAGAGTGTGTAGTTTGAGTTGAGTTTACACTACCCAAAACACAATTCCCAAGCCGAAAGTCTTGTGCTTTCGGCTTTTTTGCGTTTCTCTGACTTCTTGCGTTCCGTTCTTGTGAAACAGGTACCAGTCCCTTGTGTCTTTCGTTTCCTTCATCTTTCTTTCATTTAATAATTCTACCTTTGCACCCCGAAATTTAAACATTAAACGAAAAATAGAACAATGAAGAAAACAAATTTTGTTAAGCTGCTTATGGCAGTAATGGTGTTGGGATTGCTATTTAGAGTCCCCTGATTCCTGCCTGATTTCTGGCATGCGGCTACGTAAAGTATTGCCCGCGGTGCGTGATTTTATGTTCCATCGTGCAGGGTTTTATGGCTAACTCTTGCTCGAAGTATCAGCGAGAACGCCTCGATGAAACATAAAATCCGCCACCGCGGAGCATATAATCCGATAACACCAGACATGTAAAAAACCGCCAGCCCTGCCGACCTTGATGCAGAGGACTGGCGGATTGTCATTGTGGTGACCAGGGGACTCTGTGTTCGTTTTTTTGAGTAGATTATTTTGAAGATTAAGAAAATGTTACTACATTTGCACTGTCAAACAAGAAAGCATCAATAGATAAGATTATGAGAAAAATTGTATTGACGTTCATCGTCACCTTGGGCTACCGCTTCAGATTGTGATGATTCTCTACTAATCGTGTTCTATGGCCAGGACGGGGCTGAATGACTAGGGACTGTGTATTCGTGAAAAACGTGACCCGTGTGACAGAACTGCTGACAATCAATAGCTTAGCGGTTTTCTACGTGACAACTATGCGACCCGTAATCGACAGTCGGAAAAGCCGCACGGGTCGTACGGGTCGCTTTTTTTGATGTTTAACAATATATATATACATTGGTAACAGCAGAGCCATCAAGTGTACAGCCATATTAAAAGGCATAGAGAACAAGACTTTATCAAAGTCTAGATGACGAGCCTCGGAAGGGAAATTCTGAGGCTGTTTTTCAGAATTCCCACGCTGGGAATTTTCATTCTGAGGCTGTTTTTCAGAATTCTGAGGCTGTTTTTCAGATCATGGGTTCTACTGATGAAGTGACAAGGGACTGGTCTCTGTCCCCACAGCTAGTCATCAAGGCATCACGACCGTCTTGAACCAGTCCTTGAAGACGCCTTTGTATTGGTTTTGGGAGTCGGCAACGAGCACCAGCAGCTGGCGCCCGTCAGCCAGTCGGGGACCGGCACAGATTCCTTCGAAGTTGGCAAAGCTGCGTCTGGTCAGGTTGATTTTGGTGTGGAACTCCGTCAGCAGTTCTTTATGCAACAGTTCTCCGGGCTGTTGCCGTGAAGGGTTGATGACGTAGAGCTTGACGTGGGAATAGGAGCCGATGCCGTTACTCGTCCTGCACACCTCGCGCTCCAGGACGACGATGCGTCCGTCGTCCAGTGCTGCCAGCCCGCTGACACCTAATGTGCTCCTGCTTTTCTCGCCCTTGGCACGCAGCGAGTCGGTCACATACCAGTATTGTTCCTTGGGTTGCAGGTCGTCACCGAAGCTCTGCATGCGCAGCCTGTTGGCTATCTTCTGCTTGATGCTGGGTTTCTTGCCGTCGCTTCGCAGCGAGTTCTCCGTCGTAGTCCAGAAGCGATGCGTCGTAGCATTGTAGGTCAGGGCCTCGATGCCTCGGTTGTCGTAGATGTCGCTGAACACGTCGGGGATGTTCAGGCAGCGTCCCGTCAGTTGGCCGTCCATCCTATATTCTATGACCTTCTTGTCGGCCTCGCCACTGACGAAGATGGTGTTCGTCTGGGGCATATAGCATAGGCCCTCCTCGTCGCGGTTGGGCTGGTGGCTGGTGGTGAGACTGTCGGCGCGCACTGCTAATATGCTGCCTGTGATGCTGTCAATACCGATGGTCATCACGCGGAATCCTGCCGTTGTCGACTTGTCGTCGGCCACGGCATAGCGGTCACCACCCATCCAGGTGATGCCGCTGTAGTTGCCCGGTGGGACAGTCTTCGGGAAATGCCGCTGCTTGTTCTGTACGGCCTGTTGTGCCGTTGCCCCTAAGGTCAGCAGCAGGAGAATGCTTAGTAGGATGCTTCTTTTCATGCCTGCAAAATTAGCGTAATTGACGCAAAAGACCAAAAAATCGAATGATTATTTTGTGATTTGAGATATTTACATTAATTTTGCAGGCATGTATAAAACCAAGTACGTCTTTCTGACATTGATTTTTACCCTGCTTGCCTTGACGGGCAGAGCACAAAACGATGAGATTGTATTTACACCCCAGTGGACGGCGCAGGCTCAGTTTGCCGGCTATTATGTTGCTGAGGCCAAGGGTTTTTTCCGCGAGGCGGGTGTGAAGGTACGTATTGTGCACCCGTCTGCCACGCAGCCGGCGATGAGCCGACTGCGTAACAACCAATGCCAGGCTACGACGCTACAGCTCTGTCAGGCCATGGAGATTGTCGACGAGGGTATGTCGTTGGTCAACATCCTGCAGACATCGATGAACAACGGCATGGTCATCGTCTCGTCGCGTGGAAAAGACCCGATGACCCAGAAAGGTGCGCATGTGGGTATCTGGAGTGTGGGCTTCGGACAGCTGGCCATCTGTATGAGCATTAAGGAAGGACTGGATTATGAATGGGTGCGTTTTGCCCAGAATGTCAATCTGTTCGTCGCTGGTGCCCTTGATGCCCCGCTGGCAATGAGCTACAACGAGTACTACCAGCTGGTACAGGCCGGCATCGAGATGACGGACAAGAATGTCTACCGTTTCTGTGACCATGGCTATAACGTCCAGGAAGACGGCGTCTATATGACGCGTGACTACTACGAGAAGCATCGTGCCCAGTCCCGGAAATTTGCCCAGGCCTGCCGTAAGGGTTGGGAGTGGGCGGCTGCTCATCCTGAGGAGACGCTTGACATCGTGATGCAGTATGTCCAAAGGGACCGCATTGCCACCAACCGTGTGATGCAGAGACTGATGCTGCGCGAGGTGCTGCGCCTGCAGGTGGACCGGGAGTCGAAGAAGCGTGAGTTCCGGCTGCGTCCGGATATGGTTCAGCGGGCCAGTCGGCTGATGCTGGAGAACCACATGCTGGATCATGAGGTGACCTATGATCAATTGATTGAACGTTGAATGTAGAAGAAAGAATCGCATGAAGAATATTTTAGCGTATATCCGCCGTAAACTTTCTGTCAGGGTCAGTCTCTGGGTGGTGATGTTTGCCACCATTATCTTCATTGCAGCCCTGGGGTTCCTCTTTTATCAGTCGCGTGAGGCTATCCGTCAGGAGGCTATCAATCATGCCACACAGATTCTGAATAATACCTCGTTGCGCGTGACGAGCATCTTGAACCGCGTAGAGGTAGCAGCCACCATGACGCAGTGGCTGGTTGACCGTCACCCAGAGGTAGCCGACTCGATGTTTGTCTACAGCAAGGGTATGCTGCAAAACAACCCCGACTTCTACAACTGTTCCATCGCCTTCGAACCCTACTATTTTAAAGAAAAAGGACGCTACTTCTCGGCTTATTCCAAGCATGACGGCGACAGCATTCGCACCATCCAGGGCGGTAGCGACAACTACCAGTACTTCTATGAGGACTGGTATCTCATGCCTTCGTTGCTCGACCGTCCCTGCTGGACGGAGCCGTATATGGACCTGGATGTGCCGACCAATACCAAGGAGATGGTGACATCGTACTGCCTGCCTATCAAGGACAAATATGGAAAGAAGATTGGCGTCCTCAATACCGGCCTGTCGCTGAGCTGGCTGTCGCAAACCATCTCAGCAGTAAAACCCTATCCGAACTCCTATAGCATCATGATAGGCAAGGGAGGTACTTTCTTCGTCCATCCCGATACGACCAAACTCCTCTACCAGACCATCTACACCCAGACCCTCGAGCGTCCCGACTCGGACATAACGGCTCTGGGACACGCCATGCAGCGTGGTGAGGAGGGCATGCGACGCATGAGCGTTGACGGTCAGGACAGCTACGTCTTCTACAAGTCCTTGGGTCAGTCGGGCTGGAGCATGGCTATTGTCTGTCCGGAGAGCGACATCTTCGGCGGCTTTGACCGGCTTCGCCGTACGGTCATGAGCATCGTCACTGTCGGCCTGCTGTTGATGCTCTATCTCTTTATCCGTGTCATCACCAGAGAGTTGCAGCCGCTGCGCCGTCTGGCCAAGGAGGCAGAGACCATCGCCTCGGGACGCTTCGATGCGGAGTTGCCCGACTTCCAGCGTACGGATGAGATAGGACAGCTGAGCCAGTCGTTCGGCAACATGCAGCACTCGCTGGTCAACTATATCGAAGAACTGAAGAAGACCACGTCGCAGAAGGCGTCGATAGAGAGCGAGCTCCATATTGCCAGCACCATCCAGATGGGTATGCTGCCCAAGGAGTTCCCGACCTATCCCGACCGCGACGACGTGCAGCTCTTTGCCTCGCTGACACCTGCCAAGGAGGTAGGTGGCGACCTCTTCGACTTCTATATCCGCGACGGCAAGCTGTTCTTCTGCATCGGCGACGTCTCGGGCAAGGGAGTGCCGGCATCGCTCTTCATGACCGTCACCAGATCGATGTTCCGTACCGTCTCCTCGCACGAGTCTTCCCCCGACCGTATTGTGTCTATCCTGAACGAGTCGATGGCAGAAATCAACGAGCTCAACATGTTCGTCACCCTCTTCGTCGGTGTCCTGGACCTCGAAACGGGTCTCATGCACTATTGCAATGCCGGTCACGATGCTCCGTTGCTGGTCGGTATGGGTGTGGGCGAGTTGCCTGTTGACTCGAATATCCCTGTCGGCTTCATGCCTGACTGGACGTTTACTGTCCAGGAGGCTGTCGTTTGTCAGGGTACCACCATCTTCCTCTTCACCGACGGACTGACTGAGGCGGAGAATGCCAACCACGACCAGTTCCAGATGGACCGTATCAACGAGGTGGCTGAGCGTGCCCTGGCTGAACACAAGCAAGCCCCGAAGGACATCATCGCCATGATGGCTGACGCTGTTCATGATTTCGTTGGCGATGCCGAACAGAGCGACGACCTGACCATGCTCGCCATCCAACTCCTGAAGGGAACACCGCCGTCTGAATGCTAAAAATGCTTAAATAATGTTATATACAAGGTCTGTCGTCTTGTTTATCTCATTAATAATATGTACCTTTGCACCCGCAAAAGTGCCCATTGCGCTGGCTTTCGAGCTATCAAAGCACTGAATTAGAGCGACTTACTCTTCGGAAGGGGAGATGTAGTTCGTTTCTTTATGTGTGTGCTCTAAAAGTTAGAAGGTGGCAAAATGGCACTGAAACATGAGATTAATATATTATAAATAACATTATTATTAAATTTTAAAACTGAAATGCCAGGATTAATTGGAAGAAAAATCGGAATGACATCCGTTTTCAGTGCCGACGGTAAGAATGTACCGTGCACTGTTATCGAAGCTGGTCCTTGTGTTGTCACTCAGGTGAAGACCGTCGAGAAAGACGGTTACACAGCCCTGCAGCTGGCCTTTGGTGAGAAGAAAGAAAAGAACACCACGAAGGCTATGATGGGTATCTTTAAGAAGGCTGGTACAACACCGAAGGCCCACTTGGCCGAGTTCAAGTTTGACGAGGAGCACAACCTCGGTGACACAATCACCGTTGAGTTGTTCAATGACACCGAGTTCGTTGATGTCGTTGGTACCTCGAAGGGTAAGGGTTTCCAGGGTGTTGTGAAGCGTCATGGTTTCGGTGGTGTCGGTCAGAGCACCCACGGTCAGGACGACCGTCTGCGCAAGCCCGGTTCTATCGGTGCTTGTTCTTACCCCGCCAAGGTGTTCAAGGGAATGCGCATGGGTGGCCAGATGGGTGGCGACCGCGTGACAACCCAGAACCTCAGAGTGTTAAAGGTGATTCCGGAGCACAACCTGATTCTTGTGAAGGGTAGCTGCGCCGGTTGTAATGGTTCAACTGTTTTAATCGAGAAGTAAGCTATGGAATTGAACGTATTGAATATCAACGGTCAGGAGACCGGACGTAAGGTTACGTTGAACGATGCTATCTTCGGCATTGAACCTAACGATCATGTCATCTATCTGGATGTAAAGCAGTATATGGCCAACCAGCGCCAGGGTACGGCAAAAGCCAAGGAGCGTTCTGAGCACGCAGGTTCTACCCGCAAGCTCGGTCGTCAGAAGGGCGGCGGCGGTGCCCGTCACGGTGACATCAACTCACCCCTGCTGCGTGGTGGTGGTCGCGTATTCGGTCCGAAGCCCCGCGACTACGGTTTCAAGCTGAACCTGAAGGTGAAGAAGCTGGCTCGTAAGTCGGCTCTGTCGTACAAGGCTCAGGAGAACGCTATCATCGTTGTTGAGGACTTCAACTTCGAGGCTCCCAAGACCAAGGAGTTCGTCACGCTCGCCAAGAACCTGAAGGTTGACGGCAAGAAGGTGCTGATGGTGCTTCCCGAGGCTAATAAGAATGTGTATCTGTCGGCTCGCAACCTGCAGAAGGCAGAGTGCATCATCGCCGCTAACGTGAATACCTACAAGGTGCTGAACGCTGACGTGATGGTTATCACTGAGAACTCGCTGAAGGCTATCGACGGTGTGTTAGGTTAATTGATAATTGATAATTGAAAATTGAAAATTATTATGAGTTTTATTATAAAGCCTCTGATTACAGAGAAAATGACCAACATTACAGAGAAGTCTTCTATGGACCGCACCTACAAGCCCAAGACCGGTAAGCACCGCGGCGAGGAGGTGACGAAGAAGGCTCAGACCAAGTACGGTTTCATCGTCAAGCCCGAGGCTAACAAGATTGAAATCGCCAAGGAGGTTGAGGCTCTGTACAATGTGACAGTAGAGAATGTGAACACGGCTCGCTATGCCGGCAAGCGCTCGTCGCGCTATACCAAGGCAGGTCTCGTGAGAGGCTCGAAGAACGCGTTCAAGAAAGCAATCGTTACTCTGAAGGAGGGCGATACCATTGATTTTTATAGCAATATTCAGTAATAAGAAATGGCAGTACGTAAATTAAAGCCCGTTACTCCGGGTCAAAGACACAAGATTATTGGCACGTTCGAGGACATTACTGCATCCGTGCCAGAGAAGTCTCTCGTTTACGGTAAGCGTTCTACCGGTGGTCGAAACAACACCGGTAAGATGACTGTCCGCTACATGGGCGGCGGTCACAAGAAGAAGTATCGTCTGATCGACTTCAAGCGAGAGAAGGATGGTGTTCCAGCTGTAGTGAAGACTATCGAGTACGATCCTAACCGTTCGGCTCGCATCGCTCTTCTGTACTACGCTGATGGTGAAAAACGTTATATCATTGCTCCTAACGGACTGGAGATTGGTGCAACCTTGATGTCTGGTGCTGACGCAGTGCCTGAGGTAGGTAATGCGCTCCCCCTGGCAAACATCCCCGTGGGTACCGTGATTCACAACATTGAGTTGCGTCCCGGACAGGGTGCCCTGCTGGTCCGTTCGGCTGGTAATTTCGCTCAGCTGACCTCTCGTGAGGGTAGCTACTGCGTGATTAAGCTCCCTTCTGGCGAAACCCGTCAGATCCTGAGTGCTTGTAAGGCCACGATTGGTAGCGTTGGTAACTCTGACCACGCGCTGGAGCAGTCTGGTAAGGCTGGTCGCTCACGCTGGTTGGGCCGTCGCCCCCACAACCGTGGTGTTGTCATGAACCCGCACGATCACCCGATGGGTGGTGGTGAAGGCCGTCAGTCTGGTGGACATCCCCGTTCACGCAAGGGCTTGTATGCTAAGGGTCTCAAGACTCGTGCTCCGAAGAAGCAGTCTAACAAGTACATTATCGAAAGAGCTAACAAGAAGAAGTAATCACGAAATTAAAAGAGTGTAAATTATGAGTCGTTCATTAAAAAAAGGCCCGTACATCAACGTATCGCTCGAGAAGAAGATTCTCGCTATGAATGAGAGCGGTAAGAAGAATGTCGTCAAGACTTGGGCCAGAGCTTCAATGAT
>Ga0247611_10005492_pt1 | contig 16732 bp, 16 predicted proteins | sample 177DNAGHGhighgp2_FD_192422 | JGI IMG/M metagenome (GOLD analysis project Ga0247611, IMG submission 192422) | Sheep rumen microbial communities from Palmerston North, Manawatu-Wanganui, New Zealand - 1770 DNA GHGhigh gp2 | ecosystem: Host-associated > Mammals > Digestive system > Stomach > Rumen... | reverse complement strand
GTTTCATAATCCAGTTCCTTCAAGGTGTTTGGCGATACCTAACGTAAACGGACATGAGCACATAAGTCTCATGCCTTTCTTTATTGTATGAATTGCCTGTTGGGGACTTGAGGCGAACAAAAACATCAAACACTTATGAAGAAAACCGTCTACAATGCTCCCGTCGTGGAGGCCCTCGCCGTAAAGGTGGAGGCCGGCATGCAAACCTCTGGCTCTGGGACACCCACGAACACCACTCAGTACGAGTCCGACAGCTGGGACACGCCTTCACCTAATAATGGTACACCCCTGTATACTTGATGCACCTCACGTAACATACCCCCGGATTCATACCCCCGACTTCATACCCCCGGCCCCTTTAAAAAGGGGAGGTCGCGGTGGCGGGTTGGTGCCGGTCTTATTGATAGCATCGTGTTATCATAACAGATGGCATTATGTTTGCAAGACAGATAGTATTAGGCTTGTATATGGAATACATGTGGTGCGTCAGCCTTCCCCTCTTGAGAGGGGTTAGGGGTATGAAAAAAACACAACCTGGCTCATTTCATACCCCCGACCCCTTTAAAAAGGGGAGGTCGCGGTGGCGGGTCAGTGCCGGTCTTATTGATAGCATCGTGTTATCATAACAGATGGCATTATGTTTGCAAGACAGATAGTATCAGGCTTGTATATGGAACGCATGTGGTGCGTCAGCCTTCCCCTCTTGAGAGGGGTTAGGGGTATGAAAAACACACACCCGGCTCATTTCATACCCCCGGCCCCTTTAAAAAGGAGAGGTCGCGGTGGCGGGTTGGTGCCGGTCTTATTGATAGCATCGTGTTATCATAACAGATGGCATAATGTTTGCAAGACATATAGTATCAGGCTTGTATATGGAATGCATGTGGTGCGTCAGCCTTCCCCTCTTGAGAGGGGTTGGGGGTATGAAAAACACAACCCGGCTCATCTCATACCCCCGGCCCCTTTAAAAAGGGGAGGTCGCGGTTGCGGGTCAGTGCCGGTCTTATTGATAGCATCGTGTTATCATAACAGATAGCATAATGTTTGCAAGACAGATAGTATCAGGCTTGTATATGGAATACATGTGGTGCGTCAGCCTTCCCCTCTTGAGAGGGGTTAGGGGTATGAATAAAACAACAAACAAAACAAACGACAAACAAAAACCTTTACTCATCATGAAGAAACATTATATCCTTGCGGCAGCCATCGCTACCCTCTTGGCCACGGGCTGCCAGAAAGAGCAGGAATTAGTCACCTTAGGGGCTGAAATCAGCCGACCTGCAAAGACTTATATCGATAACCGTTACCCCTGCTGGAACGAGGGCGACGAGGTGTATGTCAACAGCGCCGTCTATCCCGTGTCGGCCATCTCTGGATCTTCGGCACGGATTGTAGACGTGGTGGCTGCCGATGCCTACCGCGCCATCTTCCCTGCCTCGTTGGTGGCGCTGGGCAGCAACATTGAGACGGGTGCCACTATCCCTGTCACCCTGCCCGCCACGCAGAAGTACCAGGTGGTGGACGGCCACCAGCGTGTGGATGCCCCGATGGGTGCCTACACCGACGGTGGCACGTTGCAGTTCTATAACCTCTGCTCCATCGTGCATGTGGTGGTCAACAACAACACGGGCAGAGATATGACGCTCCGCAGCCTGAAGATGGAGACCGCCAATGCTATGTTGAGCGGCACTGGCACCGCCACCGTCAACGGCACTTCGGACGACGGCATCACCCTCACGTCGGATGCCTCCCACTCGGTATCCCTCCGACTGTCGGGAGCCACCAACGTGACGTTGGCTGCGGGAGCGCAGTCCGCCTTCGACATCTACGTCCCCTCCTTCGCCACGGACAACGTCACCCTCACCCTCTACACCACTGATGGCTACTACTATGAGCTGACGAAGAGCAATGTAGCCCTGCGCCACAACACCTACACCACCGTAACCCTCAACGTAGACCAACTGACCCAAATCCTCGCCGCCGAGTTGGTGGACGGCTCGACTTTTAATCAAGCCATCCCGGACAACGCCACAGCGGTAGTGTTTGAATACAATAGTGCAGTTTCCTCTGGTACATTGCTTTCCACAAGCAGTTCCCATGTCCCCATCTATGGTAATTTAGATGGTACTACATGGCGGGTTTCCACCAGTGCCAGTATGATGAATGCCAATCCGGTTTGTAGTAGCATGTTTCAGGGCAGATACAATGAAGAAACAGACAGTTATGAATCCTCATTAGAGCAAATTGACTTTGGAGAAGGATTCAATACTGGGAATGTGACGGATATGAGCTATATGTTTGTATTCTGCCAAAACCTGACAAGCATTGATGTATCCAACTTCAACACCGAGAATGTGAAGAATATGGCAGGAATGTTTCATGACTGTAGAAGGCTGAGAGACCTTGACCTCTCCAACTTCAACACCGAGAATGACACAAACATGAGCTGGATGTTTAACGATTGTAGCGGCTTATCAAGTCTTGACATATCATGTTTCAATACACAAAAAGTGACAAATATGTGGAGCATGTTTTGGGACTGTAGTAGTTTGACAAGACTTGACTTATCCAGTTTCAACACCGGAAACGTGAGGGATATGAGCGATATGTTCGCTGGATGTTGCAGCCTGACAATCCTTGACCTTTCTAACTTCAACACCAAAAATGTAACGAATATGAGCCAGATGTTTAGTGGTTGTAATGGACTGACAAGCCTTAACATTTCAAACTTTAATACCTCTCAAGTGAAGGATATGAGAGGTATGTTTGGAGGATGTAGTGGCCTTACCAAATTAGATGTCTCCGGCTTCAATACCTCCCAAGTTACGGATATGTGCGGTATGTTTGGAGGATGCAGTGGTCTAAAACAAATAGATGTATCCAATTTCAACACTGAAAACGTCTCTTGCATTGGTAGCATGTTTAATGATTGTAGTAGTTTAACAAGCCTAGACCTCTCAAGTTTCAACACTGAGAACATGGAGGGTATTAGTGCTATGTTTAGCGGATGCAGCGGTTTGTTGAGTTTAAATCTTTCCAATTTCAACACTGATAATATGAAATACATGAGCGGATTGTTTTCTAACTGTAGTAGCCTTATAAGTTTAGATTTATCTAATTTCAACACACAAAATGTAACTCATATGGACCATATGTTTCAGGGTTGTTATAGTCTAACCAATCTCAACTTATCCAACTTTAATACGCAGAATGTGACGGATATAAGTGCCATGTTCTATGGTTGCACTAGTCTTACAAATCTTGACATTTCCAACTTCAACACCGAGAATGTGACAAATATGGGCTATATGTTTTTATATTGCACCAGCCTAACAAGCCTTGACCTGTCTAATTTCAACACTGAGAATGTAACGTATATGGGTGCAATGTTCCAAGGCTGTAACAACTTGACAAACCTTGACATGTCTCAATTTGATATGAGCAATGTAAATTATAAGGGTTATATGTGTGTAGGTATTTCAGCTACTTCCAGACATTGCACCATTACCTGTCCGGCGGCGGTGCAGACGGAATTAGAGAATGGGACAGGACTGCCTACCAGCGGAGTTGCTTTCACTTGGTTGAGACCTACATCTAAGTAAGTCTATCTCCGGTTGTTGTTAGCTGCCTGTGCTGGAAGCACGGCATTCTATTAACCCCACACTGCGCTCCTTTGCGGTCGTTTGGTGTGGGGTTTGTCTGTCGGCTTGTCCCAGTTGTTGGATACAGGGTACTTCCATTATGCTGTGGTTTGGTGAAGGCGGAATTGTAACTTTACGTTATCTCTATCATAATCATACCCCTGCCCCTCTCAAGAGGGGAGGCTGGCGCACCACAGGAGTCATAATCATACCCCTGCCCCTCTCAAGAGGGGAGGCTGCCGCATCACAGGAGGCTATGCTTAATACTTGCCGATAAACATGATGCTGCCTGTGCTGAAAGAGCTGGAAAGGACTGGTGGATGCAGGAGCAGTTCGCTTTAGCGTTTCCTGTAGTGGGGGTGGTATGTGCTGATGGTGTCGCGGAGGTATTGGGAGGAGAGGTGGGTGTAGATTTCGGTGGTGACGATGCTGCTGTGGCCGAGCATTTCCTGCACGGCACGGAGGTCGGCACCGTTCTGCACGAGTTCGGTGGCGAAGGTGTGGCGGAGGCTGTGGGGGGATACGTTTTTGGCGATGTGGGCACTGGCGGCGGCTTCTTTGATGAATTGGTAGACGGCGATGCGTGAGAGTTTGCGCCCCCGGAGGTTGAGGAAGACGTAGTTTTCGTGGCCATGCTGGATGGGGAGTTGGCTGCGGTGGAGGGCGATGTATTGGGTGAGGAGGTCAAGGGCGCGGGGGTTGATGGGCACCCAGCGTTCTTTGTCGCCTTTGCCGATGACTTGGAGCATCTGCTGGGAAGCGAAGATGTTGGAGAGATTGAGGTTGACCAGTTCGGATACGCGCAGACCGCAGCCATAGAGCACTTCGACGATGACGTAGTTGCGGGCAGGTCCCGGAAGGCTGCGGTCGAAGGTTTGCTGGATGGCGTCGACGTCGGCATCGGTGAGCACGTCGGGCAGGTGGTGCGGGCGGTCGGGAAGCTGGAGGAGTCCGGCGGGGTTGTCGGGCATGGTGTCGTTGGCCACAAGCATGGAGAAGAATGAGCGCCAGCCGGAGATGATGCGGCATTGGGTGGTGGCGGCTACGCCGATGTCGGCGAGTTGAGTGAGGAGTTGCCTGAGGTGGGCAGGGGTGACCTGGGAGGGTTGGACTCCCTGGCTCTCGGCCCAGCGGCGCAGGTGGGAGAGGTCGGCAAGGTAGGCTTTGACGGTGTTGTCGGCCAGGTTGCGCTCGAGTTTGAGGTGGAACTCGAAGTCGGTGGTGTATTGCTGCCAGGTCATGGAGGTGAGAGGAGGGTTACTGCTGCTCCAGTAGCCATAGGGCGAAGTCGAAGAGGTTTTCGCGCTCGACCATGTCAATGTATTTTTTGTTTTTCGGCTCGGCGAAGACGATTTCGCCATCCTGGAGTTTGGCCACCTTGCCATAAGAGGCCATGCGACTCTGGATGGTGGAGCCACGGCGGGAGAGGTATGACGAGGGGTGGGCAGGATTGCTGCGCAGGGGGTGGGGGAGGCTGGCGGCCAGGAGAGCGGCCTCACGGCGGGTGAGGTCACGGGCGGAGTGGTGGAAATAGTGTTGTGCGGCGGCTTCGCAGCCGTAGATGCCGTCGCCGAACTCAATGATGTTGAGGTAGCACTCCATAATGCGGCGTTTGCCCCAGATTTTTTCTATCAGGACGGTGTAGTAGGCTTCGACGGCTTTGCGCCACATGCGGCGGGTGTGGGGGAGGAAGCAGTTTTTGGCAGTCTGCTGGCTGATGGTGCTGGCACCGGCTTGTTTGCCCCCGCGTTTGTTTTTGAGGTAGACTTCTTTCATCCTGTTGATGAAGAAGCCGTGGTGGTAGAGGAAGAGGCCCCCGTCTTCGGATACAGCGACGGCGTTGATGAGGTGGGGGGATATATTGTCGAGCCGGACGTAGTCGCGCTCGAAACGGATGGGGCGGTCGGGGTCTTTGGCCTGTTCGACAAAACGCTGCACCATGAGGGGGGTGAGTGGTGGATTGACGACGGAGCAGAGGAGTACTTGGATCAAAGAAAGCCCCACAAGGGAGAGGAGGGTGACCCAGCACAGTCGCCATAATTTGCCAAGGAAGGAGAGCTGGCGCCACTTTTTGAGTCTTTTATGCTGTTTGCTTTTTTTCTTTTTCTTTGTTGCCATTCTTGTTGAAGATGTTGTTTGAAGTTTAATCAGGGTGTGAGCATCGGGACCCTGGGCTGGAGGAGCAGTGGATGGGGCCAGAAGGGTTGACACTCTTAAAAAATGGCTGCAAAATTACTATTTTTTTACCAAATGGAGAAAAAAATGTATATTTGTAGACAAAATTGAACGGGAATATATTATATAAACACTTAAAACACAAGTTAATATGGCAAAAGTAGCAATCAACGGTTTCGGCCGTATCGGACGTATGTCCTTCCGCGCCATGCTTGACCACCCTGAGTTGGACATCGTGGCAATAAATGATTTGACAAGCGCAGACACCCTTGCATATCTGTTCAAATATGACTCTGTGCACGATAACTTCGAGGGCGAGGTGCACGCTGAAGGCGACTGCATTGTGGTGAATGGCAAAAAGGTGAAGATTTATGCCGAGCGCGACCCGCAGAACCTCCCTTGGAAGGAATTGGGTGTTGACATTGTGGTGGAGTCCACCGGTCTGTTCAAGAAACGCGAGCAGATGATGAAGCACATCAATGCCGGCGCCAAGAAGGTGATTCTGACCGTCCCGGCCAGCAAGGCTGAAGATGTGGATGCCACCGTGGTGATGGGTGTGAACGACAACGTGTTGACAAAGGAGATGCAGCTGGTGTCGAATGCAAGTTGTACCACTAACTGCTTGGCTCCTGTGGCTAAGGTACTGAACGACAAATTCGGTATCAAGCGCGGTTTGATGAACACTATCCACAGTTATACGAATGACCAGAAGATTCTGGACCAGCCGCACAGTGACCTGCGCCGTGCCCGTGCTGCCGCAGTGTCCATCATTCCTACCTCCAGTGGTGCCGCCAAGGCCGTTGGACTGGTAATCCCTGAACTGAAGGGCAAGCTGGATGGTTTCGCCATGCGCGTTCCTACTCCCGATGGTTCGGTGGTGGATTTGACTGCTGAGTTGAACTGCACCGTCACCAAGGAAGAAATCAACGCCGCCATCAAGGCCGCAGCCGAAGGCCCAATGAAGGGTGTGCTGCAGTATATTGAAGACCCCGTGGTGAGCGTCGACATTATCGACAACACCCATAGCTCAATCTTCGACAGCCTGCTGACCCAGGTAATGGACGGCAACTTTGTGAAGGTGGTGAGCTGGTATGACAATGAGAAGGGTTACAGCACCCGCGTGGGCGACCTTGCGGCTAAGCTGGCCACCCTGCTCTAATACGCTTGCCGCATCATACGTTATGATGCCTCAATGGTATTAAGAACGGAAGGAGTTGGAGAGCGGGACACCGCTTTCAACTCCTTTCCTTTGTAATAATCAATCAGCGCCCTGACGCTCGGGACGCTGGTTAAAAATCACTATTATTATGCTATTGAAAGATAAGGTGGCTATTATTACGGGAGCCACACGCGGCATAGGACGCGCTATTGCCCTCCGATTTGCCGAGGAGGGTTGCAATATCTCTTTCTGCGGGCGCAGCCGTACCCCACAGATGGAGCAGGTGGAAAAGGAATTGGCCGAACTGGGTGTGAGAGCCAAGGGGTATGCAGTGGATGTGGCCAATAGGGAGAGTACCAAGCAATTTGTGTCTGACACACTGAATGATTTTGGCCATCTGGATATACTGATCAATAATGCGGGTATTACTGACGATGCCGCTATCAAAAGAATGACGGAGGAACAGTGGGACAACGTAATCGACAACGACCTCAAGTCGGTGTTTTTGATGACGCAGGCAGTGCAGCCCACCATGTGGAAGCAGGGGTTTGGAAGCATTGTCAATATCAGTTCGGTGGTGGGCATAGGCGGCAATGCCGGACAGGCTAACTACGCAGCAGCAAAGGCTGGAATCATCGGCTTCACAAAATCAGCGGTGAAGGAGCTTGGGGCCCGGAATATCCGCATGAATGTAGTCGCCCCGGGATTTATCGTCACGGAGATGACGGGCGATGTGCCTGAACAGTTGAAAACCTACTGGCAGACACGTATTCCGCTGCGGCGTCCGGGAACTCCGCTGGAGGTGGCCAACGCTTGCCTCTACTATGCTTCTGAACTGGGAAGTTATAATACGGGAGATGTGATGCACCTTTGTGGCGGAATGGAGGACGCATGACGAACAGCAAATTTGCGATGAAGCGTACGTGGAGAGTCTTTCTGCCCGGCACGGTCTTGATGATGGCGGGGGTGTTGATGCTGTTTGGAATGGCGGCTTGTGGCGGTTCTGGTAGCGGCCAGGAGGGCCAGATGGTGTCGTATACCGACGACTATCAGCACACTGCCCTCATCCCAGTAAGCCCTCGGCGGGTGGTGAGTACTTCGCCCGCCGTGACGGAAATTGTATATGCACTGAATGCTGAGGACTTGCTGGTGGGGAGAACGGATTTTTGTGTCTACCCACCCGAGGCAAGAGGAATCCCGACAATCGGAGGCATCAGCAATCTGAATGTTGAGAAGATAGCATCGCTGGAGCCGGACCTTGTAATCAGCGGCTCGATGATTCCGCAGAAAAGCACCCTCCAGTTGGACCGAATGGGTATTCCTTTGGTATGTGTGATAGAGAAACAGCACTTTGACGGGCTGTATGAGAATATTGCCAAGATAGGGCAGTTGGTTGGACGCACGCACGAGGCCGACAGCCTCATCAGTCGGCTGAAAGGGCAAGCTGTAGCCCTCGGCACACAACCGGGGAATGACAGCCTGAGCCGTCCGGGAGTTTATTATGTGGTGGGATTCGGTGCCTCGGGCAATTTCACCGCAGGAGGGAACTCCTTTATCAATGACTTGATTACAATGGCAGGTGGACGCAATATTGCGGCCGACATCAACGGATGGAGCTACAGTCTGGAAGCATTGATGCAGGAGAACCCCGACTTTATTATCATCAGAAAGGAGGATTCGGCCACCTTTTGCCGTACAGCCCCATATAATCAGCTTTCGGCAGTTCAACAGGGGCGGGTGATTGCCATAGAAAGTGGTATGATTGACCTTCAGGTGCCACGCAATCTACAGGCAATCAGTTTTATCAAGCAAAGATTAAATGAAAAGGGAGGCTGGTAAGCAGCCTCCCTTTGTGATTTTGCAGTCGACAGACTAATGGCCGACACGGAGGAAACGGATGGCGCGGTCGAGTTGGTTGTCGGTACCTTGATCCAGTAGTTTTTTGTTGTAAAGAATTTCGATGTCGGGCTGCACGCCTACCCCCTCAACATCGCCATGGTTGTTGTCAACCATGTGGAAGGTGCTTGTGTAGATGTAGAAGGAGTAGATTTCTTTGTAGGGGTCTGGGCCATTTTCGAAGTAGTCGTAGTCACCGAAGCAGCCCGAATAGAAGAGGTCGTGATAGATGTTGGTTGCATTGCCAGAATAGAGGCCACCGATGGCACCATAGGTACGCTCGCCGATGAAGGTGCCATTGGGGAGTGCCTTGATGAGCATGGTGGCCAGCTCGGCACAGCTGACGGAAGTTACATCAGCAAGGACAACGATGGGTTTAGGCTCTTTGAGGTGCATGTTGGAGGGGCACCCCACCCAACTCTCGGACCATGCGCTGTAGTCAAGACGGCCGTAGCCCTCTTTTACTCGCGTATAACCTACGAGAGTGGGAGATTGGGCCAAGGAACCGACAATGGGAGCCAGGTCGGCAACACTGCCGCCACCGTTGCCGCGCACGTCGAAGATGATGCCCACCACCGAATCGTTGTTGGCGTAGCCAGCACCCTCCATGTTGATGCCTTCGTGGTAGCGGGGGCCATAGAATTTCTTGGCTGGGGCCTGGGCACTTACAGCATCGGGATATGCAGAGTTGTATTCATACATCTGGTGCATCTGTACCATGAAGAAGTTGGTGAAGCGGAAATAGGCTATCAACTCGCCGTCTTTGGCGCCGGGTATTAGGCAGAAATAGGATCCCGGAATGCCATACGTACGGTTGGGGTTGTATTCGACAAGCGAACCGGGGACGGCTCGTTTGCGTAGGGCTTTGAGTTGGAGGTTGCGCTCGGTCTCGGTGTCTGTGGGGTGTGAGTAATCATTCATGCCGGGCTGAACATAGACTTCGCATCCGCCCCGTGGCACCCCTTTGGGGGTGTAGATTCGGGCGGTGAGGTGGTGGTCCAGCAGACCGGAGAACAGCCCCCAGTAGGCTTCGGCAAACTCATATTGGGTCACAGGCCGATTGGCAGGCCGCGAATCGAACTCGGCAAAGATAGGCTTGAATTGTTCGTAGCGCTGGTCCCAGTCCACGGTGTCGCGGTCCCAGAAGACGTACCCCTGGTCCATACCAGCCCAGATGGTTTCGAACTGCTGCGAATAGGTGCGGCAGGTGCGGTGATTGGGATTTCCTTTGTTCTCCAACGGTTCTTTGCGGCATGAAGCCAGCGTGAAAGCAACCGAGGCCAATAAGATGCAATAAAGCTTGAACTGTCTCATACAAAAACTTTTGGACAGGAGGGAAACCTGTCGTTGATTCATAGATTGTCTATAACCAGTAACTCAAGGATGCCTGAACGGCAACGGTAGTATTGTAGCGTGGGTTCAGGTTCACCATGTAGGGTTTCTGAATATCGGAGGTGCTGTAGTACCAACGGATGTCGGCTCCTATCTCTATCCTGCCAATAATCACGCCACTCAGTCCTGCACCCCAAGTTAGGCCCGTTTCTAACCGGTTGTCGCGTTTGTCATTGAATTCCCAGTCTTCGTCAACATCGTAGTACCTTTCGTTGGAGAAAGAGTAGGTGGTTCCAGTGCGGTGACCGCTGAGCCAATAGCCACCGAACACACCGCCGAATCCGTGGATTTTCACTTTGCGACCGAGTGAGAACCGCAGTTCCAAAGGGACGTTGATGTAATTGTTGGTTGCGGAGGTGGTGAGGCCGTAGCGCAGGTTGTAATACTCAAATACATGATCCATTTTGTAGTTCTTCTGTATGAGGACGGCACCGGTGTTGATTGAGAGCCATGATACCGGGGCATAGGCAAGCCGTAGCCCCACAACGGAACCTGGACTGTAGTTGTCGAATCGCATGTCGGTCATGTAGACCATGTCGACATTGTGATAGTTGCGGCCGATGCCGCCGGTGATGCCGAAACACCAGTGTTTGACAGGGGCTTTGGCAAGGGTGTCAGCGGGTTGGGACTGAGCAATGGCGGGTAGGAGTGCCGTCATGCACGCAAATATCAGAAAGGCAACTCGCCGGCAGGGTAAACGATTATGTTTCATGGTTTGAGTAGATTACCGAATAATATACATACTGCCTCATTTTTACTGAAGGTTGCGCAAGTGTTTCAGGGCGGCATCCAGCTGGTTGTCCACTCCTGAACGAAGAGACTCGGTGCTGTACAGTACTTCGATATCAGGCTTCACACCGCTGCCTTCGAGACTGCTATAGTCGTTGGTGACAGCATCGTAAGTTGCCGTGTATACGTAGAAGGAGAAGCTTGAGGGGTTTGAGGGACGGCCGGTCCCTTCAAAGGGTGCAGTATTATAATCGCCAAAACAGCCTGTGTAGAAGATGTCAAACGCAATGTCTGTTTTGGGTACGAGGGCACAGGTGGCACCAAAGGTGCGCTCGCCGATAAAAGTGCCGTTGGGGAGAGTTTTGATTGATTGAGTGAATATCTCGGCGCAACTGGCGGAGTTGATGTCAGAGAGAACCACAATGGGTTTCGGCTTGGAAAGATAATTCTTAGCTCGGTACATCACCAGAGGAACCCAGCCGCTATAGTCCAGCCGGCCCATTCCTGCTTTGTAACGGGTGTAACCAAATTGCTGGTCTTGCTGAATCAAACCGCCAAACAAAGCGTCCAGGTCGCTGACATTGCCACCCGGGTTGGCACGCACGTCGATGATGATTGATTCAACATCTTCGTTGGCTGCATAGCCATTTGTAACCCCACTGGCGTAGTTGTCGCCATAGAATGCTTTGAAAGGAGCCACAATGAACTCTTTGTTGGCAAAAGTGCTGTCGGGTGAGATGCTTCTCAGGTCGAATTCGGAGAAACGGAAATAAGCAATGTATTTACCCGCTGTACGTCCCGGAAGGAGACAGAAAGCACTCTTTACTCTCGCGTTAGATGCGGCGTAACTGCTTACAAAATGAGTGACTCCGGGCTGATTCTGCAGGATATTCAGTTGCGCCTCGACATCGGTTGTGTGATGGTAATTATTAGAGGCGGGTGTCACCTTGCATTTGTACTTGCCATCCGGATTCCAGAGGAACAGAGCCATGTGATGGTCAAGCAGCCCCTTGGTCAAGTCTTTCCATGCTTGGTGGTACTCAGCACTGTCGACAGGATTTGTGGCACGGCGGGCATCGAAGGATTCGAAAACAGGGCGGAACTTGCGGTAACGGGCATCCCAGTCGACAGTGTCGCGGGCCCACAATACATACGAGTGGTCAATCCCTTGCCAGATGGCTTCGAATTGATCAACGTATGAGTTGCACTGCCGGACGTTGGGGTTGGGGACATCCAATAAGTCGTCCTTACGGCAGGATACAGCAAGGGTTATAAACAACAGGCAAACTATCCAACAGCGAATCTGTAGAGTGATTTTATTCATATTCAGTAATGTTTGAGGTTTTTAATATTATAAATTAAATGCCAGTCTGACTTGCAGAAGAGAGGTGGAGTTGTAGCGGTGGGGTTGCTCCATCATATAGTTTTTTTGCATGTCGGTGACAGCATAATAAAGGTGATAGTCGATGTCGAGCATAACCCGTTTCCACTTGTGGATGGACAGACCCATGCCGAAAGCGTATCCAGCATCGAATCGGTTATCGCGTATTTTGTCAAATGTGTATGGGGAGTCAAATGTTGAGACTTCCGAAACGAGAGGGATGGCAGACCCTTTTTGGCGTCCGCTAAGCCAATAGCCTATATAACCGCCCGCGCGCAGGTGGAAACGGACTTTTCGCCCAAAGGAGAAATCAGCCATGACAGGCAGGTTGAGATAGGAGTTGGTGTTTATTGTGTTGAAAGCGACTTCATCCTTTTCAAGTAAGGAAGAGTGTGCGTAAATATTGTTTTTTTGCAGATAAAGCAAGTCAGCTCTGACAGCGAACCATGTCTTCAGATTGTACGTTGCACTTATACCTGCCGCCGTTCCAATAAATGGCAAGGAGGACCTGTTAGTCATATATCCCATGTCGGCATCCAAGAAATTGATGGTTGCGCCTACCACGGGGCCAACATTCCATTGGGAATAATAGTACGACGGTGTTTCAGGCGTGGCAAGGTTGTTGGTTTCGGGCTGAGGATTTTGTGCCTTAGCCCCATACATCCCTGAAGTGGCAATCAATAAAAGGGACAAGAGTTTGTAGTGTCTCATTTATACGATGTGTTGATTAGCTGATATTTCGATTTTTAGTAAGTCAATGTGCGAATGTATTATCGTGAGGGGTGCAGACGTGGTAAAGCGGTAGCATTCGCACGATAACACATTCACACATTCAAAATATAGTCCGTCTATTCAGCGTCGCTGATGAAGGGATACTTGTAATCGTAGGCTGCATCGAAAGTTTCCTTGATAGCCTGCGGCGAAGTCCATCGAATCAGGTTGAGGTAAGAACCGGCTTTGTCATTAGTGCCGCTGGCGCGTGCACCTCCGAAAGGCTGTTGGCCGACCACTGCTCCGGTAGGCTTGTCATTGTAATAAATGTTGCCGGCAGCATATTTCAACAACTCAGCACCGCGGCTCAGCGCTTTGCGGTCCGTGGCAAAGATGGCACCAGTAAGCGCGTAGGGCGAAGTTTCGTTGCACAGCCGCAAAGTCTCTTCGTATTTGCCATCTTCGTAGACATATACGGTGATGATAGGTCCGAAAATCTCCTCGCACATTGATTTATATTTCGGGTCTTTTGCCAATATTACTGTGGGTTGGATGAACCATCCCTGGCTCTTGTCTCCAGTGCCGCCAAATACAATCTCAGCGTCTTTGCTTTCTTTGGCGTGGTTGATATAACGCATGCAATTGTCGAATGAGGCCTCGTCAATAACCGCGTTCACGAATGCGCTGAAGTCGCGCACATCGCCCACCTTGATTTCGTCAAGCATTCTGCCGATAATTTTCTCCACTTTGGGCCACATGCTCTTGGGAACATAAGCCCTCGAAGCGGCCGAGCATTTCTGTCCCTGAAACTCGAATGCACCACGTACAATGGCTGTAGCAACCTGTTCGGGGTTGGCCGACTTGTGGACAAAGATAAAGTCCTTGCCGCCGGTTTCGCCCACAATTTTGGGATAAGTGCGGTAGTTGGCGATGTTGTCGCCGATCGATTTCCAGAAACTGTTGAAGGTTCCAGTGGAACCAGTGAAATGGACACCTGCCAAATTCTCGTCGGCGAAAGCCACCTTGCCGATTAACGAACCGCTTCCGGGCAGGAAGTTCACAACGCCGTCAGGCAGTCCAGCCTCCTTGTATATCTTCATCAGGAGATAGTTTGAGAGCATGGCCGTGGTGCTGGGCTTCCAAATGCACACATTGCCCATCAGCACTGGAGAGAGACATAGGTTGCTGGCGATAGAGGTGAAGTTGAAGGGAGTTATGGCGAACACAAAACCTTCCAGTGGACGGTAGGTCACATAGTTCAGCGTGCCCTTGTCGCTGCAAGGCTGGTCGCTGTATATCTGCGAGGCATAGAAAGCGTTGTAACGCAAAAAGTCCACCAGTTCACAAGCTGAATCAATCTCAGCCTGCATAGTGGTCTTGCCTTGCCCCAGCATTGTCGCTGCATTGATTAAATAGCGGTACTTGCCGCTTATCAGGGTGGCAATCTTCAGCATCACACTGGCTCTTTCAATCCAAGGCGTGTTGGCCCACTCCTCATGAGCTTTCATGGAGGCGGCAATAGCGGCTTTCACCTCCTTCTCGCCGACCTTGTAATATTTGGCCAGCACGTGCTTGTTCTCGGTGGGCATGACTATTTCACCCATTTCGGCGGTTTTTACCTCCTTACCGCCTATGATGGGGCAGATGGTGGTGGTTTTCTTGTACAGCTCATCCAGAGCTTTGCGAATTTCCCTGCGCTCCGGGCTACCGGGCTTGTAGCCGAGTACCGGTTCGTTTTCGGGTTTCGGGAAAGTGAAAATGGTGTTGTTCATAAGAATTTATAATAGGATTTAACTTTTGATTATTTCAAAATTCATTTTGCAAATATACGGTTTTTTTTTTGATGTGTAAAAAAAAATGTATCTTTGCAAATTGAAAATAACAGTTGAACCACAAAATATCAAACACATGAAGAGATTCAGTATCATTATGATGTGCTTCGCCACACTTGGTTTTGTGTCGTGTGGTAGCTTAGGGAGTACGAGCGTGGATAGTGCTGCAAAGACTGCAGGACGCAACACAGCCAACGCCATTATCACACTCTATAACTCGTATCGCAACACTGGCACAGTCAGCCTCTCCAACCCTACCGACCTTACAGCCGCACTGATGCTTGCCACGGGCTATACCAACATGCGTACCAACAAGGACAATACCGAATACAAGAAAGCCTTTGCGGCAGGCATGGTATCTGCAGGTTCCGGCCTCATCACAACCGCTAATGTCGACCGAGTTATTAACACTATGAACAGCCTGACGGGCCTCAACGTCAACCCCAGCACAGTGTCCAATAACGTAGGCACGGCAACCGCCATCATTCAGTTGCTCCAAGCCCTTGGCTCGACTTCTGCACAATAGTCAGTTTATTTCAAAAAAATAAAAGTCAAGAAGTTCTTGACTCAGATAGAGGAGGAGATTGCCCACAGCAGTCTCCTCCTCTTTGCATTGGATCTCATTGACGTGGATATATTCAGGAAGCGCCTGCCGTTGGGTGCGCGTCTTCATGGTGTCAGTCTCATTCTGAGTGATTTCAAGAGTGTTATTAGTGTGTACACCCGTAAGCGTCGTGATTCCATGATAGAGATAATCTTACCCATTGGGAAGTAGATGATATTGATGGAATAAACTTTCTTGCCCTTGTCGTCCTTATCGCCCAAGCGCATTAGTACATAACTACTTTATGACACTCCATAAAGGATACGCTCCAGATAGTGTATTTCGCGAGGCAATTGAACCTCCACGATGATTACTCGCCTTTGGTGTTATGACGGGAGGTGTAGTACGCTACTGCGTCGGCTACGAGGAATATGCTGCCCGTCACCAGCACCATGTCGTTTTGGGGGTCGGCGGCACGTCGGGCGGCAAGGATGGCATCGGCCACATGAATAAATGCCTCGCCATGCATCTCCAGTCTATCGGCGGCTTGGACCAGATGCTCGACAGGTAAAGCCCGTGGCACACTGGGCTGCGTGTAATAGTAGGTAGTACGCTCGTGGGGCAGCATCCGCAGGATACTGTGGAAGTCCTTGTCGTTTACGCAGCCATACACAAGATGGAGGTGGCGATAGGGTATTTCAGTCAGTTTTTGAAGCATGGCAGCCACTCCGTCTGCATTGTGTGCCGTTTCGCAAATGGTTAGGGGGCATAAATCCATTTTTTCCCAACGTCCATGCAGCCCGGTGTCGGCTATCACCCGGTCAATGCCGTTCACCGTGTCACGTTCGGAAATCTGAATTCCCACTTGCGGCAGCAGTTGCAGCACCTGAAATAGGGTGGCCAGGTTCTTTTGTTGATAGCTGCCAGAGAGGGGACATGTGTATTGTGTCTTGGATAGAGGTTGCTGGTTATTCAATACCCTGAAGCGGAGCTCTGTGTTGGATGAAAGTGAATCCTTTTGTCCAACATTGTCTGCCAATGGTTCGATTCTGTAATGGTCGTCAGCAAAATAGATTGGTGCTTGGCATTCGGCTGCTTTCTGCTCAAAAACGGGGCGTGTTTGAGGGTGGCTTTCGCCAATTACGATGGGTATGCCGGGTTTGATAATGCCGGCTTTTTCGGCGGCAATCTTAGGCAGCGTGTCGCCGAGGAATTGGGTGTGGTCGAACCCAATGTTGGTGATGACGCTGATAAGCGGCGTGATGACGTTGG
>Ga0247611_10005491_pt1 | contig 16732 bp, 9 predicted proteins | sample 177DNAGHGhighgp2_FD_192422 | JGI IMG/M metagenome (GOLD analysis project Ga0247611, IMG submission 192422) | Sheep rumen microbial communities from Palmerston North, Manawatu-Wanganui, New Zealand - 1770 DNA GHGhigh gp2 | ecosystem: Host-associated > Mammals > Digestive system > Stomach > Rumen ... | reverse complement strand
GTTTCCAAATTGATTTGTATTCGCAAATTTAACAATATATAGTTGGCTATATTGAAAATAAACGTTCATATCATGCTAAATATGTTTCATGTAACGAATTTGATATGAATAATACAAAATTTAGTATGATGTCATCATATCCATGATAATAGAGGTTTTTTCGTGTACTTTTTAAAAAATCCCCAATCCGAAAACGAATTGGGGATTTTTCTCTGTTTACGAATCGTCTAACCAGATGATAATCCTTTTTTAATATTCACTCACTTTGACATCACTGATACTGATAGAGCCACCATAGTTATTAATACTCCAGGTATTCTTCTGGATACCATAGATACGGTTGGTGTAGCAAACATTATCGTTAATATACATCACACAAACACTATTATCCGTGTAGATGGTAACATGATAAGTATTATCAGCCGGACGAGTAAAGTTATAACCATCGATAGCAGCGATAAAACCTTTACCCTCTGTACCCTCTTCTTCGAAGTTTATCTTACGAGTATTCTCATTCTCAGGATTAACAACCATCGTGTAATACTTCTTCGTATCACTACCACCACGAACGAGCGAAATACCAAATTTATCCCAGTTATTGCTGGTTTTTACGGTAAACGAAATCTTGTTGTGATAGCCTAGACGATTGAAGAGAACATACGCATTATCGCCCGTAAGGGTGTAGTCCTCGCCAGTCTGTGACAGGCCCTGCTGATCTACAACAGAAACACTCTTCTCCTGATTATACTTCTCGCTAATACCTTGAACTTCACCTAAGGTAAGTGTACCGTCAGCATGCTGAACCACCTTGTGACAAACCAAAGCACCACTCCAGTTTGGTTCACCACCATTATCGGTATTTACATTCTTCTCCATATAGTTTGCACCTGAACGGAATGGATTCCAGCCCCAGATGAAGCGATCTGTACCGTTGCTGGCTGTCTTACCGGCATAGAAGCCACGACTATCGAGAACACCCTCACGGCCATCTTTAGGCCAGTTAGCACCTGGGTCATTGAAACAAGCCTTCAATTCGTCATAACTCTTAGCCATCATATATTTCACCTTACGGCTCCATTCTGTCCTGTAAGCCTCAGAGTAAACAATATACCAGTAATCGCCCATCTTGAAGATATCAGGGCACTCGCACATACGATCCCATACCATATTGAAGCCACCAGCAGGAGTCCAGTTCTTCAAGTCAGTAGAAGTGAAATCGGCAAACTTATTCTTGCTGGCGATAACCATGTGATACAGGCCATCGTCAGTCTTGAAAATCTGCGGATCACGGAAATCGATAGAAGAGAAGCCATAGTCATCACCTTTCAGCTCCCATACATGATCACGTGTCCAGGTCTTGAAATCTGGAGAAGTAGCACGCATAACCGTTTCTACATTCTTCAGCTGACCATTGTGTCCTGTATAGTAAATGTAATAAAGACCATCTGCCTCGTTATAATAGCAGCATCCTGTACCCAGCGCAGCATCCTGAGCCAGCGCAGACTTACCCGTAGATAGCACCTCACCAAGGGAAGTATAGTTAGCACAGTCTTTTGTAGCTAAGCCCCAGAAAGGATGAAACATATAGGCATCATTGATATTGTATTCCTGCAGATACAACACCTTAAACTCACCAGCCTTCTGATCATAGAATGGCATAGGGTCGCCAACACGGCCGATAGCCGGTTGGTAATATGTAGAGAAATGACTCTCGTCTACAGAATTAAATACCTCTGTCGTTGTACTCAAGTCACGAACAGGATCACCTTCGAATTTCTCGTCGCTGCAAGCTGTCAGCGATAAAGCTGACAGCGCAAGTGCGAATGAATATATCATTGTTTTCATTGTTATTATTTCATTAAGTAATTGATTGCGTTCTTGGTCATCGTAGCGATGTTCTTGTGGTAATTCTCCGTATAACCTGCTTCGTAGGTATAAGAATACCAGTCGTAACAACCTGAACCGATACAGATGATACCACCCTTAGTAGCTGTGCGTGGGTATTCCCAAGCAACGATAGCGCCATCACCGCCAACACCGAGGATAGTAGCACCCGTGCGAGAGGTCCATGCATTATAGTCTGGATAATCACCCCAGTCGGTACCTATGTGATACTGAGCAGTAGAGTTGGTGATATGGTAACCAGCATCAGTACAGTATACTTCGTTAGTATTGTCACCCTTAATGAGTCCCTGGTACAAGGCATGTCCATCCTGTCCTTCATACATTCTGAATGTCCATGGACCGCCACAAAGTTCGGCACCACTTTCATCCTGACCCCAACAGTTGTTAGGTGTTGTCCATTCATCATCACCTGTAACACCGATGAATGAAGGTAGATTGGTAGCGTAGCGAGTAAGAAGGAATGAACCACCGTTCTCATAGAAAGAGCGTAGTTGATTCTTAGCAGCGAGTGCCTTGGTAGCACGAGCAGCAAAGACATCGTGACCGTCTACACCACCATCTACATGGTAATGCCACCACATCACTTTACAATTAGAGAGATCGATAGTATTATTCTCGATATCAGCAAATGATGCATAGAGTGAGTTTGGTACGTTAGCCAACATCCATAGACAAGCTTCCTTAGCTTCTGGATCGAGTCCATTCAGATTAGAAGCCTCACCGATGAAGAGTGCAGCTGGTTTGTCAATGGCATTTACGGTAACGGTATAAGTGCTCTTTGCAGAATTGTTAACAACCTCGTAAGTAACAGGATTTGTGAAATCTTGAGCTACACCTGTAGCAGGAGTAATGGTTGCACCATCGCTATAGGTAATGGTTGGAACCAGATTTGTAATATCAAGAGAATGAGGTACATACAATGTAATGGTTCTATTATCTTGATCGATAATACCGGTATAGATATCATTGATGACAAACTGCTTGATGCGGGCTTCGTCATTGACTACCTGAAGAGTCCAGTCGATGTACACATCACCATTTTTAACATGGAGTACCTTAGCAGCTTCCATATTAAGCGTTTGGCCAGCTTGAATATCACAAGTCGCACCATCAGAAAGTGTCAACTCTGTAACCTTCATAGCTGAAGCATCGTAAATCTCAGGAAGTCGTACAGTAATGGTACGATTGGTTAGATTGACAGTACCCTCAAAGTCATCGAGCTTAATACTTTCAACCATACAGTCTCCTGAGAGCTGCAGATCACTCACGTTATCATTGCTGCAGGCCGACAAAAGAATGGCGGCCATACAGAGTATATATTTGAAAATTGTTTTCATATTATTCCTGATTAGTATTAATGTTTACTATTCACTGTAGGCTAGTGCTTACCAGTTACCGATATTCTGGGTATAGTGGCCGTTAGAAGCAGCTATCTGAGAGTAAGGTATTGGTAAATATTCATCCTTGTTTGCTGTAAAGTGAGCGCTGCTGTATATAGAACAGTCATTAGTCTCCTCTTGATAATATTTGTTCAGTACAGTGGCTGCTTCTCCCCAGCGTACCAAGTCGAAGAAGCGTTCACTCTCCATACCCAATTCCAATCGACGTTCCATCTTGACTATCTTGATGGTTTCTTCCTGAGAATAGCTACCAGTATAGGTCTTGATATAAGGATTAACTCCGTAAGTGCTATGATAGTTACTAATCATCTGTGTACTGCCGGCAGCACGCTCACGAATCTGGTTAACCAACTGGATAGCCTGTTCGTTGTTCCCCAACTGTGCATAAGCTTCAGCTCGCTCCAAGAGAACATCAGCATAGCGGAACACGATACGGTTCATAGAACTAGCCCAGTAAGAACCCTTGATCAGATAAGTACCCACCAACGCAGGATCTATATTCTGTTTTAAAGTAACATAATAGCCATAAAGACCATTAGAGCGACTCCAGATACTACTCTTCTCCATCATATAGTTCTTATTAAACTCGTAAGGTAAGCCAGGGATGCCCACAGTGAGGAAGAGGCGAGGGTCTGCATTATCAGCAGTCATATCATAGTTCTGATTATTATATGAGTCGATCAAAGGAAGACCATTATCACCTGTGCGATAGGCATTAACCAGATTCTGACTAGGTTTGTAGAAGTCGCAACCACCATCTGTAGTACCAGGAATATTTGGGACGATAAGACCATAACTCCAGTTCAAGTTACCAAAGGTGCTACCATCATTCTTAGAGTATTGAATAGCCCAGATACTCTCCTTACCATTTTCATACTGTTCCTCAGGACGGAAATTGTTGTGGAAATCACTTTCCAAACCATAATTGGTATAAAGAGCAGGGTTCGTATATTCGATAACCTTCTGCAAATCTTCCTTATTAATAGAAGTAACCTGATTACTCTTTGGATCATCCTGGCGATATGCCTTATATAAGTACACCTTAGCTAAGAACGCTGCAGCAGAAGCCTGAGTAGGTCTACCCTTATCAACCTGAGTCTTAGGCAGACTATTGTAGGCTTCAGTCAAGTCATCGATAATAAGTTGCCATCCCTGATCATTAGAATATTCTGTATTCGAAAGAAGATTATATTCATCATACGTCATATTCTCATTCATAATAAAAGGAATATTCTTATAAAGACGTTTCAAGAGGAAGTGAGCATAAGCACGAAGGAATTTCATTTCGCCCAAACGCTCCTGCTTGAGACTATAGCTATTGTCTGTAGAATGAAGCAGTGCGATAGCAGAGTTGACACGAGAGATACAGTTATAAAGACGTACCCACATATCATTAATATTCCAGTTGGTAGTAAGAACTCCTTGCTGTACTTCAAGCTGGTGGAAAACATCACCATCACTAGTACCGCTACCACCTTTATACGCATCGTCACTGCGTACATCAAAGTTCCACATAGAGAAAGAAGAGTTGATATCCTCTGCAGACGTAAAGATGGCATACGCAGAAGTAACCATAGCATCAGCGTTTTCAGGCTTTTTCACCTGATCTTCGCTGAGAGAACCCTGTGGAGTGTGTTCATCTAAGAAGCTGTCGCATGATGAAAAACCGGTTACGGCACATGCGGCTAAGATGAATGAATATATTTTGGTTTTCATATTGTTAATCGTTTTAAGTTAGAAGGAAACATTGAGACCGAAGGTTACGTTCAATGGGATAGGATAGCCAAAGTTTGGATTCTCAGGATCTACACCACTGAATTTATTAGACTTGATTGTAAGCAAGTTCTGAGCTGAGAGATATATGCGGAGACGTTCCATATAGAGCTTCTCGGCTAGCTTCTTAGGGAAGTTGTAACCCAACTGGATAGTACGAAGTTTTACGTATGAACCATTTTCTACGAAGTAGCTGCTTACACGTTTTTCGTTATTATTATCCATGGTGCTCACTGCTGGGATATTACTACCCATATTGGTAGGAGTCCAAGCGTTAAGAAGTCGTTCACCCTTATTCAAGTTAGAGATATTCAAACCACTCCAAAGGTCAGTTTGTTTCTTGAGGTCAGATATGACATCTACTCCCTGAACACCTTGCCAGAACATCGTAAGGTCTAGATTCTTGTACTGCAGGTAAATATTAAGACCCCAAGTGAAATCTGGAGTAGGGTCGTAGATCCAAGTTTGGTCTTTCTCGTTGATGACATTATTGCCGTCTAAATCTTTCCAGCGCATACGACCTAAACCTGCACCATTCTGAATAGCGTGGTTATCAATCTCTTCTTGACTCTTGAAGATACCATCGAAAACATAACCCACCTGTGCACCCATAGGATGACCTACAACGCTCTCTACGCCGTTACCACCAAAGGTACCGTTAGCAGCGATCGTTTCAGGAAGTTTGGTAATCTTGTTGCGATATGTACCGATGTTAGCAGAGAGATCATACTGGAAATCGTGAATCTGACCACGGTAGCCCAAATTAAGCTCAATACCCTTATTTTCCATTTCACCAGCGTTGATCCACTGTGAACTACCTTCACCCATTACAGCGATACCTGGCATATATACCAAGATATCCTTGGTTTTCTTATAGTACCATTCGAAGGAACCATAGATCGAGTTCTTGAGGAACGCGAAATCGAGACCCAAGTTGGTTTGTGTTGTTGTTTCCCACTTCAAATCATCGTTACCAAGCTGATTACGTTTGTAACCACTAGGAAGTGTAGTACCACCGTTACTACCGGTGATATCATAGCTTGTACCATAGCTTTGTCCACCAAAGCCTGCCTCACCATAGTTACTCTCATAGAGTGTATAACGAGCGATGTTAGAGATTTCCTGGTTACCAGTTTGACCCCAACTGAAACGTAATTTCAAGTTGTCAATCCATGTAGCCTTCTTCATGAAGTTTTCCTGATTAATACGCCAGCCGGCACTGACAGCCGGGAAGGTACCATAACGATTATGCTTACCGAAGCGGCTACTACCATCACGACGGATAGTAAAGCTGGCAAGATAACGATCGTCGTAAGAATAATTAGCCTTACCAAAGAATGAAACTAATGTATAACCTTCACCCGTACCATATGCTTCAGCCTCTCCTACACCGGCATTAGGCCACATATAATCAGGATTCAAGATAGAGAAGTCATATTTTTTACCGCTAAAAGAAACATCATCTTCACGGTTTAACTCTGTACCAATCATGAAGTCAGCACGATGTTTACCAGCTTCCAGGTTATAGGTAGCGATAGCGTTCCACATCCACTTCGTCCAGTGCTCCTGTTTGGCCTCTGAAGCATTTGTTGGATTAGCTACGTTACCCTCAGTAACAGGGTAGGTAAGGATACGCTGCTGTTTCTGTGCATAATCGAGACCGAAAGTTGTCTTGATATTCAAGTTCTTAATAGGATTGATGTTCACGTAAGCATCACCAAACATACGCCAATACGAATAGCGATTGTCGCTGTTGCGTTCGAGACGAGCTACAGGGTTTTCACGATCAGGGTAGCCACCGATAGGACCTGCATATTCACCGTTACGAGTATAAACAGGGAGAGAAGGGTTAAACTGAAGTACATTTTCTAGGAAACCACCTGGAGCCTGAACTTCAGAAGTGCGGTTTAAGGTAAAGTTCTCACCTACTGTCACCACATTACGATTGCCTACTTTAATAAGTTTATAGCTGGTATTCATACGAGCAGAGAATCGCTCGAAATCAGAAGACTTGATAATACCCTTGTTCTTGTAATAGCCTAGAGAGAAGAAAGAGCTACCACGCTCACCACCATTGCTGAGTGATACATTATAATTCTGAATCAACCCTGTACGAGTAGTCTCTTTGAACCAGTCAGTATCAGCAGCAGGAGTGGTACCAGCATTATCGATGTATTTCTGCATCGTGATATTGTTGAGTACTGGATATCCTTGAGCATCGTAAGCCCAGTCATAGTGATAGCCCAAACCATTTGTGTTAGGATCAAGTCCATCGTTTACATAGCCCTGCCACATGACTTGGCCGAATTCCTTGGCATTGAGCACCTTCATCTTGTGGGCATAAGTCTGTACGGCGATACTCGCATCGAAGTTTACCTTAACTTTGCCCTCTTTACCACTCTTTGTAGTAATAATGATAACACCATTAGCAGCGCGACTACCATAGATAGAAGCAGAAGCAGCATCTTTGAGTACTTGAATGCTCTCGATGTCGTTTCCGTTAAGTTCGTGCATACCAGCTTTGGTAGGCACACCATCAATAATGTAGAGTGGGTCGTTGTTATTCAAGGTTCCTATACCACGGATACGTACAGTAGCATTACCAGCAGGAGAACCATCGGCAGAAATATTCATACCAGGAACTCGTCCTTGCATAGCCTTGATAGGGTTGTTTTCGTTTTGCTTTGCAATATCACTGGCACTTACAACAGAGATGGCTCCAGTTAAATCAGCTTTACGCTGTGTGGTGTAACCCGTAACTACTACTTCGTTCAAATCATTTGCTTCTTCATGAATTGTGATTTTCATGTTAGGAGTAGCAGGTAGTTCCTGAGTCTTGAAGCCTACATAAGAGATAACAACTATGGCACCTTTGTTAACTTTTAAGGAGAAGTTGCCGTCTAAGTCTGTAACGACACCATTTGTGGTACCTTTTTCCATAATCGTAGCACCAATAACAGATTCACCTAGGGGATCTAGTACGGTACCACTGACATCAATCTTCTGTGCATTAACGATAGTACATACCATCATGAACAAAATGCTCAGAATAGTCTTTGACAGATCTTTCATTCGATACGATTTTTAGTTACTAATTAGATTTACTTTTGCATAGTTACAACAAAAATCTAAGGATTAGCAATTGATATCGTTCGTTAGATAGCAAAAATGTTACATGCAACATATTTTGCAATTATAGTCAAAAATGTTACAATGTTGTAGTGTAATCTCTTGTAGTTGTGTTCGATAACAGGTGTTATTTGTTATTTTTCTTAAGATCAGCTGGGTAAATGTCGAATTCCTTTTTAAAGCAAGAGGCAAAGTAACTAGGGGTTCCAAAGCCCACTTCGTAACATATTTCTGATACACTTTTATCACTATTAAGCAATAAGGCGTAGGCTTGTTGGAGACGCATCTTTCGGAGCAGTTCTACTGGAGTAAGACCTGTGAGTGCTTTTACTTTCCTGTATAGTTGTACACGGCTTAGTCCGAGTTCATCTCCTAAGTCTTCCATTTTAAGATGTGAGTCTGCCATTTTTTCAAGAATTGCTGTTTTCAGATTATCGATGAAACGACGGTCGGCAGTGCTCATTTGTACGGCTGGAATCTCTTGTTTATGTTCATTGGCTTCCTTTTTCTGCGCATCATCTTTATGATGAGGAGTAGTACTGAGGTTTACATTTGCGGATTTCGCAAACTGTTGGCGTAATTTCTCGCGATTATAAAGTAAACTTTCTATATGACTGATGAGTAGTTGTGCATTAAACGGTTTGGTAATATATGCTTCGGCACCGTTCTTGAAACCTTCGATAAGTTGATGATCTGTACTTTGGGCTGATAGGAGTAAAACAGGGATATGGCTTGTGATAGGATCCTCTTTGATCCGTTTGCAAAACTCCAGACCATTCATGACTGGCATGATGATATCACTGACAATCAAGTCTGGCACTCCCTCGCGTGCCAATTTCAGTCCACTTTGTCCATCTGCAGCTTCAATAACATAATAGTTATCAGCAAATAGGGTGTGTAGAAATTTTCGCATATCACTATTTTCGTCTACCACCAGGATGGTAGGCAATTCATCTGTATCTAATTTCAGCAACATCTTCTGATGGCCCTTCTGAATATCGTTGGTGACAGACTTATCTTCATGCTGTTCATCCGCAAGCAACTGACTATTCGGGATAGCATCATCACTTACAGACAGAAGTGTATCCTCAGCCATTGCTTTTTTCACCTGTTCCTTAAAATTTAAGACATGATAAACGACTTGCTCCAAAAGACTGACATTTCGATTCAAAATTTCGAGCAGTTCTTTATCACGATCTTTTTTCTGTGAACAATTAGCAAGCAATTCCTTAGCCGGACCGGCTATTAATGTTAGTGGCGTTTTGAGCTGATGACTGGCATTCGTATAGAATAAAGTTTGTTCCTCATTTAGTTTTTTCATTTTGTTGTTAGCTTTTTTCATCTGATGGTTTGCGCGCCGTGTAGATTGGATAGCACGGCCAATCAAAAGAATTGCTACGAGCGAAATGAGAAAAGCGAAAGCAAGAAAGTAGAGCACCATTTGTTGTGTGTGATACTGTCCTAAATAATTTTCAAGTTTATTTTGGATGGTTATCAGATAGTCATTCTGTTGCATCATGACTTGTGTACTAATCATGATATCATCAACATTGGTAGGAGTAACCACAAAACTCTGGATTGTATTATTTTGTTTATATTTTTTGCCTTCCAGAATATTCAGTGCTAAAAGAATAATCTCCTCGCCATGAGTAGGGTAGATATAAGTACCAGCTAATTTCCCACTTTTTACACCTTCCAGGCCCTGTCCCTCTCCAGGTAATCCGTCGATGCCGAGAAAACTGATACTTTTTTCCAGTCCACACTCTTTTGCGGCCTGATAAGCTCCTAAGGCATCGATATCGCTATGACAAAATACAATATCCGGCTGCTTACCAGCTTTCAGATAAGCCATCATCTTTTTGTAATTATCTTCTGGTGTCCAATTGGTTATCAAGAACTGATAATCTATCAGCGTATTTTGGGTGATGGTTTGCGCAAAACCTTTATGTCGTTCTCGTGCTGGTGACATTTCCATCGGACCAGTTAATTCGAGCACGCTTGTTTTTCTGCCTTTATTTTGTGATTGTAGACGATCGGCCAGTTGCAGCGCATATCGGCCGATACAAGCGCCAGCTTCCACATTATCACCACCAATATAAGCAGTATAGTTTTTGGGAGATATTTTTCGATCGAACAAGACGACAGGAATATTTTTTTGTCGTGCTCGTTCTATGCTTTTGGTAATGTGTGAATATTCATAAGGAGCGATAACCAACAAATCGACATTTGCATCGATGAGGCTGTCAATTTGTTGAACTTGTTTTTGAGCATTATCATAACAGTTGGCAATCGAGATTTTTACTTCCTTATCATAGAGATGTTGTGCTGATAACATTTCATGATTTACCTTTTCACGCCATTTGCCACTTGAACACTGACTTACACCTATCTTATAATAAGAGGTAGACTTGTTGCAACATGTCAGCAAAAGTGGTATCAGCAAAAGGAGCATGTATTTTTTCATCTTTATAATTCAGTTTGATGTATTTATTTTGTTTCAAAATTATAAAAAAGATGTGAAACTCACAAATAACCACTCTTATTTGTATTAGAATTATTATGGTTGGAGAAAGTGGGGGGGGCATTGAATATGAGTAGAACGCAGCTTTTCCATTTTATATCAATCGACATTTTCGCTATAGTTTAGTATCTCTATTTACTGTATTTTTTGCAATATCACAACTTTTAGGTATTGTGTATATTGTATCGTCTACGTACCTTTGCAAACTATATATGAGAAAAAAGATTCTACAGATTCACTTGTGGCTAGGATTCCTGTCAGGGATCGTGATTGTCATCATGGCTGTCACAGGAGCATTATATGCATTCGCTGAGGAGATTAAGACTGTGGGTATTGAGGCCGTTAATCCTCAAGGTGAGATACTTTATACCCCAGGGCAACTCAAAGAAACTCTTGTACCGGAACTGCGTAAATTAGAGGGGGGCGATGTCGTGGCTTATGGTGTAACTTATCAGCCTGCACCAAAACCGAGTATGTTAACCTATTCTTCTCAGAATACGAGTTATGGTAATGTATATATCAATCCGTATACGGCTGAAATTTTGGGTAAACCAACGGGTGAAGATTTCTTCAACTGGGTCATGGCTGGTCATCGTTCATTATGGCTTCCACCAACCATTGGTCGGCTGATTATAGGATGGAGTATGGTTATTTTTGTTATCGAATTGCTTACGGGGTTGATACTTTGGTTTCCGCGCCGGTGGAATAGAAAAGCCATTCGTCAGCGATTAACCGTGAAAACGAATGGTGGTCATCGCCGATTCTTTTATGATTTACATAATTCTTTGGGCGGACTGATTTTGTTGCCTATATTGGCCATAACCTTTACCGGACTAACCTGGAGTTTTCCTTTGCTAGCCAAAGGCTACTATACCTTACTTTCTAGTAAAACTTATCATGAATGGAGCATGCCTGTATCCGACACGACACATGTCGATACAGCGAAAATCAATGATGAGGCTATGTGGGATAAAGTGTTAATGCGAAAGCCAGATATGAAAACAAGTTCTGTACGTTTCGATTTCCCGATGGGAAACACGGGCGTCTATACAGTGGTTTTTAATCCGAAACCTGGTAAGAATTACTCTAATGACTATCATTTTTACGACCGTTATTCTCTTCGGGAATTAGCTGGCGGAGGAGTCTATGGCTTGTCCCAGTCCCAAGTGAATAGAGGTGACATCCTGTTTCGTATGTCTTATGATATCCATTCTGGAGCTATTGCAGGCATACCTGGTAAGTTGATCGCTTTCTTGTTGAGTATCATTGCAGCTTCTTTACCGATAACCGGATGTGTGATTTGGCTTATGAAACGTAAAAAGTAACCCTGAGGCGACGTAGCAGGGTTACTTATAACGATATTCTATCGGTGTACATCCTAACTATACGGATGCTTATGCACAGTTGCAGACTAAAATAGTAGAGTATAAACAGAGTATAGGGCAATAGTATCTACGATTCTTTTATTTTACAAAAAGTGTTGTGAGAATCGCATTAAACAAAAAAGGGAAGGCATTAATGCTTTCCCTTTTTGTTCGTCAGATATTCTGCAAAGATTCTGGCAGCACTCTCAACTTTAGCAACACACGGTCGCTTCTTGTAGTATTCAGCAGTACGTTCAGAGGCAACATAACTGTTGGCTGCTTTATCATGCCCGTTGAGTCCTAATATCTCCGCACAGATAATAGAACCATTCTGCAGTTTGGATTCTTCCAGTAACTGTTGAACGATCATATAGCAATGTGATTTGCCTTCACGGTCGGCACCATCAGTCTGTCCCTCTTCCAAGCCAACGAGCATCACGATTCCCGACACAGCCCCACACATCATACGCATTCTGCCTACGCCACCACCAAAGCCTGCAGCAATCTTTAAAGCTAATTGGTGATCTAAACCATACAAATCGGCAAAAGCAGCTACCACACTCTGGCAGCAACCGTAACCTTGCATGAAATAATCGACAGCATGTTCTACACGTGTTTCAAATTCTGGGCTTATGGTATTATTCCTCATGATGATGACAATGATGATGACAACTACTGTCGCCATACACGATAGTACCGTTTAGATACTGTGTAAGAACTTCTTCGATAGCGATGGCAGGAGCTCCGCCATGAATCTTAATGCCCAACTGTTGGAGCATATTTACTGCACCCTGGCCAAGACCGCCACAAAGAACATCGGTAGCCCCTTGAGCAGCAATAAACTTAGGCATGGCACCATGTTCGTGTTCCGGAGCCTGCATCACGACAGAATCTTTTACCTTTCCGTTTTCAATGGTTACAAATGTTACTTGTGGTGCTTTACCGAAATGTTGCCACAATTTTCCTTCACATGTTGGAATAGCTATTTTCTGATTCATTACTTGTATTTTTTGTTTTTATCTACACGTTATAATAACGTATGTCTTTTTTCATTGCAAAGATACTAAACCTTTTTGAAAATATGCCCTTCCGTATCATTAAAAAAAATGGGCATGTCACATCTTATGGCTTTAGCCATCGTCAGTGTCATGCCCTTTCATTAATTCTTTAAATCCTAAATTTTTAATTCTCTTATCTTCCTTTTTCTTTCTTTCATTAGAGCTAACCTATTGTATATTTGGAGCTTTTAAGCTTGAGTACTGATTAAGGCTACTAGACCTACACCAAGGACAATCATCGCCATATATAAAATAGTCATTACCATATAATACTCCTTTCCTGTTGGTAATTTATTACACATTATCTCGTTTGCGATGCAAAGATAGAAATAATATTTAGTATCGCAAACGATTCAGATAACTTATTAACTGGTTTTAATAAATTATCGCATACGAGTATTGTAAATTATCAGTTGTTAACATATATCGTATAAGATTATTAATGAAAATCAAAGATGAGAAAATAGTACGAAACGAAAAAGGAAGAAATGAATTAAATTTGTAAAGTAATAACATTATAACTTGTTTTATATCAAGAACTTGACGATTTAATGATGTAACAATAAAAAGAGTTGAATCCCTGTTGAATACACCTTATAATATGGCATAAAGGTAAATATACATGAGGGCACTTCAAAAGTAACAGAAACAATCTCTTTGTATTAGTTAGATTAACCATGGTATCGAAGGGTTTAAAGGTGGAATTTTTAACAAAAAAAGGTGATATTCTGATATTTATGACTTTTTTTGCAGAATTTTGCTCCTTTCTTTATTTCTTATTTACTTTATTTGTAGTCGTGAAAACTGATAACGAGAAAAGTATAACCTAAGCATTATAAAACATATCTAAAAAATTTAACCTAAATGAAATCTAAACAAAGTAAGAACATTTCTCATGCCGTATGGCAACGAAGGGTATTGTTCTTGGGCGCATTGTCGCTGTCCATGATGGTACAAGCCCAAAAAATTGATCTTGATCAGAGTGGTAGAAATACTACAGAGGTGACGATGGACAATTTCTCCAGTTGGCAGGTGAACGAGTTAACGGCTAATCAGAGTGAAACCAAAACTTTTGGTAATGTCAAGGTGACCATTCAGAATTCCACCTCAGCCTATAGTCTGCGTTCTGGTTGGTACAAGGCTGCCATCGCCAATGATAAACTCATCAATGATGGTATTCACCATGATGGCTCTCCGAAGAGTGCCACGAGCATAACCGTAACCATAAGTGGATTAAGCAACGGTACCCACACACTTCAGGCTTATCATAATAATCCCGAGGGATTATCAGGTATGGGCAGTATCAATGTAGCCGTCAACGGCACGAAACAGACAACAGTAACACCTACCTCAAGAGCTGCTAACACGGCAGCGTCAGCTAAGAGTTATGTTACCTTCAGTGGCACATCGGCTACCATTACCTATAGTAGTTCTACCGATTTTTTTATCAATTCACTAGAATTAGATGTGACTAATGCTGATGTTTTAGCCACCAGTCCTTCGCCAGCCGATAACGATCTGCATGCTAATGCCGACGGTGGAAGTATCTGGCTAAACTGGAAGGTGGCAGCCAGCGGTTCTGAGGGACAAAAACTATATTGGGGTACGGATAAAAATACCATTGCCAATGGTGGAGGTACCTGTATTAATCTAAATAGTACATCACATTCGCGCCAGCTTACGGGGCTTTCTCCGTTAAAGACCTATTATTGGCGTATCGACAATACCAAAAATGGTATAGTCTATAGAGGCGAGGTATGGACATTCCAGCCAAGACGTCTTGCTTTCCCTGGTGCTGAAGGTTATGGCAAATGGGCTATCGGTGGTCGTGGAGGACAGGTATATCATGTTACCAGTCTGGCCGATGACGGTAGTTATGGTACCTTCCGTTATGGTGTTACCCAACTGAGTGGTCCTCGCACGATTGTCTTTGATGTGGGCGGTGTCATTACCTTGAAAGAGCGGCTTACCATTAACGATCCATATATCACGATTGCCGGACAGACAGCTCCCGGTAGAGGCATTATGTTTAAATCGAGTCCGTTGGGTGTTGCCAGCGATGGTATTACCCGTTTCATTCGTCTGCGTCTCGGTGGTGGCGACAGCTGGAGTGGAAGTGGTGCCAATGCCAATACGTCAGATGGTATGGGTATGGCTGGTAACAATCATGCTATTATGGACCACTGTAGTATAGGATGGGCCATTGATGAGGGATTTTCTAGTAGAAACAGTCGTAATCTTACCTTGCAACATACTCTGATTTCGGAAGAGTTGAATTATGCTGGTCATAGTCACTATGTAGAGCAATCTGGCCGTTATGTAGAGCATGGTTATGCTGCTACTATCGGTGGCGGCTATCCGGATGGCGTAGGTAGTTATCACCACAATCTGCTGGCACATAATAACGGTAGAAACTGGAGTATGAGCGGTGGACTAAGTGATGGCGCCTATGCAGGTGCCCTTGATATTTTTAATAATGTATGCTACAACTGGGGTGACCGTACTACTGATGGTGGAACCCATGAGGGCAACTTTGTGAACAACTATTACAAGATGGGGCCGGCCAGTACAGAGAAGTATCTTCTGACAGCCGATTTGGAAGGCACGGGAACAGGTACACAGAGTTATTATGTGGCTGGTAATATCCGGGAAAATACAGATGGAAGCAAAACAACCAATCAGAGTGAACTGCGAAGACAACGTGCAACCAACGGTCAGGTTGTGAATTGGACCGTATTTCAGAGTGCGCCTTTTTTTGATAGCTATGCTACTATTGAGAGTGCAGAGGCTGCCTATAAGAATGTGCTATCCGATGTAGGTTGTAACCTGCCTGAACTGGATAATCACGACCAGCGTATGGTAAAGGAAACTCTTAGCGGAAGTTATTCCAAGACGGGGCATTATACCGGAAAGAAAGGCCTTATCGACCGTGAAAGTGATGCCGAAGGTTTTGGTGGACTAAATATTACTACAGCATCGCGCCCTTCTAACTGGGATACGGATAAGGATGGAATGCCAGATTGGTGGGAGAAGGCTTATGGTACTAATGCCAATTCAGCTGATCATAATAGCGATCTGAATGGCGATAACTATACGAATCTGGAAGAATACCTTAATTGGATGGCCGATCCTCATTTCACGATGAGTGGCAAGATAACCATCGACTTGGCTACCTATTTTGCTGGTTATACTAATGCCCGCTATCAGGTGGTAGCATGTGCAGAAGGTGCGGTAGCTGGTATCAATGGTAGTACGCTGACGGTTTACAATGGCACTGCTTCGGCTCTTTTTACCGTTCAGGTGAAAGCTACGCAAGATGGTGTGTCGCTTACCCGAACCTTTAACTTTTATGTAGATGGGGCTTCTGCCGGACAACAGACTTCGGGCTCTACAGCAACAGCTACCCTGCCTAATGTCTCGGCTCAGAATGGTGTTATTCTCTGGCCTTTTGAACAGGGTGTCGCTCATCAGTTGGCTGTGGTCGGTGATGATATGAAGAATTATGTCACCACAGATGTTACCATCGGTTCTGGGCTGACTTATGGTGGTGTCAAGGAGCTTAATGACCTTACTGAGACCCGA
>Ga0247611_10005490_pt1 | contig 16735 bp, 13 predicted proteins | sample 177DNAGHGhighgp2_FD_192422 | JGI IMG/M metagenome (GOLD analysis project Ga0247611, IMG submission 192422) | Sheep rumen microbial communities from Palmerston North, Manawatu-Wanganui, New Zealand - 1770 DNA GHGhigh gp2 | ecosystem: Host-associated > Mammals > Digestive system > Stomach > Rumen... | reverse complement strand
TGATAATACCGGATGGATCAAAAGCCAGTATGTTGTTCGCGTGAAAGGCATCAAGAATGATTTGTAGCCACTCCTTGAGCTAAGTAGTACATTCCGAAAGTATGTAATTTGCGTGCGCGAAAGCAAAAAAAATCGACAAAAAACATAAATTATTTTGTGTAATTCAAATTTTTGTTGTATCTTTGCAGACGATTAGTAGTGGCTAATTGTTTCGCGCACGCGAACATAACATATTATTACTGACGAACCAATCCTGTTTAGTAGAAGTCTAGCAAACTTAATCCAAACATCGCAAGGTTGGCAAGCGTCAGTGCATACTTCGGTATGTACTGCTTTTGCTTTATTTGCGATAAGGTTTTTGCTAGACACCTTACTAAACATAAAGCATAAGCAGTATTTTTTTGTATCTGCTTGTGATAAAATATGATCTTTGAAATATTGGATTACCGTAAAAAGGTCGAAAGTTGAAACAATCGGAGCAAAAATGCAAAATTATTCGGAGTGAAATTATTAAAAAGTTCGGAATAAAATTACAAAAATCTTCGGAATTATTTGCGCATATCAAGTTTTTGTTGTACCTTTGCAGCGATTTTTAAACGATATACGTATGGAATACCTTGAACGAATTGATGACGAGTTGCTCAAACGCAAATTACGCAGTAGTGCAGCAGTGCTAATTGAAGGCCCCAAATGGTGTGGAAAAACCTCGACAGGTGCTCAGTTAGCTAAGAGTATCATATATATCCAAAATCCGGACCAACGCGCCATGTATCGCAAAATGGCAGATACGCAACCTTCGCTGTTATTGGAAGGCGAAACACCACGCATGCTCGACGAATGGCAGACGATTCCGGTCCTGTGGGATGCTGTACGATTTGCAGCAGATCAACGGCAACAGATGAATCAGTTCATATTAACCGGTTCAGCAACACCTCTGGATGAAGAAGAGAATGAAGAGATGGAACATACCGGTACAGGACGAATCGCACGCCTGCGTATGCGACCAATGAGTCTCTGGGAGTCGAAGGAGTCGCGCGGACAAGTGTCGCTCAAAGCACTCTTCGATGGTACACAGCAGATGGGACTCTTCGAAAGTCCGCTTACGATTAAGGACATCGCTTATGTCATGTGTCGAGGCGGCTGGCCGGGTGCTTTGTCATTGGACAAAGAGGACGCTTTGGAGGTGGCGGTTAACTTAGTGGATGAACTGGTGAACACGGATGTCAATCGTGTGGATGGTTCCGAAAAGGATCCTGACCGGGTGCGTGCGGTGTTACGCAGTTATGCGCGAAACATCTCCACTATGACAGCCGCTACTACAATCATGGCTGATGTGCGAGCGAACGATATCTCTATCACCGACAAGACGCTTACCAGTTATTTGAGAGCGTTGCGTCGACTGTTTGTCATCGAGGATGCTAAGGCATGGCAACCGTCGTTACGCAGCAAGACTGGCATCCGTACATCCCACAAACGCCATTTCGTAGATACAAGCCTGGCAACAGCGGTATTAGAACTGAATCCGACAAGCGTGTTAGAGGACTTTAATCTGTTCGGATTCTTGTTCGAGGACTTTTGTTTGCGTGACGTGCGTGTCTATACTGATGCACTACGCGGAACCGTCTATCACTATCACGATAACTCTGATTTGGAGTCTGACTTGATCATCCGTTTGCACGATGGTCGATGGGCTGCGGTGGAAGTTAAAACCGGTAGCAAAGAGATTGAAGATGCCGCACAAAACCTGACGGAGTTAGCCAAGCAAGTAGATACATCCAAGATTGGTCAACCGGCATTCTTGATGGTTTTAACCGGCGGACAATACGCCTATCGCAGAGACGATGGCGTATATATCATTCCCATCGGTTGTCTAAAGCCATAAATAGAATAATTTAGATTTCGACCTAACAAAAGCGGTAATCCAAAGCGGTTCACCGCTTTTTCGTTTTATAATGGGGCGAAAGGATTCTCCTCCCCACCGAGCGATGAGCGGGAGAAGAGCGAGAGATGACCGAGAAATGAAAAGTGAAAAAGTGGCAAATTTGATAATTTTTATCATTGCTGTATCTTGTTGAAATACAGGTATTTACAGCATAAAATTTTAAACAAAGTCTAGGATGCCTCCGATGCGCCCCTAATGCGCACTTGGTACGCCCTCGAAATTGACCTTATTGAACGAAATAACGAACCGGCGAAACCTCCTGCCGAATAATAAAATGGAGGGAAATTAAAAGTTGCGCCCGACACGTATAAGGGATTGTACTATGAAAAAATATGTATGCCCAGATTGTGGAAAAACATTTGAAGAAGGCAATGTGCCCGCCTCATGTCCTGGTTGTGGATGCCCGTCTTCTGAGTTCCAAGAGCATAAAGAACCTTCAATGGATAAAAATATTTCTCCCGCTCTAGAATCAAGTAATGATTTCGGAGCAGAACATACGGCAAACGGGCTGGCTGTAATTAATTTAGTAGTAGGAATTATTGTGGGAATAATTGGACTATTTGCTGGTTTCTCATTGATGTCTCAAGGAAACTTTGAAGCTATAGGAGGTATTTTATGTATTATATTTGGCTTATTATTTCTTCTTTTGGGAATCTTATCTTGGGCTTTTATCAAATTGCTTGTCAATATATCCTATCGCTTAACTCGCTTGGATAACAAGTATAATCCAAAATGATTATTGAAATGGAAGATAATTCATTAGCAAACAAGCATAAAAGATTGCAACGCAGGATGATTGTCCTTTTGGTAATAGTTCCGTTATTGGTTGTTCTTTTATGGGCTCTATTCTGTTTTTGCTTAGTATTAATGGATATTCAGAGTCACTAATCAGTCAATGTATAAACTATAATATTATTAATTATGGCACTCATTAAATGTCCCAAGTGCGGCAAGGAGTTCTCCGACCGCGCACAAGCCTGTCCGCAATGCGGGTACTCTATTAAAAATCTATTTTTTGTTAGTATTGGTTTTGCTATTGCTGGACTAATGCTCTTTGTCTTGAGCATTATCCTTCCACTGAATGCGAATATCCATCCCATAACGATCCGCAGAATCCTTTATATATTATTTTGGTTGTATATGGGGGCATTCTGGATACATCAAATTATATTAATATCTCCAAAAAGTTGGAACCAAAAACTATATCCATCTTTGGGTATCGTTATATGCCTATATTATATATCAACGTATATAATTCCATACACTAGTATTATGTATTCTAATACGAATGTTAATATGATGTATACTATGAAGACTGTTGAGTTGATAGGCTTACTATATGGTTTGTGTATATTGTTGAATAGTTTCAATATGAGAGGATATGTGAGATATGTTTTTGCAGGATATGGTGCATTGTTGATAGTTTTCGAAGTGCTAACTAATATTGGCATTAGAGGATATAATGGAGATGAAGGATACGAATTTTTTGAAACGATTTGGAGAATTAAAAATAGTTTCACATTTTTTGGCATGATATTATTGATAATAGCTTACTATACACCAAGTTTATTAAGTAAATTAAAACACCAATAACAGATTATTATGGCACTCATTAAATGTCCCAAATGCGGCAAGGAATTCTCCGATCGCGCACAAGCCTGTCCGCAATGTGGCACTTCCAAGGAGGAAGTACAACGTCTAATAAAAGAACAGAAAGAAAAAGAAGCGGAGCAAGAACGTATTCGCAAAGCACGCGAAGCCGAAGATAGAAAAAAATATATAAAATTTGCTATTGCACTGGTTATAGTTTTGTTTACATTATTTTGTGGATATGTGGTTTATATAAATACTATGCCTATATCTGCAAGAAATAGTACAGAATTACAATCCGCTCTTCAAAATCCCTTACGGTTTTCAAAAGATTCTTTCAAAGTAAGGATTCCGCGTCGTGTCACAAGTATTGAATATGATGCTTTCGAAGGTTGTAAGGGAATAATCTCTGTGACAATTCCTAATAGCGTTACAAGCATAGGACAAAATGCGTTCTCTGGTTGCACCGGTTTGCCAATTATAGACAATGTCCGTTATGCAGATACATATTTAGTAGAAGCTGTCGATAAGACTTTATCAACGTATTCAATAAAAAAAGGAACAAAATGGATTGGTGATTGGGCTTTTAACGATTGCAAAAGTCTAACCTCGATAGAGATTCCCAATAGTGTCACAAGTATTGGAGGGAGTGCGTTCGAAAATTGCAAAGGTTTGACCTCTGTGACTATTCCTAATGGTGTCACAAGTATAGGAGACTGTGCTTTTCGGAATTGCACTGGTTTGACCTCTGTCACAATTTCTAGTAGTGTCACAAGCATTGGGCAGTTAGCGTTCTATGGTTGCACCGCTTTGACTTCTATAACAATTCCTAGTAGTGTCACTAGCATTGAAGATGTTGCGTTTGGAAATATACCCAATATTGTTTACAACGGTTCTGCTGCAGGGGCACCATGGGGAGCTAGAAGTATAAACGGATTTGTGGAAGGATGGTTTGTATATAGCGATGATACGAAAAACAGTCTGTTGGCTTGTTCTTCTTCTGCAAGTGGAGAAATATCAATTCCCAATAGTGTCACAACCATTGGAGATAGGGCTTTCTGTGATTGTAGCAGTATGACTTCCATCGAAATTCCTAATAGTGTCACAAACATTGGGGAAGAAGCTTTTACAGATTGCGATGGTTTGACCTCCGTGACTATTCCTAATAGTGTCATAAACATTGGATCTGATGCTTTCTGTAGTTGCTCTGGTTTAATTGCTATTGAAATTCCTCATAACGTTATAAATATTGGGAACTTTGCTTTCAGGTGTTGCAGGGGTTTGACCTCCGTGACAATCCCCAATAGTGTCGCAAGTATTGGATATAATGCTTTCTATGGTTGCACGAGTTTGATTCTTAAGATACCTGAACGCTTTCGTGGAAAAGTTAATGTGTCGGATTGTAAAGAAGTTATTTACTATTGATATTCACTACATTCTAAATAAACGGAGTATGCCGATAGCCGAATAGTAAAGAACAAATATAAATTAATTACTTATGAAACAAGATTTAAAGCAAGAAGCGATGCTTGAAATCAAAGCATTTAAAACTCAATTATACAAATCATACAGGGACCATAATGAAAATTTTGAAGCTTCGGTTGATGATATGATTCCTTTTTTGAAGACCCACATAGATGCATATATTCAAAGCCGTGTGCAATTTTTTAAGCCAATACCAGCAAATGAATTGATTTATAGATGCAGAAATACAGACGAAAAGCTAGAGATAAAATTCAGCGAATTCTCAGCTCCCCCAGCTGATAAAACACAGAATCTAAGAATGAGTCGAGAAGGAACATCATATTTTTATGGAGCATTTGATGGTAATACAGCAAAAAATGAGGCTGTTGATTCAAGTCGAAAATATCAATATTTTGCCACATTTAATACCAAAAAAGAATTAATACTCTTTGATTTAGCCGTTAATAATATTAAAACAGATGAGAACGATGATGAAGTAACGACTATTGCAAAGTGTTTTTTGCAAGAATATGCCCGATATGTATCGCTCCCGAATGATAATCCAGATCAGTATCTCCCAACACAAGTGATAACACATTTTCTTAAAAATTGTGTAAGACAACACTTATCAGATGGCACTGTGCATAACATTGACGGCATCATGTACTTTAGTAGTAAGACACATAGATATAATGTGGTCTTATTTTATGACAACAATACGAGTAAAGATATCTTAAATTTAGTTAGTGCAGAAATAGTAAATGAAAAATGAAACGAAAAGACGTTAATCAATATATATCTAATTTCTTTAGTACAAGAAAATGGTATCAAGATTTTTTTGAGGATGTTCGACGTGAATATCGTAATAAACAAAAACCAATACAAGACACACGCATTGTACTAGTGAATGATTTTGTCGAAGATATAGAAGGAAATCTTGGTTACTATAGAGGTTATGAATCATTAGTGCCTCAAGTATTTGCCACAGATACCATATTAGGACAATCTGCTTTATGTTTTAGTGACTATATAACAAATAAATTTACAGAAATTTTAGAACTCTATCAAAAGGAGCCGAGTTTACCATATTTTATGGCAGATTTACAAAGGATAAGTTACGAATTGTCTGGTTTCATGAGAAAGGTTGCAGAAATGACAATAACAGATGACACTATCCCTATGCCATATTTACAACTTCGACAAGAACTATATCAACACAATCTTTCTGGGTTTAAAGAGAAATTCAACTCACTTTTGGCCTCTCTTTCATATAATATTAAACATGATATTACTACAGAATCTTATTTCCATATATGTACTCACCTAATCCTAAAAATGATCGGTTTTGATATAATCAGCGAAGATGAAACAGATGGTGGAAGAATAGACTCCGTGATAGATTTATTCTCTATGATATATATATTTGAGTATAAATATTCAAAGGATGATAAAAATCGATCAAAAGAAGCTTTGCAGCAAATATTAGATAAATCTTATGCAGAGAAGTATCGTATAAAAAGTAAATTACTTTACGGTGTAGGCTTTTCCTTTGGAAAGACATCTAAAAAAATAGATTCTTTTAAAGAAAAACAATTGTAAGATATCGTAATATACATAGATACCATCCCACAAATAATTATACCAGACAAAGTATCTGGCAAATATACCGTCACCTGCCTTAGTCGCTCCATCCGCTTAATCAAAACCCAATAGAGAGAAGTTTTATAAAACCAATCTTCTTCCTCATAATCCGCCTGTCCACCGCAGGCGGATTTTTTATTGCCTTGTTATCTTCTTTTGTCAATTGTACGGCATGCCATGCCGCTTGTATAAAAATTTGCACTGAGACTTTGAGACTATGAGACTTTAAAGTCCCAAAGTCCCATAGTCTCACGTACATTTTTTGTAAACGTGCACCTTTATTTCCTTTGTGTCTTTTGTGAAAGATATCAAAATTTTGGAATCATTTTTGGTAATTTAGGACAGATAAAAAATCCTTTCCCGATTATTGTCGCCTATATAAAAATTTGCACTGAGAAAAGTGAGATTTCTCAGAATTCTCACATTTCTCACATCATTTTTTGTAAAATTTACATTGTGCATTTTTATCCCATCATTGGGACAACTTTCAGCGTCCATTGCCAGGCATGCCATGCCGGTATAAAAATTTGCACTGGCATAAATGGCATATGTGGCATAAACTATCTTTCAATCCCTGTTTTCTGCCATTTCTGCCACTTTTCTCACATCATTTTTTATAAATTCGCCCCTCCTCCTGAACGCTCACGTTAGTGGTTCTTATATATTCTTAGTCATCCGTTAACCATTACCGAGGGTATGTCGATGGCATATCAAGGGTATGTCAAGGTACAAAACAAACAAGCACCGGAAAGGCGCTTGTTTGATAAATTATGAAGTGTCAAATGACAAATTGCAAATGTCAAATGTCTATCATTCCATCGTGTCCTCCATTGAGTCACCGACGATCTTGCGGTAGAGCTCTTTGGGGTCGGTAGCTTTGCGGATGATCTCGTGCAGGTCTTCGATCTTCACGCGGTCTTGCTCCATCGTGTCGCGGTGACGGATGGTAACACAACCGTCATTGAGTGTGTCGTGATCCACGGTGATGCAGAACGGCGTACCTACTGCATCCTGACGGCGGTAACGCTTACCGATAGAGTCTTTCTCGTCGTAAGCTACCTTGAAGTCGAACTTCAGCTCGTTCATGATCTCGCGGGCTTTCTCGGGCAGACCATCTTTCTTGACGAGCGGCATGATACAAGCCTTCACCGGTGCCAAAACAGCCGGCAAATGCAGTACCACACGGGTGTCGCCGCCTTCGAGTTGCTGTTCCTCGTAGCTCGAGCACATCACGCTCAGGAACATACGATCCACACCGATAGAGGTCTCGATGACATACGGCGTATAGCTTTGGTTCAACTCCGGATCGAAGTATTCGATCTTCTTGCCGCTATATTTGGCGTGCTGGCTCAGGTCGAAATTCGTACGGCTGTGGATACCCTCCACCTCCTTGAATCCGAACGGCATCAGGAACTCAATATCTGTTGCCGCATTGGCATAGTGCGCCAGTTTGTCATGGTCATGAAAACGATATTTCTCATCGCCCAGACCCAGTGCTTTGTGCCATTTGAGGCGGAACTGCTTCCAGTGCTCGAACCATTTGAGCTCTGAACCCGGACGAACGAAGAACTGCATCTCCATTTGCTCAAATTCGCGCATGCGGAAGATAAACTGACGGGCTACGATCTCATTACGGAAAGCCTTACCGATTTGCGCAATTCCAAAAGGAATCTTCATGCGGCCGGTTTTCTGCACGTTGAGGAAATTGACGAAGATACCCTGCGCGGTCTCCGGACGGAGATAAATCTTCATCGCGCCATCTGCCGTCGAACCCATCTCGGTTTGGAACATGAGGTTGAACTGACGCACGTCGGTCCAGTTGCGCGTACCGCTGATCGGGCAAACAATCTCTTCGTCCAGGATAATCTGCTTGAGTTCTGCTAAGTCGTTGTCGTTCATCGCCTTGGCAAAACGGGTGTGCAGTGCTTCGCGCTTGGCGATATGCTCTTTCACGCGCTCGTTGGTTGCCTTGAACATCTCTTCGTCAAAACTCTCGCCGAAACGTTTGCGGGCTTTCTCCACCTCTTTGGCGATCTTGTCGTCGTATTTGGCAATCTGATCTTCGATCAGCACGTCCGCGCGGTAGCGCTTCTTGCTGTCGCGGTTGTCAATCAGCGGATCGTTGAACGCGTCCACGTGACCGGAAGCTTTCCAGGTAGTAGGGTGCATGAAGATAGCCGCATCGATACCGACGATATTCTCATGCAGCAGCGTCATACTGTCCCACCAGTAACGCTTGATATTGTTCTTCAACTCCACGCCGTTCTGACCGTAGTCATACACGGCGCCAAGACCGTCGTAGATCTCGCTGGACGGGAAAACAAAGCCGTACTCCTTGCAATGCGCTACGATCTTCTTAAATGTTTCTTCTTGTGTCTGTTGTGCCATATTACGTGTAATTTAGTATACTAAACAAAAACGGGCGCAAAGATACATAAAATTTTTGAAACTCGCAAGAAAAACAAGGAAAAATAATGTATTATTTGCATATGTGCAAAAAAAGTTGTAATTTTGCCACGCAAAATATGTTGTATATGAGTAAGAAAGAAATTCAGTTTAGTCTTGTGTACCGCGACATGTGGCAGAGTAGCGGTAAGTACGTTCCCCGCAAGGACCAGTTAGCGCGAATTGCACCCGTCATCATCGATATGGGCTGTTTCGACCGCGTAGAGACCAACGGCGGTGCGAGCGAGCAAGTGAACCTGCTGTATGGCGAGAACCCGAATCAGGCAGTGCGTACGTTCACCAAACCGTTCAATGAAGCGGGTATCAAGACCCACATGCTGGACCGCGGTCTCAACGCGCTGCGTATGAATCCTGTGCCTGCGGACGTACGCCATTTGATGTATAAAGTGAAGCATGCGCAGGGCACGGACATCACCCGTATCTTCTGCGGCCTGAATGATCCGCGGAACATCATCCCGTCCATCAAGTGGGCCAAAGAGGCCGGCATGACCGCGCAGGCGACGATGTGTATCACCTATTCAAAGGTACACACGGTGGAGTATTATATCAACCTCGCGGAGCAGTTGATCGAGGGCGGTGCGCAGGAAATCTGTCTGAAAGATATGGCCGGTATCGGTCGTCCTGCAATGCTTGGTACGATCGTAGCGGCTATCAAAGAGAAACACCCCGATATCATCATCCAATACCACGGCCATACGGGCCCGGGCTTTAGTGTGGCTTCGATGCTCGAAGTAGCCAAAGCCGGCGGTGATGTGCTGGACGTAGCGATGGAGCCGCTGAGTTGGGGTAAGGTGCATCCGGATGTCATCACCATCCAGGCCATGCTCAAAGACGCAGGCTTCCTCGTAAAGGACATCAATATGAAGGCCTATATGGAGGCGCGCAGCCTGACGCAGGAGTTCATCGATGATTTCTTGGGTTATTGGATCGATCCGAAGAACGCTCTCATGACGTCCTTGCTGGTAGGCTGCGGTCTTCCGGGCGGTATGATGGGAAGTCTTATGGCGGACCTCAAAGGCATGCACGCCGCTATCAACGCCAACCTCAAGAAGAAAGGCGAGAAGGAATTGAGCGAGGACGAGTTGTTGGTACAGTTGTTCGATGAAGTACAGCGTATTTGGCCGATGCTCGGTACGCCGTGTCTTGTGACGCCGTTCAGCCAATACGTGAAGAACGCCGCGTTGATGAACCTGTTCAGCCGTTCGATGGGCGAGAAAGACTTTACGCGCATGGATCCGGCGATGTGGGGCATGATTCTCGGCAAGTCCGGTAAGTTGCCGGGCGAGTTGGCGCCGGAGATCATCGAGTTGGCCAAGGAGAAAGGCTTCGAGTTCTATACCGACGATCCGCAGAAACTCTATCCGAACGAGTTGCCGCGTTTCATCAAAGAGATGAAGGAACTCGGTTGGGACCGCGGACAGGACGACGAGGAGTTGTTCGAGTTCGCTATGCACGAGAAGCAATACCGCGAGTATAAGTCCGGTCTGGCGAAAGAACAGTTCAATAAGGACCTCGCAGAGCGCCGCGCGAAAGCCGGCCAGGCTCAGGCAATCCCGAGTATTCCGAATAATCCGAATACTCCGAAAACTCAGAATGATGATCTCGCTGCCGTAGCGTATGCGCTGTATCTGGCAGGCAAGAAGCCGAAAGAGGGTATTATCACGCTGCCGCGTATACACTCTACAGCATGGAATAATAAGCACTTCGTGCTGAAGTGATTTAAGATTTTAGATTGAAGATTTAAAATTTATACCATATGAAAAAGTACAATTTTAATGCGGGTCCGAGTATTCTCCCGCAAGAAGTGATCAAACAAACCGCAGAGGCGGTCATCGATTTCCAAGGTGAGGGTCTGTCTGTATTGGAGATCTCGCACCGCGCGAAGTATTTCCAACCTGTTATGGATGAGGCAGAGGCCCTGATGAAAGAGCTTCTTAATATTCCGGAGGGCTATCGCGTGCTCTTCCTCGGTGGCGGTGCGAGCCTGCAGTTCTGCATGGTTCCGTTCAACCTTCTGGAGAAGAAAGCGGCCTACTTGAACACAGGCGTATGGTCGAAGAAAGCACTCAAAGAGGCAAAGGGCTTCGGTGAGGTAGTGGAAGTGGCTGCCAGTACGGATTCAATCCCGACGGACTATGAGATTCCGCAGGATGCCGACTATTTCCACATCACGACCAATAACACCATCTTCGGTACCGAGATCAACGATGACAAACTCGCGGAGATCTACAAAAAGAAAGGTAATGTGCCTTTGGTAGCCGATATGAGTTCGGATATCCTGAGCCGTCCGATCGACGTAAGCCAGTACGATATCATCTACGGCGGTGCGCAGAAGAACCTCGCGCCGGCCGGTGTGACATTCGTGATCATCAAAGAGAGTTGTCTCGGCAAAGTAAGCCGCTATATCCCGACGATGCTGAATTACCAGACGCATATCGAGGGTGGTTCGATGTTCAATACGCCTCCTGTACTGCCGGTTTACACGGCTATGCTGACCCTTCGCTGGCTCAAGGCGAACGGCGGCGTGAAGTGGATTGAGGCCCGCAACAAAGCGAAAGCAGACTTGCTGTACAAGTGTCTCGACGAGTCGAAGTTGTTCATGCCGACGATCTCGAAGAAAGAGGATCGCAGCCGCATGAATATTTGCTTCGTCTTCAAGCCGGGCTTTGAGGACCTGCAAGATGACTTCTTCAAGTTCGCTACCGCCAAAGGCATGGTGGGTATCAAGGGCCACCGTCTGGTAGGCGGTTTCCGTGCCTCCTGCTATAACGCCATGGACCTTGAGGGCGTGCAGGCACTCGTAGATTGCATTAAGGAATACGAGAAGTTGCACTAATATGCCGTACTTCTCCTTTCATCATTCAGAACCAACCAGGAAGAAAACGGTTCAAGCCGAGTTCTTCACAACACTTGTACATAAAATGAAAGTTTTAGTTGCAACAGAGAAACCCTTTGCGAAAGTAGCTGTGGACGGCATTCGTGAAGTGGTAGAGGGCGCAGGCTATGAGCTGGCGCTGCTCGAGAAATATACAGATAAACAGCAGTTGTTAGACGCTGTGTCTGATGCTGACGCGCTCATCATCCGTTCGGATATCGTTGATGCGGCGGTGTTGGACGCCGCCAAGAAACTGAAGATCGTCGTTCGTGCCGGCGCAGGTTACGATAATATCGACCTCGAAGCCGCTACTGCCCACAAGGTAGTAGCGATGAACACACCGGGTCAGAATAGTAACGCGGTTGCAGAGTTGGCATTGGGCTTGATGGTTTTTGCCGTGCGTAACTTATACAACGGCACGTCTGGCACCGAACTGAAGGGTAAGAAACTCGGTATTCATGCCTTCGGTAACGTCGGCCGCAACGTAGCGCGTATTGCGCAGGGCTTCGGCATGGACGTTTATGCCTATGATGCCTATTGCCCGGACGAGGCAATGGCGGCTGCCAACGTGAAACCAGTTCATAGCGCAGAGGAATTATACAAGACTTGCAACATCGTATCTCTTCATATTCCCGCTACCGCAGAGACCAAGAACAGTATCAACCATGACCTCGTGAACCTCATGCCGAAGGGTGGTGTGCTCGTCAATACGGCGCGCAAAGAAGTGATCGACGAGGAGGGTCTGATCGCACTTCTGCAGGAGCGTCCGGACTTGAAGTACATGACCGATATTATGCCGGTGGCTGATGCGAAGTTCCGTACACTTTTTGAAGGACGCTACTTCGCAACCCCAAAGAAGATGGGTGCACAGACCGCAGAGGCGAATATCAACGCCGGTATTGCGGCGGCAAAACAGATCGTGGACTTCATCCAGAACGGTAACACACGCTTCCAAGTGAACAAATAAATTGAAAGCTGAAAAATGAAAGGAAAAAGGACATATAATGAATGGTTGGGATTACTCATCCTTTCATTTTTCATTCTTCATTTTTCACCTTCCTATGCGCTCCCTATGAATATCGAGTGCACGGGTGCGCGTGAGGTAGACGGTGTCACAGACACGCTGTTCTTCTTTGCCGACGAGATCCATGTGCACTCGAAGATCGGTGCGGTGGATTGGTATGCTACGGCTACCGGCGTAGAGGTGCAGACCGGTTCGGAGGACTTCTATCCCGAAGATGGCGGATATTATATCGTCAAGGATGGGGTAGAATACAGCCCGTTCTATGTGTTCCGCTGCCAGACCTCGGCGCTGCAGATGAGTGTCGAAGCCAATTGCGACAACACCATCTTGCGCATCACAGGCGATGTGAATCCCTACACCTATACCCGGCGTAATGGCACGCAAGGCTCGTACAAGCGCACTTGCTCCGTGGAGTACACGGCGCTGGTGTGGAATGGTGAGCAATGGACCGATTCGGCCGCAAAGAAGGAAGTAACGCTATCCGAAGGCGTGCGCTTGGATGCCCTATATGCCGCGACGCCTATCAAACTATGCTACGACTCCGACATCCGCGAGGCTTTGGGGCTTGCGCCTGCATGCGTCGAAACAGAACTCGTGGCGGAAGACGTCAAAGCAGTTGCTATGCAACTGACTTCTCTGGCGGTAGCACGTGGTACGGAAGGTGAGAAGAGCAATGAGTTGAATCGCCCGACGCGGCAGGACATCATCACGGCTACGACCGCGGAGGACTATAGCGGCGCGTTAGATGTCGCGTTCTATTCCAACCCGACGCCGGCGGTGCTGTACTACAACTGGAAGATATACAAGGCTTCGGAGGTCATCGCTACGCGTAATGACCAAGATATACGCTATATCTTCTCCGAGCCGGGCAGTTACCTGGTAGTATGCTCCGTTAGCAACCGCGAGTGCACGGTCGACTCGATGACGATGAAGGTCAATATCTCTGAGTCCTACCTGCGTGTGCCGAATTTCTTCACGCCCGGAGGCTCGTGTCCGAATGCCGAGTTCCGCGTAGCTTATCGCTCGCTGCGGGAGTTCCATTGCTGGGTTTACAACCGCTGGGGCAAACTGGTATACGAGTGGACAGATCCTGCCAAAGGATGGGACGGAACGATCAACGGTCGTCTGGCTGCTGACGGTGCGTATTTCTACGTGGTCCGTGCCTTGGGTACGGATGCGCCGAAGAACGCAGGATATATCGGCATCAAGGCTTCCTATCAGAAGAAGAAACTGAATGGCGATGAGTCGGTGATTGGCGTGTACCAGTTATCCGGAGACATCAACCTCATCCGCTGCAGAAAATAAATCAAACTTATACGACAAATGAAAAAATCCCTATTGACCATGGCGCTTGCCACCACCGTATTAGCCGCTACTGCGGCTACGAACCCGTTCTTTGACTACAAGAACTGGAAAACGCCGCACGGCACGTACCCCTTCAACGAGATCCACGCAGAGCATTACATGCCGGCCTTTGAGGAAGCTATGAAGCAAGGACTCAAAGAAATTGACGATATTGTCAACAATCCAGCTGCTCCTACATTCGCCAACACCATCGAGGCCTATGAGGCTTCCGGCGAGATGTTAGGTATCGTAGCCGGCTGTTTCTATAACCTCACGAGCGCTGAGACCAATGACACGCTGCAGCAGATCGAGATGGAGTTGAGTCCGAAAATGTCGGAGTATTCCTCGACGATCCGCCTCAACGAAGGTCTGTTCAAGCGCATCAAGGCTGTGTATGACCAACGTGATAAACTCAAACTGAACAAGGCGCAGTACAAACTGCTCGAGGATATTTACGACGGTTTTGCCAACAACGGTGCGAACCTGAGTCCGGAGGAGAAAGAGGTATACCGCGAGTTAAGCGCCAAACTGAGCAAACTGACCCTCCAGTATGGTCAGAACGTGCTCAAAGCTACCAACGCATGGTCTATGTTGCTTACGGATGAGTCGCTGCTGGCTGGCTTGAATGACGACACGAAGGCTATGCTGCGCGCCAACGCAGAGAAGAAAGGTCTGGAGGGCTGGTTGCTGAACCTCAAGCCGACGACCACGCGCCCCGTGATGCAGGATCTGGACAACCGCGACATCCGTCGTGAGTTATATCTGGCGAACGCGTCCAAGTGCGTAGGCGGCGAGTTCGACAACTCGGCGCTCATCGTGGAGATCGTGAATACCCGGTTGGCAATCGCCAAACTCTTCGGCAAGAAGAACTATGCGGTTAAGGCCCTCGATAAATGTATGGCGGAGAACCCCGAGAACGTCTATAAACTGCTCGACCAGTTGCGCGATGCGTACATGCCGGCTGCCTTGGCGGAAGTGAAGGAAGTAGAGGACTATGCCCACGCGCATGGCTTCTATGCAGCGCACCTCCAGCCTTGGGACTTCGGCTATTACAGCAAGAAACTCAAAAAAGAGAAATACGATATTTCGGATGATGACCTGCGTCCGTATTTCGAGCTGGAGGCAGTGAAGAAAGGTGTCTTCGGGCTCGCAGAGCGCCTCTATGGCATCAAGTTCAAGGAGAACAAGAAGATCCAGGTTTATCACCCCGAAGTAACGGCTTACGAGGTCTTCGACGAGAAGGGTAAGTTCCTCGCGGTCTATTACGCAGACTTCCATCCGCGGGACGGGAAGCGCGGCGGTGCGTGGATGAATGATTTCCAGCCGCAGTTTATCCGCAAGAAGAAAGACCATCGTCCGCATATCGTGAACGTGATGAATTTCACGCGCCCGACGGCAGAGAAGCCGGCGCTCTTCACCTATGACGAGGTACGCACCTTCCTGCACGAGTTCGGCCATGGTCTGCACGGTATGCTCACGCGCTGCCAGTATGAGTCGCAGAGCGGAACGAACGTGCCGCGTGACTTCGTGGAATTGCCCTCGCAGTTCAATGAGAACTTCATCGATGAGAAGGAATTCCTTGATACCTTTGCGAAACATTATAAGACCGGCGAGAAACTGCCGCAGGAACTCTTGGATAAGATGCATGCTTCGCAGACCTATCTGGCTGCATACGCTTGCGTGCGTCAGTTAAGCTTTGGCTACCTCGACATGAGTTGGCATACGCTGGAGCAACCGTTTGCTATCAACGAGAGCCTGGGTACCACCGAGTCGGTCATCCGTTTCAGCGACAAAGCGATGGAGCAGGTACAAGTGCTGCCGACCGTACCGGGTACGCAGATGGCTATGTCCTTCACGCATATCTTCTCCGGCGGCTACGCAGCAGGCTATTACAGCTATAAATGGTCCGAGCTGCTCGACGCAGACGCTTTCTCGGTCTTCAAAGGGGCTAAGGCTAAGAACGGTTCTATCTTCGATAAGAAAGCCGCTAAGCGCTTCCGCGAGAACATCCTCGAGAAGGGTGGTACGGAAAAGGCTATGGACTTGTACAAACGTTTCCGCGGCGGGGAACCGACCATCAACGCATTGCTCGAGCGTGACGGTATCAAAGTACAGGAGATCAAGTAAGAAAGGTCCCTATAAAAGCGAAAACAGGCGTCATCCCGACGTCTGTTTTTCTTAGGTATTAGTCTGTTTATTTAAGGTACAAAAAAGATTGGCTTGTTTAATTTTGGATCCCCTTTTCTGAAATCCGGTGCAAAAGTACTGCTTTTTTTTGATATGTGCAAATATTTTTATATGTTTTTCAGCATATTTTGCAAACTTGACTTTGCAAAATGAGTATTTTTGTGCTAAAAACACTATTTCCACTCCAATTCGATGACCTCCA
>Ga0247611_10005489_pt1 | contig 16738 bp, 29 predicted proteins | sample 177DNAGHGhighgp2_FD_192422 | JGI IMG/M metagenome (GOLD analysis project Ga0247611, IMG submission 192422) | Sheep rumen microbial communities from Palmerston North, Manawatu-Wanganui, New Zealand - 1770 DNA GHGhigh gp2 | ecosystem: Host-associated > Mammals > Digestive system > Stomach > Rumen... | reverse complement strand
TAGGCGCAAAGGCATAAAGCAAGGGAAAACAACCTTTGTGTATGACTTCGGTGAAGCGCCGTGCCGTGCTTGTGATGTCGGTGACATGATTGACACGCTTGATGAAGCTACGACCATCAGCGGCTGGATCAGCGTCAAGGACAGACTGCCGGAAAAGAACCAGATCGTGATTGCGTCTGACGGAGAGCATACATGGGACGTTGGAATGTACAGAAGCTTATGCGGCAAGCCGTCTGAGTGGAACTGGAAAAAGAACACCGTTAAAACCGTACTGTGGTGGATGCCAAAGGATGGCGCTCTGCCCGAACCGCCGAAGAAGGACAAAGAAGAAGATTCAGCGTATTGAGCCGGATGGAACGGAATGATTACAAAGGTGAGCGTCGGTCCGGACAAGCGGACGGAACTGGAAAAGGCCATCCGGACGCTGAAAAAATACTACGGCATTGCGGTGGGCGTGAACGAAAAGCAACCGGGATTTATCCGCAATCCGATTGCGTGGGCTTTGTATCAGACCTGGAAAGAGAAGGACAAGTAAGCGGAAAGGAGACACGAAATGACCGAACAGGAAAAGCAAATGGAATTATGTCCCCACGCCTGGATTTATGACCATACTGAATACGACACGGTGTACATGCGCTGTCCCTACTGCAATATGGTACGGCTGGCAATGCCTGGTGAACCGTGTCAGATGGTGTGCAATCCGATCAAACCAGCGGGGAGTGAGGAGTGATGCGTGAGACATTATGCTCACACATATGGGTGTACGACCACAAGGACTATAACTTCATGTACAAGCGCTGCCAGCGGTGCGGAGAGGTGCGGAAGACGGACTATACCGAAGATATGCTTCATCCGTTCCGGGCTAATCTGGTAGCAAGGGAACTGCATATCAGGCATGACGGAGAGGATGGGGACGTCTGAATCAGGTAGGAAGTAGGAGGGAGAAGGTAGGAGGTTATGAGAGTATCTCTTAATCATTATTCTCATTTGGCAGGAGACGCAAATGGAATTCTTAAAAATATGATTATTACAAGTACCAACTGGTATGACTATTCCATCAGCCGGGACTATATGAGCGTACCGGAAATAACGATGACTGGAAGGCTTGATGAGGAGAAACTGAAAATGATGATTGCAGCCAATGATTTTAACACAGCAATTGAACAGACAACATGGAACCGTACACACAATAGTCTGAACTATACAGTCTGTATTCCATGCAGCTTTCCGCCAAACACAGTGAAACTGGACATCAAGCGGGTCATTCACAACGAACCGGCGACCGTTATCCTGTGGAATGACGGGACGAAAACTGTGGTCAAGGCGCACAATGAGCCGTTCGACCCGGAAAAGGGCTTTGCTATGGCGGTGTGCAAGAAACTGCTCGGAGACAGCTATAAGAAAACCTTCCGGGAATACTGCGGAAAGGAAGAAAACAAATGAACGTAACGCTGTTAAGAGTAACCCCGTTCGGGGACGATCTGGCCGGGGAAGCGGCAGCCATCTGCACACGGTCCGGACAGCCTGACAGGGCGATGGAACACGCCGTCCGGTCCGGGCATGAATCCATCCTGGAGCATATCGTGTTCACATTCCGGGTGGAGGGCGTATCGAGGGTGCTCCTGTCGCAACTGACCAGGCACAGACTGGCAAGCTTTGATGTGGAGAGCCAGCGGTACACGGACCTAACCGACCAGCCCGTCATCATTCCGCCAAGCATTGCCAACAACGGAGAGCTACAGAACGACTATCTGAAACTGGTCCAGCAGTCCAGAGCGTTCTATGAAAAGGCGGTGGAAAACGGAATTCCGAAGGAGGACGCACGATACGCCGCTCCGGAAGGAACCTGCACAAGACTGCTGCTGACCATGAACGCGAGGGAACTGCGCCACTTCTTTTCTCTGCGGTGCTGTAACCGGGCGCAGTGGGAAATCCGGCAACTGGCGGACAGGATGCTGGTGATCTGCAAGGAAGAATGTCCGGCGGCTTTTGCGGATTCCGGTCCGGGATGCGTGAGAGGACGGTGCCCGGAGGTAAAGCCGTGCGGGAAGCCGAGGACGGAGTTTGCGAATAGGAATTAGGCATTGGGGATTAGGCAATAGTGAGTGAAAGGAGCGTAACAATGCCAGAATGGTTTAAAACACTTGGGTTCGTGACGCTGACGCTCATCATGGTGGTGTTCCTGATCTGCTTTGTGTCCATGATGGTGGCAGTCTGCGTCACCGTGTACCGTGAATGGAAGCAGGATATAAAACGCCGGAAGGAGTGATGCCCTATGCCGTTTACCGTGTACCGAATGGAACTGGACGGACGCGAAACCATCATTGGATATGCTAAAGATTCAGCAGAGGCTGTGATGATTATGGACGCTGACAAGGAAAACATTGATTTTGACGCGGGGTATCATTGGTGTAATAAAGAGCCGGACCTGAAGGAAATGTACGAAGCTTCCATCAGGTAGGAAGTAGAAAGTAGGAGGTAGGAGGTTTATATGGCTGAGTTAATGAGCCACAGGGAGGGGCAGACTCAGAACACAGACTGATGGATAGGAGGTGGACAACATAGGCGACCAGATTTCAATGTTTGACGGAAGCAAACCGCTGAAAATAACGAAACCGATACGGCTGATAGAATTGTTTGCCGGTATAGGCGCACAAGCAAAGGCTTTAGAAAATCTTGGAATACCTTTTGATCATTATCGCATCTGTGAGTTTGATAAATACGCTGTAGCAAGCTATAACGCTGTTCATCATACAGACTTTGAAGTAAGTGATATTACAAAGATACATGCATCTGATTTAGCTGTAACAGATACGGATAAATTTTGCTACATCATGACTTATTCTTTCCCATGTACAGACTTGTCATCTGCTGGAAAACAGCAGGGAATGAGCAGGGGAAGCGGTACGAGAAGCGGTCTGTTATGGGAAGTGGAACGGCTTCTGAAAGAAATGAACGAGCTTCCGCAAATACTTCTGATGGAAAACGTTCCGGAGGTTGTTTCGGATAAAAACATCGCTGACTTTGCGGAATGGATAGCATTTCTTGAGAGCCTTGGATATAAGAACAAATACCGTATTCTGAACGCAAAAAACTATGGCATACCGCAAAACCGTGAAAGGTGTTTTATGGTGAGTTGGCAAGGGGATTACTACTATGACTACCCCCCCCGAAAAAATTAGAACTCAGATTGAAACACATGCTTGAGGATGAGGTTGACAATAGTTTTTACCTGACACAGCAAGCCGTTTCCAAACTGCTTATGTACATAAACAGCAACAGTACCGGCAGGAAAAATCTTCAAACGGTGCTGATGAACAGAAACGAAATATACAAAGAAACAGATATAGCAGCAACACTCATGGCCCGTGATTATAAAGGCTTTGGGAACCAGCTTATGAACGGCGTTATCCAAAATTCTGGGGGTACTGACGAACCTAAAATCATTGTGGCTGGTTCTCTCAACCCGGATAAACAAGTACAAGACCGTGTGCGTGTATTGAGTGACAATGGCATATGCCAGGGGTTAAGAGCAACAGACTATAAAGACCCACCTAAAATTGTGCAGTCAACGGTGGCCGGAATCTATTTGACGGCTACGTCAGACTTCCAGCATGGCCCACTCTTAGACGTATCACGGACATTAAAAGCTGAACAAAACGACGCGGGAGTGTTGCTGTATGGAGATTAACTGCAAATGTATTGGAATGTTACAAGGCGGCAAATTGGACAAAGCTATAGACTGCAACAGAAGGGTATATGACGCGGAATACCTTTCGCCAACCATTACCACATGTACTGGTGGTAATCAAGAAGTAAAGATTGCCGAACCGAAGATAGGAGCAATTCGCGGAAGAAACCCAGAAAATCCTTCATGCAGAACACCGGGAATTGCAACACAACAACGGCTTGAAATAGGCGGCGATATTAGCAATACGCTGACAACAGTTCAAAAAGACAACGTTGTGGTAGAACCTGATATTCGTGTGCGAAAACTGACGCCAAAGGAATGCTGGAGACTGATGGGCTTTTCCGATGAAGACTATGAGAACGCGGCAAAGGTCGTATCAAAAAGCCAACTGTATAAACAGGCTGGAAACTCAATTGTAGTAAACGTTCTGATGGATATATTTAGAGAAATGTTGCCAGAAAGATAGGGGAGGAAGATCATTGGACGATACCAACGTAATGGATTATCGAAAATTCATTGCATCTAAAGCGATTGTAACAGAAATGTCAGGCATAGACGTAGATAAAGAATCGCTCAATCCGATGCTGTATGATTTTCAAAAAGATATTGTCAGGTGGGCATTGGCAAAAGGAAAAGCTGCAATTTTTGCGGACTGCGGTCTTGGTAAAACGCCGATGCAGTTGGAATGGGCAAAAAACATCTGTGAACATACTGGCGGAAAGGTGCTGATTTTAGCCCCACTGGCCGTTGCAAGCCAAACCGTGCATGAGGGTGACAAGTTTGGTATCAGCGTCAACATCTGTGAGAGCCAGGAAGACGTGCAGGATGGAATCAACATTACAAACTATGAAAAGCTGGAAAAGTTTGTGGCAAAGGAGTTTCAAGGTATTGTGCTGGATGAATCATCCATCCTGAAATCCTTTACCGGGAAGGTAAGAAACGAGATTATTAACAACTTTCGGAAGACACCATACAAACTGGCATGTACGGCAACGCCAGCGCCGAATGATTATATGGAACTTGGAAATCACAGCGAATTTTTAGGGGTTATGACACGTTCGGAAATGCTGTCCATGTTCTTTGTACACGATGGAGGACAGACCAGCAAATGGCGGTTAAAAGGTCACGCGGATCACATGTTCTGGGAATGGCTTTGTACATGGGCTGTGTACGTTAATTCTCCTGCGGACATTGGATACCATGAAGAAGGATTCGACCTTCCGGAACTGAGAATGCACGAAATCATTGTAGACGGTGAACAGGCAGTCAGCGAGATACTGACACTGACAGAGAGAAGAAACGCAAGGCGGGACACGCTGGAACTTCGTTGCAGTAAGGCGGCGGAACTTCCAAACCATTCCGATGAACAGTGGCTTGTGTGGTGTGACCTGAACGATGAAAGCGCCGCGCTTACCGAAAAAATCATGAACGCGGTAGAAGTGAAAGGTTCGGACAGCAACCAGCACAAGGCGGACAGTATGCTTGGATTTTCGGATGGACAGGTGAAGGTGCTTGTCACAAAACCATCCATTGCAGGGTTTGGCATGAATTGGCAAAACTGCCATAATATGATTTTTGTAGGTCTTTCGGATAGCTATGAACAGTTTTATCAGGCAGTCCGCCGGTGCTGGAGGTTTGGACAGGAAAAGCCCGTTGACGTGTATATCGTGATTGCCGCAAAAGAAGGGGCAGTCCGTGAAAATATCGAGAGGAAGCAAAAAGACTTCCTGCACATGAAGGATGTTATGAGCGATTATACCAAGGAAATCACGGCAAAAGAACTGAAAAAGACAACCAGAATCAGCACACCGTATGACGCTGAGACACCAATTATACTTCCGGATTGGAAGGAGTTTGCATCGTGAACGTAATCAATCAAACGCTGAAAAAAACGTATGGGCTGTATCATGGGGACAGTTGCGAAGTGCTGAAAGCGTTCCCGTCAGACAGCATCCATTACACCATTTTCTCTCCCCCATTTGCAAGCTTATATACCTATTCCAACAGCGATAGGGACATGGGCAACTGCAAGACGGATGATGAATTTTTCATACAGTTTAGCTATTTGGTAAAGGAACTTTATAGAATCACAAAGCCTGGCCGTCTTCTATCGTTTCACTGTATGAACATTCCGATGATGAAGAGCCGCGACGGAGAAATTGGCATCAAGGATTTCCGTGGGGATTTGATTCGACTGTTTGTGGAAGCCGGATTCATCTATCACAGTGAAGTTACCATTTGGAAGAATCCTGTGACAGAAATGCAGCGGACAAAGGCGCTCGGTCTGCTTCATAAGCAGATCAGAAAGGACAGCGCCATGAGCAGACAGGGGCTTCCTGATTATGTCGTCACCATGAGGAAGCCTGGAGAAAACGCAGAACCCATTCCGCATACACATGAGAACTTTCCTGTCAACATGTGGCAGAAATACGCAAGCCCTGTGTGGTTTGACATTAAGCAGAGCAATACGTTGAACAGAAAAGATGCGAGGGAAGACAACGACGAAAAGCATATCTGTCCGCTTCAGTTAGACGTTATAGAACGATGTATCAAGTTATGGACGAACCCAGGAGATATTGTCCTTGACCCGTTCTTGGGAATTGGGTCCACAGTGTATGAAGCGTTGTTGCTTCACCGTCGAGGAATAGGCGTTGAGCTAAAAGAGAGTTACTACAGGCAAGCTGTATTGAACTGCATGAATGCAGAAGAACAGGCTCCGTTTGTTACGGACTTTGACAAGGTGCTTGAAACGGAACCAGTTGATATGCCGTATACGAAAAAACCGGATCAAAAGCAGAAAGAAATGGAACATCAAATGAATATACTTGAATTTCTGGGAGCATGAACGGGAATATAACGGAGGAGATATGATTTAAATAACACATTACGCATTATGAACTACGCATCACTTGAAGGGGGGTGACGAATTGGATGACGCAAAACAACTGATGCCGGTGTGGACGGCGGGAGACTTTGAAACGGAAAAACCATACCGGTGGCTGTACGGGCTACACCTTTCCCGGTTTGAGCTTCGCAGGTCGCTGAACATGCTGATTGCGATAGGCGTGAAGCTCGGGGTCAAAAAGCTTACCATCCAGCAGTATTGGAATGATTTCCTTGCGGACCAGAAACCGGCCCAGAGCGTTGGAAGCAACTTTGTGACAGAGTTTCCGGAGCAGGAAAAGATACTTGGGGACGGGAAAACGCTGAACGCCGGACGGTATCAGTGTGACGAGCGCGGGGTCAGCTACATGGGGACGTTCGGCGAGTGGGTACAGGTGATATCACATCCGATGATGCCCGTCAAGCGCATTGTGGACGTGGAAACGAACGCGGAGAACCTACAAATCGCCTATACCAGGATATTGCAGAACACAAAAGGGGACTTTATTGCCAACTGGAAGAGCATGATTGCGTCCCGGGAGACGCTGGCTTCCGCACAGAGAATCATCTCTCTGGCTAAAAACGGAATCGCCGTCAATTCGGAGAACGCCAAAGAGGTTGTCAAGTACCTGTCAGAGTTGGAAAACCTGAACTACTCCGAACTGGACACGCAGCTTTCATGCAGTCACATGGGCTGGATGCCGGACGGTCAGTTCGCCCCGTACACGGACAAACTTGTATTCGGTGGAGAGAGCGACGAGTTCATGAGGCTGTACGGGGGATTTCATCCGGAAGGGAGCGAACAGGCTTGGATGGATATCGCCAAAAAGGTGCGGACGGGCAAGTCCGTTCCGGCCAGAATCGCGCTGGCAGCGTCCTTTGCCGCCCCGCTGGTGCAGAAGCTTGGTGCGCTGAGTTTCTTTGTACACTTCTGGGGCTTGCAGGGCAGCGGTAAAACGGTGGCGCTTCTGCTTGCCGCGTCTGTGTGGGGCAATCCGCAAATCGGCGGTTATATCAAATCATTCTCCGGGACGAAGGTCAGCATGGAACTGTTCAGCGCCTTCTGCGGAAACCTGCCGGTACTGTTGGACGAGCTTCAGGTCATCTCGGACAGGAAAAGCTTTGACGATATTATCTACAGCCTGTGCGAAGGCGTGAGCAAGGGCAGGGGAGCCAAGGACGGCGGCTTACAGACCAGCAGAAGGTGGGCAACGGTGTTCCTGACCACGGGCGAAATGCCCATTGTCCAAAGCAACAGCGGGGGCGGCGCTGCCGTCCGTACCATCGAGGTAAACTATGGCGGGGAACCGTTTTTTGAGGACGCAAGGACCGTGGCAAACACGCTGAAGCAGAACTACGGATTCGCCGGACGGAAATTCATCAAAGCACTCCAGGAAGAAGGAACGCTGGACGCACTTCGAGACATACAGAAGGACTACTATTCAAAACTTGCCGGGGACATTCAGGACAAGCAGGTGCTTTCCGCGTCTCTCCTGCTGGCTGCGGACAAGCTTGCGGACATCGCCGTGTTCCAGGACGGAAAGGCCCTGACCGTGGAGGACATCAAGCCGTATCTGATTACACAGGAACAGGCGGACCAGAACAGGAGAGCGTACAAGTATATCGCTGAATGGACCGCTTCACATCAGGGATATTTCAGCGATAATCCAACTGAAAATCATGGTACACAGTACGGCGTATTTGAGAACGAAGATGGCAAAGACTATGTATGTATCATTCGGAGCAGACTGGACGATATCTTGGAAGGAAAGTTCCCGTCCGCAAACGCTTTCCTGAGTTGGGCAAAAAGAAACAATATTATCAAGACAAACAGATTTGACAGTTATACGTCACAGCGGAGAATAGGCGATAGCAAAAAGCGGATTTCATGCGTTGTGATGAAGCTCCCGGATGAAGAAGACGGGTTCACAGACGTTTCAGGCGACGATGACCTGCCGTTTTGATGAAAAATGCTACAGCCGACTACAGTTGACTACAGTGCTGACTACAGCAAAAATGCTGATATATCAGGGCGAACTACAGTAACTACAGTAAATCGGGATACACACACATATATATAAAGGACTATGTGTTTTACAGCAAAGACAAGAAAACAAAATAATATGTCCTCACGCGCGTAGGGTGTATATGCCAAAACACTGTAGTCACTGTAGTTTAGCCTGATACCACAGGGACTTTTACTGTAGTCAGGACTGTAGTCAGACTGTAGTTACTGTAGTCAGAAACATAAAGAAAGGGGAAACATGAGTAAAAAGTTTGTAAGAGTAACAGTATTTGAATGGGACGATGACTACAAGCATCAATTTACAAGAGTGGCGTATTTCAATGTCGATGACGTTGCAAGTATAGGATATACGTGGAACGGGAAAAAGAGTGAATCATTGCTAAGTACACTACATGACAATAAAACATACAGCATATTAGAAACGCCGGAAGAAATCGTCAGACAAATAGACGGTAGGTAAGAAAGGAGAAACAAACTATGAAACTTTCAAAGTGTGACGTGTGCGGAGCGGTGAAGAAACCAGAAACAATGTCACGTTTCTTGTTTAGAGGACCATTCATCAGCATGGAAGCACCACAAACCAAACCGTATGTCGAAAACGACCACAATCCTGTTGCAATGGAAAACGAGTTTGACGTCTGCGATAAATGCGCGGCAAAAATCTTGACGGACCTGATGCACAAGGAAATATACCCGTCATACATGACGATGTTAGAAGAGCAGGAAGGAAAGGAAGTGCATTCAGAATCATGAAAATCAGACTATTCGGCGTGGTTGAAGCAGAAGGCGAACCGGAAGAACTGTCCGTATTTGTGTCCCTGTTCTTCAGCGGAATGAAACAGATAGCAGAACTCCAGGCAGAACAGGAACAGAACAGCGCGGTCAGCGAGTTGATGAAGAGCATCGACGAAGCAATGCGGAACGGAAAACAGAACCAAAGCAGGGGGTGATACCATCAGAACGTACCGCTACTATCAGAACTGGGGAAAGTACAGGGGTGCTGCCGGGTGCATGATCAGGTTTTATCTTCCCCGTTCCGACCTGACGGACACGGAGGACCTGTCCCCGGCAAGCCTGAGGGCCTGGGAAGCGTGTGACCGGGCGTTTCGTTCCCTGTCCGGGATGGAGCGTCAAATCGTCCGGGCGTACTATTCAGAATCCAGCGACAAAACAAACAGAACGCCGGAACCGCTCCGCAGAGTTGCGGAAACCTACGGGATGGACATAGACTCTGTCAAGCGGACCGTGGATAAGGCAATCCGGATGGTAGTCATCGGGCGTGGGCTGGCGGATGAATGAAAGGGGTTGGTGATGACATGAACCTTGACGAGATTGAACGAATCAGAACGGCCATGAACATCAACGAACAGGCGCGAACCAAGCGGAAAAGGGGTGATGATATGACAGACCAGGAACGCAGAACATATACAATTACTTATCCTGACGTGATGAGTTTGGAAGAACTGCAAAACGAAAATCAGAAATTGCGGGACGTTATTACAAAACTGACAAACAAACTGGCAGCCATGGAACGGCAGCTAAAGGAATCAGAAAAACAGAACGGAACCATTATGATCACGGCTGACACTATCAACCACGTCCTGGACCGGGTCGCAAGCGTGACGTTCAGAAAGTAACATGGCGAACGTTATCAGAACATAACGCTCAGTTCAACGAGAACGCACCAAAAAACGTTTCTACGCTGTCGACAGTATTCTTGGTAGGGTAAGAATCAGAACGCGAAAATAAGCGGAAAAACGTGAGCAAATAAAGCAAACAGAAAAATCAATCAGAAAGCAGGTGATAACATGAATGACGAAATTGATATTCAGAACCAGGTAAGCGGTGAATCAAACGATGGTAATAACCATATCATTGATATTGTCCGTGAAAAAAAGAAACGAGGTAGCAAGTCCGCTTCCGTTGAGGCAACTACCACAGCGTCAAAACCGGAACTTAAAACCATGATCGGCAATGTCCTTTACTGGTACAACCGAGAAATCGTCCATACCGATGAGGAATGCGCTGAACGCCTTAACGAGTTCTTCCATCACGTCGGCGAAACAGGCGAAATCCCTACTGTCGAAAAAATGTGTCTCGCTTTGGGCACAGTTAGACAGGTTGTCTGGGAATGGGAGAATGGGAGTAAAGGCCATATACGTGCTGACATGATAAAAAAAGCTAAGGAAATTTTGGCTGCTTTAGATGCCGAATTAGTCTCAAACAACAAGCTTCCTGTCGTGTCCTACATTTTCAGAGCGAAGAATTTTTACGCGCTTAGTGATAAGACTGAGGTCGTACTTACGCCTAACTCTCCGCTTCAAAACATGGACGCAGGAGAAGCACAAAAGAAAATTATTGACGCTATCCCGACAGAAGCATCAGAAACAGAATAATATTATGGTCCGTATCAAACATGGTACGGACCATTTTATTTGTGGTATCAGGTAAATATAATAATAATAAATAAAATAATTATATAATAATATATATACAGTTGTACAGTATATTATATATATTATGTTTACGACGTGTCAGGTTGCTTTTTGCTTGAAATACTCATGGCTGTACATGGTGCAAATCAGAAGAAAACGCTTGTTGCATCAATGCTTTTTGCGTGGTAAAGGTGCTGTTTTCCCTGTCCGGGTGGAAGCGGAACGGGGTTGTTTCCATCCGGAAGTGGCATCTGCTGGGCTGTGGTTCACGCCTTGGATTGGTGGAGACGAGCATCACCAGCAGCGGACCAGCACAGCAGAAAATTAGCAACACAACGGAAACAGAACGGCAAGCGGTGTTTAAAACCGTCATAGTTGAATCAGAACGGCTTAAATCATGGCTTGTGTATGGTGGCGGTATAAGTTTATGGGTAAAGCAGAAACCTTGCTTAAAACGCAAAAAATCGGCATTAAATGAGAAACGACAATCAGAACACAGCAGGACGCAAACAGAACAGGGCTTTTCCGGTTGGTTTCGGACGGCTCCGGCCCCTCCAGCAGCGCCCGGTCTGGACGCCCGGACAGAAAAAACCGCCCATGATTAGGGCGGTGGGTGGTGAATCAGAATGTATCATAGGTTGATTACCAAACAGGATTGGCCTTGCTTAGTTCCCATTCAGTGCCATACTTTTCGGCGTGGGCTTTTTCGTAAGCGGTGAAGAAATCCTGTTCGGATTCAAAGCCTTCATCCGCGAGAGCTTCCCGGATTTCGTCATCCATCATCTGGACGGCAGCTTCAAAATCAATTTCATGACCGTTTAAATTTATAACCTTCATTGTCTTGTCCTCCTATATTGTTTCGCTTTGATTATGATACATCAGAATTTTATGAATTGCAAGCAAAAAATGATGTTACTGGACGGTGAATCTCCGGACTGTGGTGGTCTTGGTGTACTGGGCAGCGATGTCGGGAAGGGCCTTCTTTAGGGCGGTTGTATCGACACGGCTGGAGGTCACGTTTTTATAGGTGACTTTGTAGGGACCTGCCATGAGCAATTCGGAATCGCCCATGTGCGCCTTGATCTCATCCTGGAGTGCGGTCATCTCCGCTTCGATTTCCTCCAGCATCCTTTTCAGTTCCTGGTATTCGGTGACTTTCGCGGTGATTTCTGTGATAGACATGTTCAGAACCTCCTCTTTTTCTCACAGTTTTGCAACGGTGACGAGCTTGTTACATACGTTTTCGGTGAACTTCGCCGTCTGTTCATCGCACATCATACGGGCAACTGTGGCAGACTGACGGGCGGCCATATAGATTCGCTCGACGAGTTCCTTATAAGCGGGAACCTCCAGCAGGTCCGGAACGTTCAGAACCTCAGACAAAACAGAACTGGTAGCCAGTTGAATTGACTGGCAAATATGGATAGTTTCGGAATAGTCTTTCATCTGCTTCTTTGCCATTTTCTTTTCCTCCTTATGCTACACACTTTTTACTGGTCCACCAATCAATCATTTGATGCTGTTCTTCGTCGGTGATGTAGGGCAGTTCGTATAGATCGCATTTGCAGCCCCGCTTGTAAAATCCGTAAGCCTTGTGCTCCAACTGCGGGTCCGGGAACAGTTCGCAGCCCGGACGTTCCACCAACAAACGGGAATGTGCTTTTGTCGCGGTCCTTAGTCCCACGATAGCGGTCATATTTACGCGCAGTTCGGTGTTTATGACGGTAGCATTGACACATTGAGAACCGGCGATAACGTGGATTTTGCTGGCCCTGGAAAGCTGGAGAAGACGCTGCAAAAGGGGCTTTGCTTGCTTTTTGTTCGTCAAGAGCAGGTCCGCAAGCTCGTCGATAATGATGTAAATATCGGCCCCGTCGTACAGCTTCAGGCCGCGCCGCTGCATGTCGTTCAGGCGCTCGTCCATGATGGCGATTGCATATTGTAGGGCGGCAATCTGTTCGGACTGTTCGGAAGCATAGCGGAGAACGTGCGGAAGGTTCCGCCACTGAAAAAGCTCTGTCCGCTTCGGGTCAATCAGAATCAACTTTGTCTTTGCCGGGGAATGATACAGCACTGTTTGAATAATGCCATTGATGACGCAACTTTTACCGCTGCCGACTTCACCGGCAACCAGCACGTTGTGCTGCTGGGCAATGTCAATAAACAGGTTGTATGCGTCCCCTTCCGGCGTCCTCCAGCGCTTTACGCTGTGCAGGGCTGGAGGAGTGCCGACCTTGTTGTGATTGAAGAAAAGCAAGTTATCTTCTCTCCTTTCTTCCGGTTCCCTTGTTGACGTTGTTTCCTGCCGTCTCTCGCTCCGGCTTGCGGGCTGTTTGTCCTGGCCGCCTTGATCCAGTTCCGGCTTTTACACCTCCGGACAGTGGGCCGTTTTACGTCCCGGCCTGGACGGGTCGCCCTGTCTCGTCGGGCCGCGTGCCATTTTTTGCTGGATGGCCTGAACCAGTTTTTTCTGGGGCTTTCCCCGTCCCATGGGCTTGTGTGGTTTGTCTCTTTGTCTTGACTCTGCGGGGCCGTTTCCGGCCTGCTGGCCTTGTCACCAGCATGGGCATTAAGACGGGGCGAGAATGGCCCCGGTTATGCTGTTTCCTGTGCTGCTCTGATCGCTTTTACGGCCCTGTTAGCCGCCTGGAAGAGCGCTCTTGCCTGAACGTCAAGCCACTCCTCGCGGCTGTTCGGACGGCGCTCCCCGTTGCGCGTCTTCTTCAGTTCGGACGGGCTGCAAAGTCTTTCCGCGATGTCTCCATCATAGATCAGTGCTGATCCGCCCCAACTGTATTGGCTCCAGTCGCTCGCTCCGTTGAGCATTGCCTCCCGGATGGCGTCTCCGCTGCTGATCTGTTCGTCCTTAAAATATCCGCCCTCCGCTGCCTCCTGCAACTGCTCCAGTAGTTCGTGGCTGTACACGCTCACACCTTTGTCCCAGGCGCTCCGGTCTTTCCTGCTGTTGATAATGTTCATGGCCTTTTCAATCGTCTTCATTGTTTCGTCCTCCTTCATTTTTTGCGGGCTATCCGCGACGCCTCGCGGCGTTTCGGCCGGTTGCCGTCCGGCTCTCATCGGGCGGAGATTAAACGATGTAGCGGGCTTTTTGCTGGTCTGTCATTGCAAGCCATTTTCTTTCGGGAATGTATACCCACTTGTAACCGTATTTTGTGGGCTTCTTTGTGTCTTGAACCATTACGCAAACTTTACTTCCTTTTACAACGTACATTTTTTTATCCTCCTTATGCGGATACCTTGACTTTTGATAACAGTCTTATGGCTATGTTTGCCTGGTCAAATGCAAGGCTTCCTCTGTAATACAGATCGTTTACTGTTCTTGCTGCTTCCATGAGACTAACGAAACCATTTTCAAGGTGATGTCTTAGACATTCGATGTCTGGATTGTTGTATACTTTCTTTTCTTCTTTCGTCATTGTCTTTTCCTCCTTTGGTTTGTTGGTTGTTAGTGCTTACTCTTTACATTTACTATTATACACAAATTTTAGTAAATGTCAATAGTCTTTTTATTATTTTTCTTGAAAAATTGTAATTATTTTGATTTTTGTCCTGCTCCGGAGTCGCTGTCCTGCTCCGCCTGTCATAGGCCTTGGCTTGCCTGCCGTCCCGTTCCGGATCTGTTCGTCCGGCGTCCGCTCGTCCTGTGCTGATCTGTACGCCCTCTGCCCTCCTTCCGTTTGTCCTGGTCCTGGGCTTGCGTCCTCCGCCTGCTGTCCTCCGCTGCTCCGCCTGTCCTGCTCCGCCTGTCCTGGGCTGTCTGTTCGGACGGCCATTCAGCAGCTCCAGCAGCAGCACAGCAGGGACCTACCCGACGGGGACACGGCCCAGCCAGGCCCCGGCTTAATAACCCCATTCCGGAGAGAAAAAAACAAAAAAGTTATATATAGAGTTAGAAAGCCGCGAAAAACAAAAAAGGCTTCATTGAAAGTTCATGAAGCTGTAAAAGCAAATTTCTTGACACTGAGTATGCGATTTGATATAGTAACGGTATCGACGCATTGTCGATGAAGGAAGGTTTTGAAATGAGTGGGAGAATGATTTCTTTGGCTGAATATGCCGAAAAACATGGATTGTCTCCTGTTTCGGTCAGGCATAAATGTCAGCGTGGAAATGTGCCTGGTGCTATTAAAATCGGACGCAACTGGTGTGTTCCGGAAGATGCGCCATACGACGACCACCGTATTGTTACTGGCAGATATGCTGGTGAGAAACGGAAAAGAAAGAAGTAAAAAACTTTTTTAAAAGATTATTAAAAATAAATAATTTTTTATATTGACAATAGGCCGATATAGTCCTATAATAACATCATCAACAGAAAGGATGGTGTTGCGGATGACTTATGAAGCATTAAGGGAAGTTTTCAGCGAAGCAGAATGTACAGTATGTCGGGTAGAGGAGCTATCAGAACAAAGTTGCACACTATTACAAGATGTTTCGGAAGACTATTTCTGCAATGTTGATGCTGAGAAAAGAATTATGAAAGTGCAAATGGAATGGAACAGGATTGGCAATTTGGTTAGGATCATAGAAAACCTACAAGGACTGATTATTAACCAGTGCAATCAGTTGGAAAACGTAATTGAAAAGGCATTAAATTGCGAAAGCAAGAAAGAAGGAGAAGAAAAGAATGATGCAGCAGAATGATGAAAGAACAGAAAAAAGATTTTTGACTGTAAAAGAACTGGCTGAGTATCTGCGCATAGGCATTTCAAACGCCTATAGGCTGATTAAGGAACCGGGCTTTCCATCCGTGAGGGTCCTGAATGACAGATGGATTATTCCGAAAGACAAACTTGACCAGTGGATTGAAGAACGCATTGGAAGGGTGTGACGATATGTATGAAGGCACGGTGATGCCGAAATTGAAAATCGACCCAGAGTTTCAAGGTAAGATTCCTCCGCTGACGGATATAGAATTTGAGCAGTTAAAAGAAAATATCTTGGAAGCCGGAGAAGTATTTGAACCCATTGTCGTCTGGAACGAAACCATTGTTGACGGTCACAACAGATACAAGGTGATTCAGGAGCATCCGGAAGTCAAGTGGCGTACACGAAAAATGGATTTTGCAGATAAATGGGAAGCTATCGACTGGATGTGTAAAAACCAACTTGGCAGGCGAAACCTGACGGACGTTCAGATGACGATTCTCAGGGGAAAGATGTATGAGGCAAGAAAGAAAAGTATTGGTAATAAAGGAAGTAGAGACGAGAACGGAAGATTCCAATTAGATCAAAATGATCCAAATGGTGAAAGAAACAAATCAACTGCTGAAACAATAGCAAAAGAACTTGGCGTTTCTGAACCGACCATCAAACGCTCTGAACAGTTTGCCAAAGGATTCGATGCTATTCAAAGAGAAGACCCAACACTTGCCAGTGAAATATTATCCGGAAAGAAAAATGTGAATAAGGGAGATGTGATCAATATTGCGAAGGCAGCAGATGAACAAAAGCCTGAGATGATTCAGGCCATCAAGGAAGACAAACCATTTAAAATCGGGAAAGGCTTTGGAAGACCAGCAGCATACAGAAAACAGATGGATGAAATTCAAGCTCTTGTCGAAGACATGTATGATGAGAACAAGGAATACACGTTTGAAAATATGCTCATGGAAATCAGGGTTAATTCACAGAACTTTGTCAACATGATACAGAACATCATCAAAGACCGGAAAAGCCTGA
>Ga0247611_10005488_pt1 | contig 16739 bp, 14 predicted proteins | sample 177DNAGHGhighgp2_FD_192422 | JGI IMG/M metagenome (GOLD analysis project Ga0247611, IMG submission 192422) | Sheep rumen microbial communities from Palmerston North, Manawatu-Wanganui, New Zealand - 1770 DNA GHGhigh gp2 | ecosystem: Host-associated > Mammals > Digestive system > Stomach > Rumen... | reverse complement strand
AGTAAATTGATATCCTCCAACAGTGTCATTGTTAACTTGATATTGTAATGACATTGTTTGTGGTGTTGATCGATAATTTGTCTCTATCGTTTTAGGATCAAGTGTTATTTCTCCAATAGTAGAAGAGCTTACACACTTTCCATATATTGTACGAATAGAAAATTTAGCTTTAGTATTTTCATTTATGCTTTCTCCACCGCCATTTTTATCTGTATTCCAACCATTACATACATATCCACTACCTTCGATGCTAGTTATTCCCGGCAATTCTCCAAATTCGTCTCCTGGTGTATATAACTTTTGAATTTTATCACCATTTCTAACCCATCCATCGGGTAAATTTGTTATTTCTCCTTTATTTGGATCTGCAGTTACTAAAACCTGCCCATTGCAAGCAGGATTTTCTACTCGATAGTATGACTCTTGTTCTTTTTCATTATCTATTAAGTATTCATTAGTTTCACTTGCTGTTAACTTTTTACCGCATGTTATTCCTACATAATACTTATATTTATTGGCTCCAACTTTTTCAATAGTGAAACTATCTTCTTTATTTAATAGGCATTCTCCTAAGTTTATATCTGGATTAAATGCTAATAGATCCTCAAAAGTTATTTCGTTAGTACAATCATAATCATCATTATAATTATTCCATAAATCTTTAGAATGATCAGCATTATATAGTTCTAGATTTTTTATTAATACTTTTTCAATAGCTTTTCCATTTTCTACTCTACTTTCGTCTAATGTTTCTAATATGTTAGGAATTAATAGTACACCAAGTATAACTATTATAACTATTACTAGTAATAATTCTACTAATGTGAAACCCGTTTTATCATTTAACTTAACTTTTAGTTTCATAATAATCACCTATTATATTTTTCTAATATAATTCTACTATAAAAAAACTTTTTTTACAATAAAAAAAAGACGATATTTTCGTCTTTTTAATTATTCAATAATTTCAGTAACTTTACCAGCACCAACAGTTCTTCCACCTTCACGAATTGAGAATTCAGTTCCTTTTTCAATTGCGATTGGGTGAATTAATTCTACTGTCATACTTACATTGTCACCAGGCATAACCATTTCAACTCCTGCAGGAAGTTCGATTACACCAGTAACATCTGTTGTTCTGAAATAGAATTGTGGTCTGTAGTTAGCGAAGAATGGAGTATGTCTTCCACCTTCTTCTTTAGATAATACATATACTTCAGCAGTAAATTTCTTATGAGGTGTAACGCTTCCTGGTTTAGCTAAAACTTGTCCACGTTCAACTTGTTCTCTAGAAATTCCACGAAGAAGTACTCCTGCGTTATCTCCAGCTTCAGCATAGTCTAATGACTTTTTGAACATTTCAATTCCTGTTACTACAGTTTTTTGAGTTGGTTTAATACCAACGATTTCAACTTCATCGTTAAGATTTAATTTACCACGTTCAACACGTCCTGTAACTACTGTTCCACGTCCAGTAATAGTGAATACATCTTCAATACTCATTAAGAATGGTTTTTCAGTATCACGTTCTGGAGTTGGAATCCATTCGTCTACAGCATCCATTAAATCTTTTATTTTTTGAACATATTCTGGATCTCCTTCAAGAGCTTTTAATGCAGAACCAGTAATGATTGGAGTATCGTCTCCTTCGAAACCATATTCATTTAATAGATCTCTAACTTCCATTTCTACTAATTCAAGTAATTCTGGGTCATCAACCATATCACATTTATTTAAGAATACAACCATTCTTGGTACTCCAACTTGACGAGATAATAAGATATGTTCTCTAGTTTGAGCCATTGGTCCATCTGTTGCAGCAATTACTAGAATTGCTCCATCCATTTGAGCTGCACCAGTAATCATGTTTTTAACGTAGTCAGCATGTCCTGGACAGTCTACGTGAGCATAGTGTCTTTTTGCAGTTTCATACTCAACGTGTGCAGTATTAATTGTAATACCACGTTCTCTTTCTTCTGGAGCTTTATCGATATTAGCATAATCAACGAATTGTGCTCCACCTTGTTCTGCTAAAACTTTAGTAATAGCAGCTGTTAATGTAGTTTTACCATGGTCAACGTGTCCAATTGTACCAACGTTAACGTGTGGTTTACTACGGTTAAATTTTTCTTTAGCCATATTAAATTTTTCCTCCTTTTTTTATTTCATTTAATATTGTATCTAACAATTGAATTTTTTTCAACTGTTTCTGCTATTTTTTAATTAATTGCCACTTTTCTTAATAATTTCTTCGGCAATTGATTTTGGTACTTCTTCATAGTGATCTGGTACCATTTGGAATGTTCCTCTTCCTTGTGTATTTGATCTAATGCTTGTAGCATAACCAAACATTTCTGAAAGTGGAACCATAGCTGAGAATTTGATTGAATTACCACGAGATTCTTGTGATAAAGGTTTACCACGTCTTGCAGTAATGTCTCCCATTACGTTACCAAAATATTCTTCTGGTACAACGATATCTACTTTCATGATTGGTTCAAGGATTACAGGTTTACATTTATTTTTAGCTTCTTTTAAAGCTAGAGATGCTGCAACTTTGAAAGCCATTTCACTTGAGTCTACATCATGGTATGATCCATCATATAGAGTTGCTTTAACATCGATCATTGGATAACCTGCAAGAATACCTGTTTGAAGGGCATCTTGAAGTCCTTTATCAACAACTGGGATATATTCACGAGGAACTACACCACCAACTATTGCATCAACGAATTCATAACCTTTGTCATGATTTGGTTCAAACTTAACCCATACGTGTCCATATTGTCCACGTCCACCTGATTGTTTAATATACTTACCTTCACATTCACCTGCTTGAGTGATTGTTTCACGATAAGCAACTTGTGGTTTACCAACATTAGCTTCTACTTTGAACTCTCTTCTCATACGATCTACTAGAACGTCTAAGTGAAGTTCTCCGATACCAGCGATTATTGTTTGACCAGTTTCAACATCAGTGTGAACTTTAAATGTTGGATCTTCTTCAGCAAGTTTTTGAAGAGCGATTGCCATTTTATCTTGATCTGCTTTTGATTTTGGTTCAATAGCAAGTTCAATTACTGGATCTGGTACTTCAATTGATTCAAGAACTATTGGTTTCTTTTCGTCACATAGTGTATCTCCAGTAGTAGTATTTTTTAAACCAACTGCTGCTGCGATATCACCTGTATATACTTCAGATATTTCAGTTCTATCGTTAGCATGCATTTGAAGAATACGTCCGATTCTTTCTTTTTCATCTTTTGTACTGTTTAGTACATATGATCCACTTGATAAGTGTCCTGAATAAACTCTAAAGAAAGTTAAACGTCCAACGAATGGATCTGTCATAACTTTAAATGCTAGAGCTGAAAATGGTTCAGTATCACTTGGATGTCTTTCATCTTCTTCTCCATTTAATTTATTTCCTTTAACTGCAGGAATATCAAGTGGAGATGGTAAGTAATCAATTACTGCGTCAAGTAAAAGTTTTACTCCCTTATTTCCAAGCGCTGTACCACACATGAATGGGAAGAATTTAGCTTGTAATACTCCATTTCTAATTGCTCTTTTGATTAATTCTACTGGAATATCTTCACCTTCAAGGTATTTTTCCATTAATTCATCATCAAATTCTGCAATAGTTTCAAGCATTATTGTTCTATATTCTTCTACTTTATCTTTCATGTCTTCAGGTATTTCTATTTCTTGTGCATCTTCGTTTTCTCCTCCATCGTAATGATAAGCTTTTAATGTAATTAAATCGATAACTCCATTAAATTCACTTTCTGCTCCGATTGGAAGTTCGATTGCTGCAGTGTTAGCTCCTAAACGGTCTTTAACACTTTGCAGACTCATGTAGAAATCTGCCCCTATTTTATCCATTTTATTTGAGAAGATAATTCTAGGAACATGATATTCATTAGCTTGTCTCCATACTGTTTCTGATTGTGGTTCTACACCAGCATTTGAATCTAGTAAAAGTACAGCACCATCTAGTACTCTTAAACTACGTTGTACTTCAACTGTGAAGTCTACGTGTCCTGGAGTATCGATAATGTTATATCTGTATCCTTTCCAGAATGCAGTTGTTGCTGCAGATGTGATAGTAATACCACGTTCTTTTTCTTGTTCCATCCAGTCCATTTGAGATTCACCATCGTGAGTTTCTCCAATTTTGTGGATTTTCTTTGTATGGAATAAAATACGTTCAGTTGCTGTAGTTTTTCCGGCATCGATATGTGCCATAATTCCAAAGTTTCTTGTTTTTTCTAAACTAGTTTGTCTTGCCATATTTAATTCCCTTTCCTACCATCTATAATGTGCAAACGCTTTATTAGCTTCTGCCATTCTATGTGTATCTTCACGTTTTTTAACTGCTGCACCAGTTCCTGCTGCTGCATCAATTATTTCATTTGCTAAATTTTCAGCCATTCCATGACCACCACGTAATCTAGCATAATTTATTAACCATCTAAGTCCTAGTGTTTGAGATCTTTCAGCAGATACTTCAATTGGAACTTGATAGTTAGAGCCACCAACACGACGAGATTTAACTTCTAAAGCTGGTTTGATATTTTCAATAGCTTCGTTAAATACTTCCATTGGTTCTCTTCCAGTTTTTTCTTTTATCATGTCAAATGCACTATAAAGAATTTTTTCTGATTTACCTCTTTTTCCATCTACCATCATAGAGTTAATTAACTTAGTAACAACTTTAGATTTATATATAGGATCTGGTAAAACATCTCTTTTAGGTGCTCTTGTCTTACGCATATTTTATCCTCCTTTTATATTGTTTTATTTTATTTTCCTTTTTTAGTTCCATATTTAGAACGTGCTTTTTTACGATCTTTAACACCTTGAGTATCCATAGTACCACGTACGATGTGATAACGAACCCCGATTAAGTCTTTAACACGTCCACCACGAATAAGTACAACGCTGTGTTCTTGAAGATTGTGTCCTTCTCCAGGAATGTAGCAGTCTACTTCTTTACCGTTAGATAATCTAACACGTGCATATTTTCTTAGTGCTGAGTTTGGTTTCTTTGGTGTTTTAGTACCAACTCTGACACATACTCCACGTTTTTGTGGTGATGCAACGTTAGTTGTTTCTTTTTTAATTGTGTTCATTCTAACTCCAAGTACTGGAGATTTAGATTTTCTTGTCTTATCTTTTCTATTTTTTCTAACTAATTGGTTTATTGTTGGCATAACTTCTCCTTTCCACACACATATCCAGGTGTATCATTTTTCTTAATTTTTATAGGACTTGTTTTCGCAAGTCCAATAAAACTCAACGTTAGTAATATATCATTTAGATATATTTTTGTCAATATATTTTATTATTTTTTATGCTTTTTTACACATTTTATAATATGTGATTTTTTAGATACTATTACATATTATAACCATTTATTGTTCTTATTGGTTTTTCGTTATTATTTAAATATTTATCTAAATCTAAATCAATTTCTATTTCCCCGCAATAGTTATCTTCAATGTAATTTGTATAGAAATTTATAAATATTGAAAAGCTATTTTTATAACATCTTATAATAGAAGCATTTATTTCTGGATCTATTTCTGCTTTACCATTTATAGTTAATATAACTGTTCCTTCTGCAATATAATCATTGAAATCAATTCTTTTTTCATCTGTTATTTTTAAAAGTTCTTCCATTTTACAATTTAAGCAAAATTCAAAATTATAAGTATTTTTATCCACATTACCACTTACATTGATTAATAAAGTTTCATATTCTTCTTCTTTCTTTTCTTTAATATGGTGAATAGATTGCTTTATTTTATTAATTTCTATCTTTTCTTCGTTTACTTTGTTTAAACTTGCTATTTGAAACATATACTTACTCCTTTTTTATTTTATTTTCCTATCTACATTAATATTATCATAATAATGTTCATATTCTTTTAATATTTTATTTAAAAGTAATAATTTTAGATTTATTTCATTATCATACTTAAATGACATTTTATCTATTACTTGTGATTCTGGCATAATACTTCTTATATCATGTGTTTTATATATTTTTCCATTGTATTCTTTTTCTTTAATTAAATCACTTGATATTAGTAGTTCTTTTCCACTTTCTAATCTTTTTTTATTTTCTTTTTGAATGGCTTCGAACATTTCGTCATCAGTAATAGATGCCATATTTGTTAATACTGTACTATTTATATCTATATCATTAAATAAAGATGCTCTAGTTATTACTCTTGTACTTCCTTGTGCTGCAATAGATTTTTTAGGAGCTAATCTTCCAAAATAAGACTCTTCATTACCTTCATTTATATAAAGATTACCAATCTTATCTGATCTTAACGAATTATATTTATGGGGAATATATAGTCCTTTTTTTAATAAATATTCTTTGTTAATTTCTGAACTTAGTTTTATCAAATCATCACTTGATACTCTTATACCTGCATGTCCTGAATATCCACCTAAAGCGTTAGCTTTTAGGTCATTAACAGAACCATCTATATTTGGAGTTCCTGTTACTAAATGCAATTTATCTTTTGGTACTGTTAAATATGTATTATTTAAATTATATGGTTTTAAAATATATTCATTTAGTAATTCTTCAAATGTTTTATCTGTTACGTATTCCATAACTTCTTTCATTACCATCATACCAATATCATTATAATTGTACTTGCCTATTCCTGTTACTTCTACATTATATAGTTTATTTTGTGCATTTGTTTTATTTTTTGTATTTTCAATTAAACAACTTGTTTGAAATTTTGATGAAAATCTAAGTATATCTTCCACAGTAACGTTTCCTGCATTTTTAAATCTAGGATCTATATCTTGTATTTTTTCATCTAGTTCAAATACGCCTTCATTTATTAATTTATAAGCAAGTAACTGGGTATATAGTTTTGTAATAGATGATACATCAAAAAGAGATTCTTTTGTAAGAGGTAATCCATTTGTTCTAGTTAATCCTCCATATATATTTATATTTATATTATCTACTTTTAAACTAGACATAATACCAGGCACATTATATTCATTCATTATATTATTTAAGTCTTTTATAGAGTCTTCAATAATTATATCTATTATTTCTTCAGGTGTCTTATCTTTATTGTTTTGTAAAATGTATTTTGTATCATTTAATACTTTTATTACTTCTTCTTTTTTTGCATAAACAGTACATTTCATATAGTCTGTTACTAATTCATCTATTATTTTATCTATCATGGGTTTCTCTCCTTTTGATAGGTTATTATAGCACTTTTTATAAAAATAAAAAGTAGGAAATTATCCTACTTATTAGTTTTTATAATCCTAGCAATTCAAAATTATCGACGTCTTCATTTATTTGTTGTACTATATTTGATATTGAAGACTCTTCTAGATTTTTTTTAATATCACTAAATTTTTCATATAATACGCTTGGTCTATACATTAAAATATCTTTTATATTTGTTATTCCTATCGATGTTAGATATGATAATATTTTTTTTACATATGTTCTTGAAGAAGTTATATATACCCAATCATCATCTGTTAATTGATCTAATATTTCTTGTAATTCTTCTTCGGTTAAACCAAATTCTTTTAAATATTGCATTATCTAGCACCTCCTTGTATGGATTTAGCGTTTATGTCATTTTTCATCTTATTATATATATCATTTTTAAAATATGTACCATAAGCAATTGAGAACAAACGCATGCTATTTTCATCAAATGTGTCATTTGGATGGTCTAAATTGTATTCTTTTAAAGATTGATATAATCTAAGAACTTTATACCTTGATATTCTCACACCGTCAATTATATATAAGTAGTCTGCATTTGGTACAGAATATTGTTCATCTAATTGCTTAATGAACGCTGAATCAAGGATATTTTTATCAGTTTCTAGTTTTATATAATCAGGCGTATTTATAGCAATTTCCATTTTTTCATAATTTTCTAGATCATTATTAAACACTAGTGATGTCATATCATTTTTTTCAGCGTATGCTTGTCTGTTTTCTTGGGATTTTGTTCTTTTTCCTTTCTTACTTTTAAGCTGTTTGAATGGTTCCTCATTTAATCTAAGAAATCCATCACATATGTGGAAAAATTCGTCTTTGAAATTTCTCTTGCTTCTTATTGCACTTTCTATTAAATCATTTGAAATTCCGTCTTGATGTTGAGTTTCTAAATATAGCGCATGTCCAGGCTCAAGGCCATTTATAACGGTTGGGTTTCCATTACAGTAAGTACTTAAACCATGTGATTCCCCTATGGCATGTGGACTGAACAAGTCACATTCTATCGCCATATCACACTTTGCGACACTATTTTGTTTAGAATTGCTTAACATAGACGCCTTAATTGGAATTCCATATTTTTTAAATACTCTAAAAGCAAAACTTACTACATCAGGACGTTGCCTAAATATAGATTTTTTATCATATTTTGTTCCTTCTTCATTGCATATTTTAATTATTTCGTAAATTTCTTCTCTAATTAGACCAGAGATAGCATTTTTTAGCATAGCCTTCGTATGGGTATTTCCATCTTTTGGCTTTTTTATTTTTAAATAATGCTTCGCTTTTTCTTGATCTACCCATAAACTTGGCATTTTATATATAAAATCATCATTAATTATATTGTTATATTCTAAATCCTCGTGAGCTGCTTTTACTGTATCTACCGTGCCATATAATAGTATGGCAAATAGATTGTCTGTATTTTCAAAGTTTTTATATAAATCGTGAATTATTAAATAATTAAGAATTGCCTTGATGTTTTCTTTGTCAGCATATTTTAGTATTTCTTCTTCATGTTCTTCAACAGTATCTTTGCAGTCTTTTTTATTATCTAATTCATAATTATCTATTATTTCAAAAATTTCTTTTTTATCAACTATTGGATTTTTTATTTCTTCTTCAAAGTCTAAACTTTGAACTTGTTCCTCAGTTTCTGCTAATTCAGTTTTATTTTTTTCTATATTGATATTGTGATTAAATATTTCTTTTAAAACTGTTATTCTTTCAGAAATAGGGTCTTTTTGAATCATTACTTGAATTAAATTCAAATCATCTTCTGACATTTTTTCACCAGAGTTAAGTTTATTTAGTATTTCTTGATATTGATTCTTTTCGAGAATATCTTTTTCTTGTTTTGCTATTTTTTCTTTTGTTTGTATTACAAATATCTTTATGTCATCACAAACTTTTTTAATGAAGTCTGCTCTACTACCACTTATTTCATATATATTGAATGGGTCATTTTCTCTATGTTTTATAGCATTCTTTTGCATATCTATAATGGCATCTGCGTATGTTTTAATTATATTTGGCTCTTCATTTTGATATATTGTTCTTATATAATTATCAACATTCTCATACTGACTTATGTTGTATATATCTTCTAATACTTTTTCTGCAAACGATTGTAGTTCTTCTAGTTCACTATTTGATATATTGTTATCAGAAACTTTCATTTCTTCTAATACTTTTTCTAAATTTTCTAATTTACTCTTTAGTTTTTCTTCTAACATAATATCCTCCTTATTTCATTTCCTTTGCTCTTGCAGATATTCTATCATATGCTGCAGAACTGTTTTTAATTATTTCTTTAATTTGTTCAAATGAAACATCTGGATTACTAAAGAGAGAATTCACTCTTGATATTCTGGCACTGTTTTTATTTGCCTTTGATTGTAGATAATCTATTCTATGGGAAGGTGCTATATCACAAACTAGTAATACACTTTCAAAAGTGTCTGGCAAATTATACTCTTCTTTTAATTTTTCTTTTGTATCAGCATTTACTGTTATAGGCCATAATGACATTCTTGTCTTTTTTGTTCCACATTTACAATTCCATATTTCACTATCTTGTTTGCCTATTCTAACTTTGCTTCCTTTTAAATGGTCACTTTTGATTTTTAGATTTGTAATCCAAGAATTCTCTTTATATTTAGATTCTAATGAATACTTTAATTCACTAGCTATTTGTTTTTGTTCTCCTGCATCTAGATTGTCTAAGTCATCTTCTATTGTAGATATTCCTTCTTCATTTTCTAAGAACAAAATGATATTTTGTGAACCTATATTGCTATATTCATTGTTTATTTTTGGAAAAAACACTGTTTCTATTTCTTCATCTATTGAAGTTATAATACCATTGATAGTATCATTAATATATTCTTTCCATGCTTCCTTTTCTGCTTTTCCCATATTCATATATTGTTTTAAAACTTCAATTGATGAATGTATGCTTTTTAAACTACTATTATTGGCATATTTTGGATTGTCTTTAATTGCATTATATTTATCTAATAATTCTTGTGCTGCTTCTATTGTTTCATGTTCTTCCTCTGCATTTTCTTTAAGTATATCTGGATTGTTTTCAAACATTACTACGCTTTCTCTTTTTTGTTTTTCTTCAATTGGTTCTTTTTTTACGTCTCTTATATCAGTTTCCAACTCTGTCTCTATTTCTTCTTTTGCTTGTTTTTGTGTTGTTATTGTTTTATGTATTTTTGCAATTTCATTAAATGCTTTTCTGCAGTTGTCTATGCAACTTTGTAAATCTATCAAATGTTTATAAGTATCATCACTTATATCTATTTTATTACCTAATTTTTTATTTAAATATAGGTATTCCGCTTCCATAGTTTGATATAAGTAATTATATTCGCTCATTACTCTAGAAAAGTCATCATCATATTTTATTATTCCTTCATTTATAATATCATTATAAACATTACTATAGAAACATTTATAATTAAATTCTTCTTCATCTTTAATTCTTTTTGCATATTGTTTTTTTATTGTATCAAACAAAGATTCTACCATGCTCTTTTTATCTTTTTTACTTAAATTGTTCCACTCTGTTAAATCTATTTGATCTTCTTTTGTTTCATATCTTTTTTTAGTAATTCTTTTATTATTTTCTTTTGGGGTTATAGTCTCTCCCTCTATGACTGATTCTTCTATGACCGGAGGTTCTATTTTTTCTTGGATAATTGGTTTTTCTTTGTTTCTAGCAATAAGTTTAATAGAAGTTAACGCTAAAAAGGTCCAAACGGCTTCTTGTTCTGCTTCTGATAATTCAATTTGATTAATGATACTTTCAAATTTTTCTAAAGATTCTAAAGTTAGTTCTTCGCTAGTAATCTTTTGAAGCATTAGTATTTTATCTTTTGTTTCTTCTAATTGTTTAATGTCTACATCATATTTTTCTTTTAGTAGTCTTTGTTCTTCTTCATATTCTGCTTCTCTTTTAACTCTTGTTTGCTCTATTTCATCCATTTTAGATTGTATAATTTGTTCATAATTATTATTTGACATAATATACCTCCGCTATTTTAATATACATTCTAATTGTATCATATAAACGTTATTTTGTGAAGAAAAAACAAGTTAAAAATAACATTATAACTTGTTTTATTTTTTATATAATTCTTTATAATTTTTATTATTTCTATTAATAGTGAAACTAATATCACTTTTTTTATTTGTAAAAAGTATTTTTTCATAAAGCACTCACTTTTTATCTTATCTTTTTGTTTTCATTAATACTTTCCGTAGTATTTATTTTATGTACTTCTTTTATTCTTTTTATTTCTTTTTTTTTTTTTTTCGTTTCATTTTTTTCTATTTGTACTTCTTTATTCATTTTTTCTTTATACTCATTAATCATATCATATATATCTGAATAATCTAGTTCATTATAATTTTTTATTTTTTTAAATGGTGCTGTTAATCTGCCATATTGTTCTGTACCACCATAGTATTTATTTCTAAATTCTTGATCCATTTTAATTGTTAAATTTCTTAGAAATTCATATGCTTCTCTTCCATAATTGCTCTCTATATACATCAGTCCTTTTGGTGGACAAAAAGCATATATATTCATAGTTTTTTCACCGAAGATTTGTTCTAATTCGTGGGCTATTTTTACTTCTTTCGGATAACCACATCCTGTTGTTTTTAAATTATATTTTTGAGCTATTTTTCTAGTATGATATTCAGTAAGCCCTTCTTCTAAAGCTTGGCCTCCATAAGAACCACAGAAATGCATTACTTCGTGTAATAGATTTTCTTCATAAAACTCTTCTGCTGTGGCTTTCTTTTTTGCTAAATGTTTTACATAATCTACAAATGTATTATCATTTATAACTACATTATTTTCATCGTATACTTTATGTTCTTCATCTTTAAATATTGGTAAGTATTTAACTATTTTTAATATTTTATCTGCAAGAAGTGGCATATATATTTTTGATTGATATTCATTTTTACTGATTAATTCATGGCCACAAAGACACGATATAGTACCTGTATCTTTAATGGTTATATGTTCTTTTAAATCTTTTATATTACTTAGTTCCTCATCTATATATTCTGGAATATATTCACCATATTCTTTATGTATTATTTTTATGTATTCTTCAGCTTGTTTAGATAGTTTTTCAATTATTTCTTCTTTCTTTTTTGGACTCATAGTATCCCCTCAACATAAGTATATCATATTTTTATTTTTTCATAGAAAAAAGTGCATTACTTTGCACTTTTTAACGTTTGTTTTGACTTAAATAATTATATTCTTGTTCACTTATATAGTTTTGAAGTTCATAAGAGTTTACAAAACTTTGACTCTCTTTTGCATATGCTAGTTCATCAATGTTATTTATTATTTCATCAAAATTATTTAATACTCCATTTTTAACATTATCATTGTCTGCTCCTATGCCGGTTTGCTTATTTGCTAATAGTTTAAGTTCACCATCTTGTACTATATATAGTGCTTGATGAAAAATATAGTCTCCTTCATATAATGGCTTTTGTTCACCATATTTTTGTATGTCTTCTTCACTCATATATGGCACACTCATATCTTTTTTTACTGTGACTTTATATTCATATAATAAATAGTGATTATTGTATATGCCTTTTAACTCTCTTAAGTTTAATTCTGCATCCGCATAAGATTCGTGAAAACCTTCGCCAAAAAGTTTTCCTATCCATTGATAATCATTTGGAACGACTATAAGACTATTATATTTAAATAATGCTGGGCCATAAACATCATTGTTCGTTATTTCTTCTAAAAAATTGCCAGACTTAAATTTACCTTGTCTTACTGTATATACTAATTCTTGAGTTTTCCAAGTTCTATTTACCATATCTTCAATGTCTATATACTTATCGTATGAAGCAGTATCTTCATCTACAATATCCATATGATTAGACACTGTTGTATTCGTTATTATTCTTAATTCTTTATCCAATTTTTTTTCATATTCACTTTTTTCTACACTATAAACCACTTGGCTTGTTGTTATATCTTGTATATTTTTCTTATCATCTGTTTTAGCACAACCAGTTAATCCAAAACTTGCTACTCCTAAAGACACACTAAGAACTACAGCACCTATTTGTTTCTTGATATTGTCTTTGTAAATCTTTGTATTTTTCATTATATTATCCCCCTTAAAAATACGACGATATTATACTATAAATTAATCTTTTTGTCAAGCAATTACACTTTTCACATATAAAAAAGTGTACTATTGTACACTTTGATTGTTATTTTTAATAATTTTATCCATTATCTCATATATTCTATTCCATTCTTCTTGTGATTCAGGAACTTCTAAAAACTCATATGTATTTGGATCATATATTGCTGCGAAAACTTTTAATTTGTTGTTTTGATCATATGTATTATCTGTATATATTATATAATTCTTTTTATTATCTTCATTTTTAAAAGTGAATAAAACATCATATTCTTTTTTTGTACCATCTTTAAGCGTTGTATATATTTTTTTCTTTTCTTCCATTATCTTGCACCCCTTTTATTTTCATCATCATTTGTTAATAAGTCTATTTTTTCTTCAAGTAATGCTAGTTCTTCATCAATAGCTTGTTGTCTTTTTAAGAATTCTTCTTGATATTTAGCAAAAGCATCTGTTTCTTCTTTCTTTTTAGCTATTATTGTTTTTACTCTTTTACTTACTTCTTCAAGTTCTTGATATCTAGTATGTTGTTCTTCAGTAATACCTATTCTTCCATCAGATGGTGCAAAGACATTAACATTACCTATTGTTTCATCTCTATTTAGAATAATTCCTCCAGCAGCTTTAAATGTTTCATCATAGTTTTCTTGTACATACCATTCTATAGCATCCACATCCATTCCTTCCGGAACTATTTCTTGAATATTAAGAGGTACTATTTCACTAAGATCAAGGTTATCAATTCTATTTATATAACAGTTATAGAATCTACCACCTTCCATTGGACTATTAGGATTTGGTATTAGATAAACATTTACATTACTTCCACCACGTCCAATAAACTCTTGTTGTCTTTCATTACAATAGTTTATTTCTTCTACTAAATAATAAATTTTAGGTAAAGATGATAATTTATCATATAAAAGATCATACGCTTCCCCAGCTTTATCTGGATATTGATCTGCTGCTACTTTTCTAAGTTCATATTTTACATCTTCATCTTCAAAAGTTTTACCTTGTAATAAAAGATTTGTAATTTCTGTAAGTTTAGTACTAGAAATTGGATCTGTTTTTGGATAGATAATTGTGTTACCACTTAAATATCCTGATAATGTTGAAATAGTTAAGTTTGGAGGTAATTGACTAATTCTTCTTGCATTTTTAATATTTTCCATTGTTTCATCGTGATTTTCTTTATATATTTCAGATAATCTTTTATCTCTTGCATTTATTTCTTCAACCATATATGGAATTCTATCCCCATATAATAATTTAGAATAATATTCTTGAAATAAGCCATTGTCTAGACCTTTATTTTTTTCTTCACATATGGAAAATAATTTATCATGCATTTCATCAGATTTAATATCTTTTCCACTTATTAAATCATCTGATATAACATATACGTCTTGTGCTCTTAATGGGTTTTGAAAACCTCTACTATAACCGGTAAGATAACTATTTAACGTTCCTTTAGTAACTGTAGGTAAATCTTGTATTTCATATGCATCTTTTATTCTTTTCATAATAGATTCATGTTTATCTTTAAATTCTTGTATTTCTATTTCTTCAATTTTTTCTGATCTATAATATAATTCTTCCATAAGATTATGTACTTTAGCAGGATTTATATTATTATATTTTTCTTCATATTCAGAATCTGTATGATTTGGATAATTTTCTTTTAATACTTTAATAAAAGTTTCTTTTACTTCAGGATCTATAAAAAAACCTTTTTCTAATATTTTATCATATACAGGTTGAAATGATTGAGTATTTAGTTTTGTTTCAAAATGAGCATTATCACTAAAATATTTTAATATAGTACTTAAAGTTACTTTAGGTAATTCATTTTTAGTTTTAGATTCCTTTATTTTATTTAATACATCTTGATGTCTAATATCTTCTTTTGTAAGAGTTTTTTCCTCTAATTCAATAGTATTAGTGTTTTCCATATAAATACCTCCATACTTTATTATATAAATAATTTGCTATTAAATAAATACTAAATTTATACTTTTATGATGCTTTACGTCTATTATTATCAATATTAACAATAGTTTCTGTTTCTTTTTTTAAGTTTTTAACATCTTTTACTTTCTTTTTAGGTTCTTTTTCTTTGATTACTAGTGTTGGATTTAGTGATAATAATAACTCTCTTTGCTCATCATCTATTGTTGTGAGGCCATGTTTTATATTGCTTAAAAATTGACCTATGTTTTCGCCTTGATATGTTTCTCTTCGTTTTGGCCATCTTTTGTTTTCTTTATAAAACTCTAACAATAAATTGTATTTGCGATTTACTTCTAGTTTTCGTGGATTTTCGAGTATATTTTGATCTAATTCTAATAATTTGTGCTTTTGTTCTTCACTTAGACTGGTGTCGCCCCTTTTTATATCACTTAAAAAATTACCTAGGTTTTCTCCTTTGTATTCTTCTTTTCTCTTTGGCAACCCGCCTTTTTCTTGATAGAATTCTAATAATAGATTTAATTTGCGGTTAACTTCTAGTTTTTTGGAATTTTCATCTACATTTGAATCTAATTCAAATAATTGTGCTTTTTGTTCTTTTGTTAGTGATGTTTTGCCTTGTTTTATACTACTTAAAAATGTGCCTAGGTTTTCGTCTTGATATGTTTCTCTGTACTTTGGCCATCTTTTGTTTTCTTTATAAAACTCTAACAATAAATTGTATTTGCGATTGGTTTCTATCTTTCTTGGATCTTCTAACACATTGGGATCTAACTCTAATAATTTATTCTTTTGCTCTTCACTTAGACTTGTATCGTTGCTTTTTATATTTCTTAAAAAATTACCTAGGTTTTCTCCTTTATATTGTTCAACTTTTTTGGGCCATCTTTGGTTTTCTTCATAGAATTCTATTAGATATTGAATTTTTATATATTTATTCATTGGAATATTATCTTTTATTTGTTCTATATATTCATCTGTAAATTCCGGTATTGATTTATATAATAATTCTGGCATATCTATTACTGTTTCTAATACTCCTATATCTGTTGAACTTGTTTTTCTTGATATTGTATTTGTTAGATATATTATTCTACTTTCTATTATATAATCTATCATTGCTTCTTTATATTCTTCTTTTGTATTGTTTCCTTTTAATAATTTATCTATATTTTCATATATATCTTTATAGTTTAGGTTCGATGCTATTACATATTTTCTATCTTCTGCATATTTCTTTAAATGTTTAAATATTATATTTTGAT
>Ga0247611_10005487_pt1 | contig 16742 bp, 11 predicted proteins | sample 177DNAGHGhighgp2_FD_192422 | JGI IMG/M metagenome (GOLD analysis project Ga0247611, IMG submission 192422) | Sheep rumen microbial communities from Palmerston North, Manawatu-Wanganui, New Zealand - 1770 DNA GHGhigh gp2 | ecosystem: Host-associated > Mammals > Digestive system > Stomach > Rumen... | reverse complement strand
ACGTGCAATCACTGAACATATTTTGGTAGCAACTGGTTTTCAATGTTGTTGCAGGTAACTCAGGCGCGGTAGTCAATGACGTACAACCACTGAACATACCATTGTAGCAACTACCTGCCAATGTTGTTGCAGGTAACTCAGGCGCGGTAGTCAATGATGCGCAATTATAGAACATATTTTGGTAGCAACTGGTTGCCAATGCTGTTGCGGGTAAAATCAAATTGCTTGCATCAATCAACCAATTGTTCGACTTAAATAATTCGTAGAAAGCATACTTCTTTTGGGTTAAATCTGTTTGACCGATGAAATCATCACCATACAACAGTGACATAATATTACCGCTTGCGTTGAATGTTCCAACTGCGCTGAATGTGCCGATACCAAAATTTCCACTCCTGGTACCCGGTGTCATTTCACCCTTGAACATGATTTCATTCCCGGCATTTATTGTCGGTGTGGCCGTATTTGCGTCAAGTGCAGTCCAAGTATCACCGTTATCTGTTGAATAGGATAAACCAGCTTTGGAAAACTTGAAAGTGCCTTCTTCAAGAGCCTCAAAGGTTAAGTATTCCTTAGAATAGTCCCTTCTAACGTATTTGTTGAAGTGAACCTCATTAAGGTCTACACACCATGAAACGTTAGGCGTGACGTAACTGTCAGATGCCTTGAATGTCTCATATTCGGTATGTGTTTCAAATTTCTTAAGATTTTTCATTTTGTATACAAAAGTTTTAAATGCTTATTTTTTTAATTTATAAATTTATAACTATAAATATCGTGTCATTTATAAAACATTGTGGCTATTTATAGATGACAAATGGGAAATTCGGAAACTCAGAAGTTGCGAAGGGTGTTTTCATCTGGCTGTTGCCATTAGGCATTAAACGGATTTTTATCTGGCTTGTTTTTCCAACGGATTTCAAATCTTTCTGACGATATACCTTTTCACGGTTTCCTGATGTACGGACAATTCCGTTTGTTTCACAAATTAAAAACTAAAAATAATTTCATAAAACAAATTGAAGAGAAATGTCAGTAAGAAAACATTTAATCCACGTGAAGAGCAATCAGCTGATGACTGGCAGCACCACAGAGCCTAAGTTACCAAACGCCAGTGACATATCATACGGTGAGATTGCAATCAACTACCTTAAGGACAAGGAACGCATATTCATCAAGAACAGCGATGATGAGATAGTGCCGTTCTATTCAGGCAAGGTCATCGATGATAACGAGGCCGTGACAGCACAGGCGTTGTCAGACCTTGACAGCAGAATCAATGGCATTGAGGAAACCAACGTCAACCTTGAGAATATGGAAAGCGTCACCTATTCCGAATTGAAATCAAAGAGGGACAATGGTGGACTTGTTCCTGGAAAGCATTACCGCATAACGGACTACGTTACAACAACGGTACAGGAGAACACGCAGTCGGCTGGACACCAGTTCGATGTTGTAGTGCTTGCGCTTGACGAAAGTACATTGTCGGAGAACGCACACGCAATGCTGCACGATGGCGACACCTACTTCTCAACGAACAACGCAGAACTCGGTTCATGGGAGTTGAAGTATTGTATGGATAATGACACGGACAGGTTCGCATGGGCTGATTCCGTGAACGGTAAGGGTGTCATCTATTACATGAAGGACGAATGGAACAACGAATGCCCATATGACTTCAAGAACATACAGTTCAAGAGGTGGGCGATAACCAGTGTTAAAGACAGCAATAATAAGTCTATTGGAGATTTGGAGGATGTTTTCAATTATGATTCAGAAAGTAACCCGATTTGCTTTGGTTATCAAGATAGCGGATATGAAATGGGTAGTGGTTCTTGTACTATAGACAGTAATACAAGTGTGTTCTATTATACGCTTTCAAGGGTTGATTCTAACGGAAATATTATGGATAATTCAATAGTTGGAAATACTATGGGAAATGATGAAGACTTATATCAAGGTGTCATTAACAATGTGTTTAAGCCTTCAAGCAACGGTATCAACGAAGTCTCTGAAGCTAATGACACCAAAACATGCTTGAGACTTTGTGATAATGTGTTCGTATCAACAAGTGCTTATGATGATGATATGCCATATGGCGTATTTGGAAATACATTCGGAACGGGTTGCTATCACAACACCTTTGGGAACAATGCATATGGCAATACCTTTGGGAACTACTTCTATTATAACACGTTTGGGAACTACGTAACTCATAACACATTTGGGAACGTCTGTGGTTCAAACACCTTTGGGGGCGGCTGTGGTTCAAACACCTTTGGGAACGAATGCTACAATAACACCTTTGGGAACGAATGCTACAATAACTCCTTTGGGAACGGCTGTGGTTCAAACACCTTTGGGAACGAATGCTACAATAACTCCTTTGGGAACGAATGCTACAATAACTCCTTTGGGAACAGCTGTAACAGAAACTCCTTTGGGAACAATGCATATGGCAATACCTTTGGGAACGAATGCAGCTTAAATACCTTTGGGAACAGCTGTAACAGAAACTCCTTTGGGAACGAATGCGGCTTAAATACCTTTGGGAACGAATGCTACAATAATTCCTTTGGGAACTACGTAAGTCGTAACACATTTGGGAACTCTGTTAATCATGTTACATTTAGTATAGATTACACTTACTATGTCATTGTAGAGAATGGTAATCAGTACATTACGTTAACATCCACAAAAACAACGAGTTCAAGTAATCTGTTACGTAACATTACAATAGCGCAGGGTGTTAACAACACAGGTACAAATAAGTCCATTAGTCATGATAGTGTTAATGACACAATTAAGACAACGTATCAGCCCACAAATTCTGTTGTAGTTAATGTCTGATTAAGGTTATTAGTTAGATAGTGATAAAACCCACTGATTCCATAATGATTTACCTATTTGGCAACATTATGGAATCATTTTTTATGCCGTTTTGAAAATATTCTTTCTATACAGAATTTTACAAAAATACACTGAAAAACCTGTTTAGTTCAATATTTAATATTAAACGGGGTTTTCAACCCCCACTTAATGAATTATTAAAATAACGTTAAATTTTTAAAAGGATGAAACATATACTTGGACAAGATGAGGATTTTAACATAATACCATATAATAATGAGCTATTCCCATCAGAAAATGGTGTCGGGATGCCCGTAATTGAATTTTCTCAATATCTGTTTAATCAGATTGAAACGATTAAGCCAAATTTCATCACAGATGAAGAAGGTAACATAACACAGCTCAAAAACACCAAATCACCGATAATGGTTGTCGATTACGTTAGAAGAACTACTAAAATTCATTTTCTCTACCCTAAAGCTGGTATTTGTATACTTGAAATTTTTAATTCAAGTACTCAAGATTACACAGTCTCTTTAGTAAAAGTTAGGCAAGACGGAATTAATTTTTCTGGTTCCACAATTGAAGACGGTATAACAACAAATATGGTTTATTATTCTAAGGAAAATAATACCTTCTACTACTACGGTGGCCAGTCTGTAGGATTGTTTGAAATAAGTCCACGAAATCCGCATAAGACGTTATCTACCGTTTCAGCACCGTCAAGCGGAACGACTTATACCATCACCCCGTTTGTGTATTCAGTGCTCAATCCTACCACGTCAACTGTCGATATAGCATTGTCTTCACAAACAGACAATACGGTTGATTATGAATACACGCTTGAGATTAACGGAAGTGACATAACGACCAATAATGTCACGGCAATCAATTTCCCGTCAACCTTAGTATGGGAAGAGAATAGTGCCCCAGACATTAATGATTTCCTTAATTCAAACTACACCGCTTGGATTATTGAAATCAGGAACGGCAAGTACGCTTCTTATAAGCGTTATAAGAACGAATAAAATAGTAAAAAAATAAATGAACTTATTTAAACCGCTTGAAAAAAACTTCTTGCGGTTTATATTTATAATAAAAAGAAAATATTATGGTTAAGATAGACGAAATTAGGTACAAAGCCGATGAAGGATGCTTCATTGTAAGGAATAATGACAATTACATCATGGGTGAGGATATTTGCCTTGGTAGTGCGGACAGCATAGAGAACTACCACGATGAAAAATACAACGATGAGAGTTATAAGGCTTTTTATGAGAGTATAGGAATTGACATTGAAAAGAGAAATAACGTAAGAAATAGGAAAAGATGAATTGGTTTGAGTAACCTTAAACAATTAGTATAATATTTCTCAAACAGATGTCATAAATAAGCGAGTGCATCACTCTTTGGATATTATTGTTGCTGATAATAGTGATGTTAGAAAAACCTATGAAGATAAATGAGGGGAAAATAGCCAAGCATTTATTAAAATACATTATCTGTATTAAGAAGGTTGGCAGCGACATCTTTACCTTGTATTTCTTGCGTTTCGTTACCGTTTGTGCAGAAAAATACTTCTATATCCCAATGATATCTGATTTTATCATACCAAACATCGAATAATTCTTTTCCGTTATCTGTTATGTAATTATATTTTCCATTGAGTCTGACTTTTCTGATATTGAAACTCCTATTATAACCGTCTGTATATAGTTTATAAACTTCATCACCCATATTATCATACCATTTTGATAACTTATCTAAAATAACATTGAATGTTGCTTTTTTATTGTTCTTGGTTAGTATCAGGGCAGGATGCCAATCGGTATACTCAATTTCATCAAGCCATTCATCAAAAAGCAGTTTCAATTCATCATTAATAACATTAAACTTATCCTGTTTTGACTGCAACAGATAAAGGAAACCGCATTTTGGCCTCATTCCACCAATGTTAAAATGAATATATGATGGTCTACGTGCCAAAAACACATCTATGATTGGTTTTCCGTTTCCATCTAAGAGCAAACTACCTTTATCTGTCATACCATAAAGTACGTTGCCAAAGTGACTACCGATATTAGCATAGTTAAGCCACATGAAAGAATTATCCTTATCAAATGAAAGTTTCCCGTTTGTATCCATCAGGTTATATTCATTAAAACCTGTCTTCACAATGACTTTTTTGCTGTTATTAAAGCAACCTACAATATCTTCAAACCATATATCGGAGATTGGTTCAAGTGTATTCATATTAACTATATTGAACATGAACATTGAGTCATCATCACCGTTTCCTACAATTTTGAAATCTTTATTATTTTGGTCATCACCCATTTTGTTAACATGGGAATAAAGTAACGGCATAGTTTTTTCAGGCCCATATTTTTCTTCATAAAATTTATAAAGCGGGTCTTTTTTAGTTAAAATGCCACCACATTCTTCATCATTTACGTTCATGAATTGTTCACTTTCAAAATGGAACTGGTATTTTTCGCCCGTTTTTTTATTGATATTGATATAAAGTGGACCTTGGCTATTATAGTGTTCAAAATAGTTATAACTTTCTGTTGCTGCGGTACACCATTGGGTGCCTTTGCCGTATTCTATAGCAGCAGCCTTGGTATGAGGCACAACCACAAGCCACTCATTGTCTTCATAGACTTTTTCGGCACCTTCTTTTATTTTACGTATTTCCTCTTTATGTGACGCTGCTTTGGTATTGTCGCTATATGGTTCTATGGCATTATATAGGTCAGGCAGTGATTTATACTGCCCGATATCTTTACGTTCCAATTTACCTTTATAACGGTGAAATGTCGTAAGATACTGTGTTGCTTTATACAGGTCTTCTAATTTAAGATTACCGTTAGTATAAAGTGCTAGTAGCCATTTAGAATATTTGCCCATCTTGTCTTCACCTGCTGTCGGGTCAGCAGCGACAATTTGTTTGAACTCTTCTTCCGGGATTTGACTGTAATATTTTTGGTATACGTCAGCGAGTGACGCTGCTTCAAGAATTAGCGTTTCATTGAGTAGTAAATAATTGTTATAACTTTCATCAATTCTTTGAAGTAGGTCAAATATTTTATGTAATTGTTTAGACATTAATCTCTTTTTTACATAAATATAGGAAATGATAAAACCTTTCCTGACCCACGTATATTATTTGATTATTTTTTCTAATTTGTTCATAATTATTTATTTTATCCCATGTTTATGGTCGAAGTAATCCACGTAGTGGTAACACTTGTCCCTTTCTGGATTATTACACCAATCCAGTGTACGACTGTATAAAGGGCACTTCATACAGTTCGGTATGTTATCAATACTCATAACTTTATTTGTTTAATTTGTTGCAAAGATACTACCGTAAATTTAGACAAACAAATTTTAAACATTAAAAAGTGTTAATTCCTCTTTCATTAAGAAAAACTGTCATTTCATTATTAATATTATTTGTTAGATTTATGATGTCATTTTCATAAATGTTCAATTCTTTTGTTTCTATTGGTTTCAGGAATATTTCATATCTTAAATGCCCACTTTTGTTATATGACAAGCCTCTTTCACTTATATCGATATTGAAGAGGTACTTTTCTATTTTAAGGGTCTTGAGATTATTTACATTTTCTTTGACAAATTGTTTAAAATGTCTTTTGAGTTCCATTACATCGTCATAGTACGATTTTTTATTTATCACGGGTTTAATGTTTCCCTTTGCTCTGACATACAGGATTACCGGATTATTTCTGTCGGTGGTTCCATAATTTACTCTCAGACCCTTTTCTTTTATAATCTGATATTGTTTGAAAATTCTTTTGCCATTTTTTTCGTCCATTTGTTCTTTACCCATTTTTATTACAAATATACTATTTTTAACGTTAATTAACAAATTTTTATATTGAAAAATTAAAGATTTTTATGCCTATTTATTGTTAAAAAGGAAGATATTATGAATGAGTATAATATAAGTGACATTGTTTTCAAATTATATCTGTATGCTGATGCTGCAAAGATGATACATTATACAACGGATAGTAATCATAGCCATGAACTATGTGACACGGTTCGTGATACTATTATTGACTTTGCCGATGAATTGGCCGAACAGTCATTCGGCTACTATGGAAAGCCTGATTATAGTTCAATGAGTAAGTTAAATTCACTTGAAATTAAGGAAACCTCTGACTTGGGTGAATTATGTGGTTATGCCACAGAGATAGTTGAATCTTTGAGAACCGAATTTTCAAAGAATGATAAACTGTCGGGTTTAGTGTCATTAATAGATGATTATAAGGGTGCAATGAGCAAAAATGTATTTCTTTGTTCTTTTGATAAAGTATCAAATTATAAGATTAAACGATGAAATTTTTTACAATACTTAGAGAAGAAATAAATCCAAAAACATTTGTTTTAACGGAATCACAGGCATTTGACTTGCTTCTGGAAGCAGCGTCACTCGCTGACGTGTACCAAAAATATTACAGTCAAATACCAGAAGAAGAATTCAGGGAAATCGTTGCTGCCGACCCAACGTCAGGTGAAGACAAGATGGGCAAATATTCTAAATGGCTTCTTGCATTATATACCAATAATGAATTAAAATTAGAGGATTTATATAAGGCAACTGAATACCTGACAACTTTTCATAAGTATAAAAATAAATTGGAAAAAAAGGATATTGGCCAATACAAATCTTTAGGCGAATTATATGCCGCAATTGAACCATACGCGGATAATACACAGGCAGCATCACATAAAGAGGAATTGCGTCAAATAAAGAAGGGTGCAAAGAAAGTCTATGAGGATGATGAATGGTTGGTGATTGTGCCTGAGACCAAAGAGGCAGCAATAGAATACGGTAAGGGCACACAATGGTGTACCGCAGCAACAGGTAGTACCAACTATTTTGATTACTATAATGAAAAAGGGCCTTTATACATTAATATTGATAAAAAAACGGGTCAAAAATTGCAATTTCATTTTAATTCACAGCAGTTCATGGATGAAACTGATAGACCTTTCAACCGTAACAACTATAATTTCACTGATGGATTGTACAATTTTTACCGTCAACAATATGGTAAAGATGCATTATTGTTGCGTTATGATTACGTTGGTCTTGAAAAAGATGGTTTAACATATGTTCATATTAAGGTCAATGAGAGGACAGTTACTGGTCAAAACTATAAATGCAATTTTATTGATGAAAATGATAACCCAATCTCTGATGAGTGGTTTGATGGTGCCAGTTATTTTGATGACAACGGACTTGCCATTGTATATAATGGCTACAAGCAAAATTATCTAAGACAGGATGGTACATTAGTTTTAGATAAATGGTGTAACGGGGTCGCTAAATTTAATGACGGGTTTGGTATAATTTCGGACAATAATTTAAGGAACTATGTAGATATCAACGGTAATATTTTATGTGATATTTGGTTTGATAGTGCTAAAAACTTTCACGAGGGGGCGGCTGTCGTTGGATTATTGCATGACGGTGACCTAATATACAACGCTATTAATGGCAATGGTGAATATTTGTTTGACAAATGGTTTAAAGGGACCGGTATATATTTTCATGATGGTATACTTCAAGTAACATTGGACAACAATAAAATGACATATGTTAAAAAAGACGGTAAATTTTTAACCGATATGTCATTTGATGCTGCATCAAGGTTTTCTTATGGGTGTGCTGTTGTTAAAAAAAATGGTTTATATAATGTCATTAATAAAAACGGTGAACTTTTATTTGACCAGTGGTATTATGACATATCTTATTTTGGTAAAGGCTCAGGCGATGAGTTTGATGGCTTTGATTGTTTTTTCAGACTTAACAATCGACAAGGAGTAACATTAGCAGACAGAAATGGTGACATAATCTGTGACAATTGGTATGACACTATTGATGATTTTAGAGGAGGATGTGCGATAGTTAAAAAACAGGGTTTATGGAATGTAATTGGTCTTGATGGTAAAGAAATGTGCAACGAGTGGCTAAGTTATATTTACCGCAATGGCGATTTCCTAGTATGCCATAATCATGCAGGAAAACGCAATTTATTAAGTCCTTATGGCGGTTTTGCCTTAGAGAAGTGGCACGATTTTATAAGATTCGACAGACTTCATACAAATAATCGTACTTATGACCTTTTAGGCTTTGACAAAGACGCAAATGGTTATCCAACAGAAGTAATACATAATGCTGAAAAATTTAAATTTATTTTAAGGAAAACCAATGAAGCCAAACAGAGAAAAACCGTAACAATAACAGAAAACCAATATAAAGAATTGCTTAAAGAATCTCAGGAGTCCAAATCTATTTCTGCAGCCAAGAAATTAGCGATGGACAAAATGGGTTGGGATGAACAACGTGCCGACAAGTTTGTTAGAGAAGAATTACGTGGTGATTTACCCGTATTACGTACAAGAAATGGTGGTAAGTTTATTCTTGGTGCAACCAGAATGTTCTTTGACCGACAACTTACCGATGGCGGTATAATACAACAGTTAAACAGGACACTTGAATTGGTGGCCAGTGACGCTCACATCAACGAATATGATAGGAACCTCAATGGGATGTCAGCACAAGAACTGATTGACAGATTCGCCACAGCAATAAAAGAAATGGGTGACAAAGACCGTGAGGAAAATGCTGCTTTGGAATTACAAGAAAACAATGACTATACAATTGTTAAAATTGACAATTTTGAGCAATCCGAAAAATATGGGCAATACACAAGTTGGTGTGTGACACATTACGAAAATATGCTTGACTCATATACGTCAAGCGGCATTGGTCAATTCTACTTCTGTCTAAAGAATGGGTTTGAAAACGTACCAAGGGAACGTGGTGAGGGTTGCCCGTTGGATGAATATGGACTGTCTATGGTGGCAGTAAGCGTGGATGAAAATGGTAACCTAAATACCTGCACATGTAGATGGAACCATGATAATGGTGGCAACGACAATATTATGGGCACCAAACAAATAAGTCAACTTATTGGTAGGAATTTCTATGAGGTATTCAAGCCAAACAACAAATGGAAAAATGCAATTGAAACCGCAATGCAACGTCTTGCAAACGGTGAAAACCCTGAGACTTTATTTGATAACGTTGAGGAGTTTGAAGCCGATAAAAAATATTACTACTATGTTCATTTGTTCAACCAATGGAATGTCGTTGTTAAAGAAAAAAATACAGAAGAATTTAAATTAATTTCCCCTAATTTGTGGTTTGATAACTTATGGAACTTATCTGACACGGTTTTCCCGGTAGAAAAAAACAATAAATGGAATTATCTTAAAGAAGATGGTACACTTTTATCTCCAAATCAATGGTTTGACTGGGTTGAGAAAAAAACCCAAGATGGATTTTTCAGAGTAAACTTAAAACACAAATTTAATGTTATTAATATTACAAACGGTAATTTATTGTCTCCTAACTTATGGTTTGATAGTTTTCTTGGTTTTGTTAACGGTCTTGCAACGATAATTTTAGACGGAAGTCAAAATTTAATTGATACGAATGGAAACATAAAATTAAGTGAATGGGTTGACAACATATACTATAATGATAAGTATGACGCAAACGATGATATAATTTTTATCAGCGAAAATGGAAAAGGATTTAATTTTGTGACTATAGATAATTTTGAAATTCGGTCTGATGTATGGTTTGATAGTATGGGAGAATTTATTGATGGTCTTTCTATAGTTGAAAAACACGGGCTATATAACTTTGTAGATAAAAACGGTAATTTATTATCTAATCAATGGTTTGATGATGCGAGTCATTTTAGAGAAGGTTTTGCCAGAATCGATATTAATGAAAAAGAAAATTATATAGATAAAAACGGTAATTATTTAACCAATCAATGGTTTTATCATTGTTCAAATTTCAAAAACGGATTTGGAAGAGTAAAAACAGAAGACAGAAAAACGAATTTTATTGACCAAAATGGTAATCTGTTATGTAACCAATGGTTTAAAGAAGCATATCCATTTGAAAACGGTTTTGCAAGGGTTCAAAATGGCGATACATCCAATGATGAAGCATGGAATTATGTTAAGCCAAACGGTGAATTACTTTGTAGAAAATGGTATACAAATGCACTTAATTTTTACCCAGATGGTATTGCATTTGTTGAAATGAATGGACTACAAAATATGATTAATACAAATGGCGAGGAAATACTTAACAAATGGGTTGAAGAGATTGTACGCCTACAAGACAATTTTTTCGCTATTCATTACAATGGAAAATCTAATTTTATCAATTCTGAAGGAAAATTACTTTTTGATGATTGGTTTGATTTTTATTACATTGTTAATACTAACCTCATTAAAGTATCGAAGGATGATAAAATAAATTATATAATAGGCGGTAAATTATTATCTAATTTATGGTTTGACAATATAGAGTTGAATTATGGTATGTTTTCACGTGTTACGCTCAATGGGAAATATAATTATCTAAAACCAGATGGAACATTATTATCACCAAATCAATGGTTTGATAGGGCTGGTTATTTTAGTTCATATGATGGTACAGCACACGTTTATATTGATAAAATGAGGTACATTTTAAATAGTAATGGAGAATTACGTAAGTTTCCACAGATAAAACATGAAACCAAACAGAGAAAAACCGTAACAATAACCGAATCACAGGTATTTGATTTACTTCTTGAAGCAGCATCACTTGGTGATGTTTATCAGAAATACTATAGTCAGATACCTGAGGAAGAATTTAGACAGATTGTAGCAGCAGACCCGACATCGGGTGAAAATAAAATGGGTAGATATTCTAAGTGGTTATTAGCCTTATATACGGGTGGAAGCCTAAAACTTGAAGATTTATACAAAGCGACTGAATATTTAACCATATTCAACAAATATAAAGGTAAAATAGATAAAAAGGATATCGGTCAATACAAATCTTTACCTGAGTTATATCAGGTGGTGGCACCTTATATGGATAACACACAGGCTGCATCACATAAAGAGGAAATACGCAAAATTAAAGAAGGTGCTGAAAAGGTCTATGAAGATGATGAGTGGTTAGTGGTTGTGCCTCATACTGAGGCTGCTGCTATAGAATACGGTAGAGGTACACAGTGGTGTACTGCAGCCGAACATAGTGATAATTATTTTGATTACTATAATGAACAGGGTCCTTTATATATCAATATCAATAAGAAAGACGGAACTAAATATCAATTCCATTTTGAAACCAATTCCTTTATGGACGAAAGTGACAACACTTTTACTTTTGATGAGTACCATCCAAGGTTAAGTGACGGATTGATTGATTTCTATACCAAAAAATACGGAAAAGGCCCGATTCTTAATCTTTTGTATGATGTCGTTTATCCTTTATCCAGTAATACAGATTATCTTCTGGTTAAACTCGGTGAAAAATGGAATTTTGTTGATACTAAAGATTATGAACTTCGTAGTAAGGTTTGGTTTGATTACATGTTTTGCAATTTTACTGCAAGTAATAAATGTGTTGTCGGTTTAAAAGGAAAATACAATATAGTCAACGGTGATGGCACTATTCTTTTAGATAAATGGTATGATGATATAGAACAAAATACCGCAACAGATACTTTTTCTGTAATGGATGGTGGAAAATATGCCATTGTGGACGGTAATTGCAATTTTGTGACAGACTTTGTGTTTGATGATGTTAGTCCAATGACTTGGAGAGGTAAACTGGCAAATAAACAATGGGTTATGGTTGTTGCAAAAAATGGCAAAAAGAATATTGTTGATGATAAAATCCAATTTCTTTTGAAGGACTGGTATGATGAAATTGATTTCTTATTCAGAGATTATATAAGGGTATATAAAGACGGTGGGGACATGGAAACAATTCTGGATTTATCCACAGATACGGCTGCTATTCCCAAATGGTATAACCATATAGAACATTTTAAAAATCTAAGTGTTGATAATCGTGTGGCAGCAGCAATTATTCATTCCAACGGTAAACAGAATTATCTAGCCACTGATGGGATAAATAAATTTTGGGAACTTTATGACGTATGGTTCGATGCTGTTAGTGAATTCGGGCAAGGAAATTTTGGAACCGCTATTGGAAGAATAGGTGAAAAATTCTATACCCTTTATAACAATGGAGAATATTATGAAAGACAAAAACCAATATTTTGATATGAAAAGGTTAATTAAAATAACAGAAAATGATATAAGACAGATTGTCAGTGAGAGTGTAAGGCGTATTGTTGAGGCAAATCGCAAAAGTTCAAGACGCTATACACTTGAAAAAGATGATGCGTTTAATGATGAACTTTATAAACAGGCAACAGAAGAGGCCAAACGCAATTATAATGACTATCTTGAAGAAAACTGGGAAAAACTTCAAAGACACCTTAAATGGGGTATTATAGACCATATACCGACATTTGAGGAATGGATGCACCAATATGGCCCACGTGATTTTTACATAAGAGGTATTGTAAAACGTTATAAACAGGCTTTAAAAGATAATGTAACCCAAATTTTTGATGACGAGGATTATTATGAAGATTAATGAGAGTGATTGGAATTTCCATTTTGGTTCAGACCATAATGGTGAACCGTATTGGTCTGACAATAAGGCTATGATGGCGGGTCGAGATACGGGTCACTTTGGAAGTGGCACTTATTTTTCAACTTATTCATCTGACGCATATGATGTAAGAGGTTATAGTGATAAGAGGTGGAATTGGATTAATAACGGCAATTCTGACCCACATTTCATACAAATAGAAGACCATGTTTATCGTGTTGACCTTGATTTATACAAAAACCTATACCGTGTTCGTTCAAAACGGCAAGGTGATGTTCTGTTTACTTTATTGGGGAGAGTTAACGGATTTTATAACCACATTGCTTATGGGGGTGACTTTAGACCAGAAAATGCCCAATATGACAACGCCCTTAATTATCAAAAGATTTACAGAAATGCTAAGGCATTAAACCTTAAATGTCCATCTTATTATGAACTAACAAGAATGGCACAAAACCATCAAGGTAGGCAATCATTTTCAACTGTTTTCATGGAATATAATGGTTATAACGGGGTAAATGTAAGTGGCGTAGCATATTATGACAATACAACACACGGGTCTGTTATTTATGACCTTTCAAAAATCAACACAACTATGGAAGAAGTTAAGCCAAATTCATTATCTGCCCCATTTGATTGGCAACAGGGCCATAGTAGTGCATATGTTTATGATAATGATGATTTGGAAATGAGGGCAGGAAATGGGGATTCTGAATACACTTGGTTTAAAGCAGACGAAATCAACAATATGCCAATACCAAAAGCAATGCGTATTCTTAAAAACAACATTGAGAGTGGGAATGTTTTGGGTGGTTATAGTTTGGAAAGACTTAATGACACGCTTTTATCACGTTATCTAAGGCTATTATATACAGTAAACAAACAACAAGCCGGTGATTACGTATTTTATGGTTCTGATTATAAAGATAAACAATCTTATCTTGAGACGATTATAAAAACCAAATCATTTTTTTGGGTAAATTATAAACCAAGTTACTATGACAGAAAGGGTACAGGTTATACTATGATTGCCGGTGAAATGTTTTGGGAAGTTCCTTATGGAAAAGACAGATATAAAGGGAGAATTGAAATAATGAACATGCTTAAAACATATCTTAATCGTGAATTAACTGATTATGAAAATGAATTTATTGAATACAATTCAAAACCCGATGAATTTGATGAGAGCAAAAAAAGAAAGAAAAACAGTCTTGATGAAAGGTTAACAAGAACAATAGACGAAATAATTAATGAGGTGGAGGAACGAAGCGGAAATATCGGGACATATTATCATGGCGGTGATATAAGTCATGATTTATGGTACAATGGTGTATTATGGCTCACGCCAGAAGATTATTATGCCAAAGAGTATGCAAAAATTAGAAAAAATCCAGTAATATATGAAATAAAAGTAGATGAAAATAAACTTTTTCCTGGTTCTATATATGAAATTTTTGGTGATGACGGAGACCCGTATGAAGGCCCAGAAAAAGACGAAATTCCTCTTTTGTTAGATGAGGGTTATAATTGCTATTATATGGAATATGTTGATGCAGAAGGGTTGGTATTATTTAACAAAGACCCGATTGTTTCTATTAGACCATTATCGGCAGAAGAATACGAAGAAGTCGAGGAAATGGAATATTAACAGAAAATGCAGTCCAATTGGGCTGCATTTCAATAAAAGTTGGGCCAGCAGTTATATAATTGTCTTTTTAATAGGCATCACGGAATGCATCAGTCATATCTTCCATATATTCTGGACTTGCGCCATGCACCCATTTGTCTCTTGCTGCACGACCTACCATATTTTTTGTGTCTTCATCACCAAATTTTTCTCTTCTACGTGTACGGTAAGCATAATCCGTATCCAAGTCAAGACCATGTTTTGTTACGTTTATGCCATCACTTGTACTTGGTGCGATTGATTGATTGTCGTGTACAGCCCAAGAATAGTCGTTTTCAGCATCTTTTTCTGTTTTTCCCATTCTGTCTGCATCATCCCAAATATCAAATGCAACTAAATTTCTATCTTCAGGATTATCAAGATTTCCACCATTTTCTTCGTCCTCATAACTTGAATGATAATATTTTGGGTCAGTATATTTTCTGCTAAAGCCTAATGGTTCTTCCGATAACACTCTTTTCACACTTTCTTTTATGATATTGTGTAACTCTTTTTCAGTAATTTTTATACTACGTTTCATTCTTATAAAGTTTTTTTTATAAATATGTTATGACTAATAAAATTGTATCATATTTATTGTTAAAAGACAAAGTTATATTATGAAAAAAACAACGGTAAAATTAACTGAAGGTGATTTGCGCGATATAGTAAAAGAGTCTGTTACAAGACTATTAAAAGAATACTATCAATCAAATAGATTAAAACAATGGGCAAAATCACACGGTGGAGTAATTAAAAAATATGAAACGGACAATAAACATACGCGACTTGTTCAGCAAGATAGTCTTGGCGATATTACAGATGACCAAATTCTTTATTTCCAAGAATTTCCTTCTTATCAAGAAGCTTCAGATGAAAAATTCCGTCTTAAAAACAACGGTCAATATGGTAAACGTAGCGATTGGGATATGAAGGCCTTCTTCATTATCTTTACAGCAAACGATGGAACCGCATTACTTGTCGGTGTAGATAGAAACACATTTGAAACCACACCTACTTGGGGTGGTGAACGTTCAAAGAAACTTGGAGACAGGGTTTGGCGCGGTAAAACAAGTGACCAACTTAAAGACACATATTTCTATCATAAAAAGGCTGATAGCGTAGGCGTAAGTAATAATCGTGATTTTAAAAACTTACGTGACAGAAACAACGAACTTAGGCAAAAAATGTCTCCTGAGGAATGGGATGAATATATGAAAGGTGTTAATAAAGACAGACAAAACTATATTGATAGAAACTTCCCAAGGTAATTGCCTTCATAACTAATTATATACAAACCAAAAATGTACAGCCATCTTAAAAACATATATAATCTTTTGGAACGCATAGACCCACAGTATCAGGACTATGTGTTGCTTACTGAGTCTCAGGAAAGCAAATCTATTTCTGCTGCAAAAAAACTGGTTATGCAGGAATTCGGTTGGGATGAACAACGGGCCGACAAGTTTGTTAGGGAAGAACTACGCGGGGATTTACCCGTATTGCGTACAAGGAACGGTGGTAAATTCATTCTTGGTGCCACCAGAATGTTTATTGATGGACAATTAAGAGACGGTGGAATTATAATGCGGTTAAATAGTACACTTGAATTAGTGGCCAGTGATGCACACGTCAATGAAT
>Ga0247611_10005486_pt1 | contig 16742 bp, 14 predicted proteins | sample 177DNAGHGhighgp2_FD_192422 | JGI IMG/M metagenome (GOLD analysis project Ga0247611, IMG submission 192422) | Sheep rumen microbial communities from Palmerston North, Manawatu-Wanganui, New Zealand - 1770 DNA GHGhigh gp2 | ecosystem: Host-associated > Mammals > Digestive system > Stomach > Rumen... | reverse complement strand
CTGATGGGCCACGGCATCGATGATATTGGTTGAACTGACTGCCTGCAGTTCGCGCGGTGACACAACTGAGACAGGGGCCGGCGACTGGTCGGCACGGGCAGAACCCGTCAGGCCCGTCACCACCACCTCGCTCAACATGGCGTTGTTCTCCTGTATCGTGAAGTTGCGCTCCGCCACTACCCGCAGGTCAATGCTCTCAATGATGGTCTGGTGGCCTACGTAGCTCACCTGGATGGTGGTCTTGATAGCAGGCAGGCCGTTGATGACGTACTCGCCGTCCTGATTGGTGACGGTCCCCTGCGTCAACTGGGGGAAATAGATGCTGGCGCCAATGACGGCTTTGCCGTCGATGGCATCGGTGACGCGGCCTTTCAGGGTCACCTTCTTCGCTGTGGTATCGGCTGTCGCAGGCATACAGATACAAGCCAGCAACAGCAACATGATATATGTTGTCTTCATTAATAAGTTAAGTCGTTATCTGTTAATAAAAGAGTTATGGGGCAAGCGAGACTATCCCGCTTGCGCGAATGCTGTAAAAGCCTCGCTTACAAGATATGACAGACAACAGGGGGTGCGCGTGGCACGCTGATGCGCCCCACAGCGGTCAGAAGTTGCTGGTGGGACAGGGTGAAGACGACGTCGTGACGTGCAGGAGCCGGTGTCAGTGCCACCGCCACTGCCTCTTCAAAAGACAGCGACACGAACTGGCATAACACGCAGTCGTCGTGATGGTTGGCATTGATTGAGAGATGGCCGGCGTGGGGGATGTGCTTGACGCATTCCGTACAGCTGTCACCTTCGGCATACAATCCGCCATGGATGTGTAGCGCCGAAAGCAGCAACATGGGCAGGAACACTGCCAGCATCAGCCTGGAAAACAATACTCTTTTCGCCTTCATCGTTCTAATCGGGCGCAAAAGTACGAAATAAATCTTAATTATGAATTGTGAATGTGAATTATTTCGTATCTTTGCAGGAAATTTCAGATTATTTATGACAGAAAACAGCCTATCAAGGATGCAGCAGCTGATACGCGAGCTGAACGAAGCATCGGACGCATACTACAACGGACAGGCAGAGCGGATGACCGACTACGAATGGGATGCCCGCTTCGACGAGCTGAAGGCGTTGGAGAAGGAGACGGGCACTACCCTGCCCGACTCCCCGACACAGCGGGTATCGGAAGACACCATCACAGGCAAGAAGGAGGAGCATGAGTTTGCGGCCCTCTCGCTGGCCAAGACCAAGCAGGTGGGCGACGTGTTGAAATGGGCAGAAAGCAGACCCGTCTGGATTTCGTGGAAGTTGGACGGACTGACGCTCGTCGTGACCTACGATGGCGGCAAGCTGACCAAGGTCGTCACCCGGGGTAACGGTCATATCGGCACGAATATCACACACTTGGCGTCAGCCATTACAGGAATACCGCAGACCATCCAAGCCCAGGGACATACCGTCATCCGCGGCGAGGCGGTCATCAGCTACGACGACTTCGACCGCTTCCTGATGGAGAGCGGCGAGGACTATGCCAACCCGCGCAACCTGGCCTCCGGCTCGCTGACGCTCAAGGATGTCGATGAGGTGCGCCAGCGCCACATCCAGTGGATTCCCTTCACCTTAGTATATATAGAGGATGACCTCACATCATGGGGCGAGCGCATGGACTGGCTCGACCGGCAAGGGTTCCATACCGTCGAGCGCCAACTCGTAGCACACCCCGACGAAGAGGCCGTGACCAGCGTCATCGACGCATTCACCAAGAAGGTCACCTCCAAGCAGAACCCCTTCCCTGTGGACGGCCTCGTGGTATGCTACGACGACACGGCATACGCCCAGACTGGCTCCGTCACCGGCCATCATGCCACACGTGCCGGACTGGCCTTCAAGTGGCAGGACGAGTCGGCAGAGACTATATTAAAAGAGGTGGAGTGGTCGTGTGCCGCCAGCACCATATCGCCCGTCGCCGTCTTCCAGCCCGTCGAGTTAGAGGGCACCACCGTCCGGCGGGCATCGCTGTGCAATATCAGCGAGTGCGAGCGCTTAGGCATCGGCGGACCCGGTACCCGTCTCTCGGTCATCAAGGCCAACAAGATTATTCCCAAGGTCATCGCCGTCACCCAGTGCGTCGGCACCCTCACCGTTCCCGACCGCTGCCCCGTCTGCCATGCTCCTACCACCATTCCCGATGCGTCCGTCTCGGGCACCAAGACGCTGCACTGCTCCAATCCCGACTGTCCCGCTAAGGAACTGAGGAAGTTTGCCCGCTTCGTCTCCAAGGAAGGCATGAACATCGACGGCATCTCGGAGCAGACGCTGTCGAAGTTCATCAACCTCGGCTGGGTCAGTGAGTATGCCGACATCTATGACTTGCGCCAGCACATCCGCGAACTGGCCAACATGGAGGGCTTCGGCGAGAAGTCAGCATCCAACATCATGCGCTCTATTGACCGCAGTAGAAACGTGGAAGCCCACCGACTGCTGTATGCCCTCAACATACCGCTCTGCGGCATCGACGTCTGCAAGCGTCTGCTCGCCGCCTACCCGCTGGACGAGTTAGTCAGCGAATCCACCAAGACCGGCGACGACCTCTTTGCTACCCAGGCCGAGCCACAGGATGTCTTTGCACATATCTCCGGCATCGGTCCCGAGAAGTCGGCATCCTTCGTACGCTGGTTCCGTAACGAGCGCAACCTGGCCCGCTACCAGCGACTGCTGACATACCTAGAAGTCACCACCCCCGACGTCACTCCGGCAGGCGACCGCTGCCAGGGGCTGACCTTCGTCATCACCGGCGACGTACACCACTACAAGAACCGCAACGAGCTCAAGGCATACATCGAGCAGCAGGGCGGCAAGGTGGCCTCGGCCGTTAGCGGCAGCACGTCGTTCCTCATCAACAACGACGTCACCTCCTCCTCGGGCAAGAACAAGAAAGCCCAGCAACTGGGCATACCCATCATCTCCGAGGATGTGTTCCTGGAGCGGTTTGGAGGTTAAGGAAGTTAAAGGAGTTTGAGAAGTTAAGACGCATGAATATCTTCATGATGATACTCCGTGCAGCACGGCCAAGCCGCATCAACGACATGCAGGCCGTCGCCAAACCCTTCTGGATACCCAAAGGCTACGAAGGCCTGACCTTCTTCGGACACATCATCACCCATAACCTGCAGGATGCCGAGGACTTCAACCGCGGCTTCAACGCCATCAAGAACCACGAGATGATACACCTCTACCAGGCCCGTGCCTGTCATGACTCGTGGTTTCGCTTCTACTGGCGATACCTGCGCTATTGGCTTCAGGCCTCCCGATACCGCCGTCGGTTGAGGAATGCTGGCTACCTGCTGAATCCTTTCGAACTGGAAGCATATCGGTACATGCACGACCTCGACTATCTGAAAGACAAGCCCAACGGCACCGACGGCTGGCGCAAATACGCTCAGATGTCGCTGGAAGAGCGCCTCCAACACTATCGCCGACAATAAACACAAATAAACACCAAAAACTTTGGTCACCTTAAAAATAATTCTTAACTTTGCAATCTGAAAGTACTAACTCATCATAACACTACTATGAATTATTACAGTACCAATGGTAAAGCTCCCATTGCCGACCTTGAGAAGGCAGTAGTGAAAGGATTGGCAGAGGACCGTGGTCTCTACATGCCAGAGAACATCTACAAGTTACCACAAGTATTCTTCAACGACATCGACAAGATGAAGTTCCAGGACATTGCCTACAACGTGGCCAGCAACTTCTTCGGCGACGACGTGGACGGGGATGCCCTGCAAGATATTGTCTATGACACGCTGTCGTTCGACTGTCCCGTAGTGAAGGTCTGCGACAACATCTATGCGCTGGAACTGTTCCACGGACCGACGCTGGCCTTCAAGGACGTAGGTGCTCGTTTCATGGCACGCCTGCTACAGTATTTCCTGCGCCAGAGCGGTTCCGCTTGTGGCTGTGGTACAGCTACGAACTCGACGGTGAACGTCCTCGTGGCCACCAGCGGCGATACGGGAAGTGCCGTGGCCAACGGTTTCTTGGGTGTGGAAGGCATACACGTCTATGTGCTCTATCCCAAGGGCAAGGTGAGCCCCATTCAGGAGTGCCAGTTTACGACCCTCGGCAAGAACATCACTGCTATCGAGGTTGACGGCGTCTTCGACGACTGCCAGGCACTGGTGAAGTCGGCATTCATGGACGAAGAACTCAATAAGCACATGCGGCTCACATCGGCCAACAGCATCAACGTCGCCCGCTTCCTGCCGCAGGCCTTCTACTACTTCAACGCCTATGCAAGGATGAAAGCACTCGGCAAAGCCGGCGAACTGGTGATGTGCGTGCCCAGCGGCAACTTCGGCAACATCTGCTCGGCACTCTTCGGACACGAGATGGGACTGCCCATCAAGCGCTTCATCGCTGCCAACAATGCCAACGACGTGTTCTACCAGTACCTGCAGACCGGACGCTATACGCCCAAGGCCAGCATTCAGACGCTGGCCAACGCGATGGACGTCGGCGACCCGTCCAACTTCGCCCGCATCATCAACCTCTACAGCCAGAACAACCAGTTCACACCGGAGGCCACCCATCACCGCATCGCCAACCTCATCAGCGGTGCCACCTATAGCGATGAGCAGATTGCCGAGACCATGCGCCAATGCTACAAGGAGACGGGCTACATCCTCGACCCGCACGGTGCCTGCGGCTACCAGGCGCTGAAGGACGGACTGAAGGAGGGCGAGGTCGGCGTATTCTGCGAGACGGCACATCCCGCCAAATTCAAGGAGAAGGTGGACGGAATCCTCGGCATCGACATCGAGATTCCCGCCCGTCTGCGTGCCTTCATGGAAGGTCAGAAGCAGAGCGTTGCCATGACCAAGGACTTTGCTGACTTCAAGGCCTATCTGATGCAGCAGTAATCAAAAACATCAAATTTCAAACATCAAACGTCAAATCTCAGAATCCTTCTGCAAACGTTAACGTGATTAATTACGAGAAAAAGATACGATGTTATGAAATAATTCACTAACTTTGCACCACGAAACAAACAAACTATTTAAATAAAATATCATTATGTTGAAACCGTTAAACAAAAATTTCGCTCCGAAGAGCGTGATGCCTGAAAAAGTGATTCAGTTCGGTGAGGGTAACTTCCTCCGTGCTTTCGTTGATTGGATTATCTGGAACATGGATCAGAAAACCAACTTCAATGGTAGCGTTGTCGTTGTACAGCCCATCGAACGCGGTATGGTAGAATGGCTCAATGGTCAGGACTGCCTGTATCATGTCAACCTGCAGGGCCGCGAGAACGGCAAGCCCGTCAACTCGCTGGAGCGCATCGACGTCATCAGCCGTGCACTGAACCCCTACTCTCAGAACGATGCCTTCATGGCACTGGCCGACCAGCCCGAGATTCGCTTCGTCATCTCGAACACCACCGAGGCCGGTATCGCCTTCGACCCCGCCTGCAAGCTGGAGGACAAGCCCGCCAGCTCGTATCCCGGCAAACTGGTGCAGCTGCTGTACCGCCGCTGGCAGACCTTCAACGGCGACCCCACGAAGGGACTCATCATCTTCCCCTGCGAGCTGATCTTCCTCAATGGCCACGTGCTGAAGGATTGCATCAATAAGTACATCGAACTGTGGCAGCTGCCCGCTGACTTCAAGAAGTGGTTCGACGAGTGCTGCGGCGTCTATGCTACCCTCGTGGACCGCATCGTCCCGGGATTCCCCCGCAAGGAGATTGCCCAGATTCAGGAGAAGATAGGCTATCGCGACAACCTCGTCGTACAGGCCGAGAACTTCCACCTGTGGGTCATCGAGGCTCCGAAGGAGATTGCCCAGGAGTTCCCCGCCGACAAGGCTGGCCTGCACGTGCTGTTCGTTCCCTCAGAGGAGCCCTACCACAAGCGTAAGGTGACCCTGCTCAACGGCCCGCACACCGTATTGAGTCCCGTTGCCTTCCTGAGCGGTGTCGACATCGTTCGTGATGCCTGCAACCACGAGGTCATCTCGAAGTATATCCACAAGGTGCAGTTCGACGAGCTGATGCAGACACTCGACCTGCCGATGGAGGAGCTGGAGAAGTTTGCCGGCGACGTGCTGGAGCGCTTCGACAACCCGTTCGTAGACCACCAGGTGACCAGCATCATGCTGAACTCGTTCCCGAAGTTCCAGGCTCGCGACCTGCCCGGCGTGAAGACCTATCTGGAGCGCAAGGGCGAGCTGCCCAAGGGTCTTGTCTTCGGTCTGGCTGCCATCATCACCTACTACAAGGGTGGCAAGCGCGCCGACGGTGCAGAAATCATCCCCAACGACGACGAGAAGATCATGGCGCTGCTGAAGGAGCTGTGGGCTACCGGCGACACACAGAAGGTGACTGACGGCGTGCTGGGTGCCGAGTTCATCTGGCAGGAAGACCTCAACAAGGTTGCCGGCCTGAACCAGATGGTCAAGCTCTTCCTCGACCTGATTCAGGAGAAGGGCATGCTCGAGGCTGTCAAGACCATCCTCTAAAAAAGAGTACACATTATTTATTATTAAGAATTAGCAGGGCGTATGACATCCATACGCTCTGCTTTTGTTTCATTTTCGTTGTTTCCCGTTACAACTACGCAAAATAATCTTAAAAACCTCGGTAATAACGAAATTTATTTGTATATTTGCAGAATTATTTGCAAAATAACTAATTTCATACATTAACTATACATTTTATTTTAAGATTATGAATGACAACAGAATCATGAACATGGCAGCGGACAACATCCGTATCCTGGCTGCTTCGATGGTTGAAAAGGCTAAGTCGGGGCACCCCGGCGGCGCCATGGGCGGTGCTGACTTCATCAACACGCTGTACTCTGAATTTTTGGTTTATGACCCCGAAAATCCCACATGGGAGGGTCGCGACCGTTTCTTCCTCGATCCTGGCCACATGGCTCCGATGCTCTACAGCCAGCTCTGCCTTATCGGCAAGTACACGCTGGAGGACCTGAAGAACCTGCGTCAGTGGGGTTCGGTGACTCCCGGTCACCCCGAGCGCGAGATTGAGCGCGGCATTGAGAACACTTCTGGTCCCCTCGGACAGGGTCATACCTTCGCCGTGGGTGCTGCTATCGCCGCTAAGTTCCTGAAGGCTCGTCTGGGCGACGTGATGGGTCAGACCATCTACGCATACATCTCTGACGGTGGCGTACAGGAGGAAATTTCGCAGGGTGCAGGCCGTATTGCCGGTAACCTGGGCCTCGACAACCTCATCATGTTCTATGACGCCAACGATATCCAGCTGTCAACCAAGACCGAAGTAGTGACCTGCGAGGACACCGCCAAGAAGTATGAGGCTTGGGGCTGGTATGTACAGAAGATCGACGGTAACGACGTTGACCAGATCCGTGAGGCCATCAAGAATGCCCAGAAGGAGACAGAGCGTCCCAGCCTGATTATCGGTCATTGCATCATGGGTAAGGGTGCCCGCAAGGCTGACAACAGCAGCTACGAGAGCAACTGCGCTACTCACGGTGCTCCCCTCGGTGGCGACGCTTACATCAACACCATGAAGAACCTGGGTGCTGACCCCGAGAATCCGTTCCAGATCTTCCCCGAAGTACAGGAGCTGTATGCTAAGCGTGCCGAGGAGCTGAAGAAGATCGTTGCTGAGCGCTATGCTGCCAAGGCTGAATGGGCTAAGGCTAATCCCGAGAAGGCCGAGCTGTTGAAGGAGTGGTTCAGCGGCAAGGCTCCTAAGATTGACTGGAGCAAGGTGGAGCAGAAGGCTGGCAGCGCTACCCGTAGCGCATCGGCTGCCGTTCTCGGCGTACTGGCAGAGCAGGTGCCCAACATGATCTGTGCTTCTGCCGACCTGTCTAACTCAGACAATACCAACGGCTTCCTCAAGAAGACCAAGGATTTGGTTCGCGGCGACTTCAGCGGTGCCTTCTTCCAGGCTGGTGTGGCCGAGCTCACCATGGCTTGCTGCTGCATCGGTATGGCGCTGCACGGTGGTGTCATCCCCGCTTGCGGTACCTTCTTCGTATTCTCTGACCACATGAAGCCCGCCGTCCGTATGGCTGCCCTCATGGAGCTGCCCGTGAAGTTCATCTGGACACACGACGCCTTCCGCGTTGGTGAGGACGGTCCTACCCACGAGCCCGTTGAGCAGGAGGCACAGATCCGCCTGATGGAGAAGCTGAAGAACCACCACGGCAAGAACTCCGTACTCGTGGTTCGTCCTGCCGATGCCGAGGAGACCACCGTCTGCTGGCGCATGGCTATGGAGAACGTCGATACTCCTACCGCACTCATCTTCTCGCGTCAGAACATCGAGATGCTGCCCGAGGGCAACGACTACAGCCAGGCTACCAAGGGTGCTTACGTTGTTGCCGGCTCTGACGAGGACTACGATGTCATCCTGCTGGCTTCCGGTTCTGAGGTTTCTACCCTCGAAGCTGGTGCCAAACTGCTGGCTGCCGACGGCATCAAGACGCGCGTCGTCAGCGTTCCTTCCGAGGGACTGTTCCGCAGCCAGCCAAAGGAGTACCAGCAGGCTGTCCTGCCCGCAGGCAAGAAGAAGTTCGGTCTGACCGCTGGTCTGCCCGTCAACCTCGAAGGTCTGGTAGGTGCCGACGGTTGCGTATGGGGTCTGGAGAGCTTCGGTTTCTCTGCTCCTTACAAAGTGCTCGACGAGAAGCTGGGCTTCACTGGCCAGAATGTCTACGAGCAGGTTAAGAAGCTCCTTGCTTAATTGATAATTGATCATTAACAATATGGAAGTAAAGACAGTTGGTGTAGCCTGTGACCACGCAGGCTACCCATTAAAGAAGTTCGTACTCGAATATCTCGAAGAGAAGGGCTACCCCTATAAGGACTATGGTACGTGGAGCGATGCTTCTGTCGACTATCCTGACTTCGGTCACGCATTAGCCGAGGGCATCGAGAGCGGCGAGGTCTATCCTGGCGTTGCCATCTGCGGCTCTGGCGAGGGTATCAGCATGACGCTGAACAAGCACCAGCAGGTGCGTGCCGGACTGTGCTGGATTCCCGAGATTGCCCATCTCATCCGTCAGCATAACGATGCCAATGTGCTCGTCATGCCCGGTCGTTTCATCGACAACAACATGGCTCGCAAGATTATGGACGAGTTCTTCACAGCTACCTTCGAAGGTGGCCGTCACCAGAAGCGCGTCGACAAAATCCCCGTCCAGAAATAACCCATCGATTGTTATATCATCAAAAAAATAATCCGCAATCATTTGGTTGTGGATTATTTTTTGTACCTTTGCACCCCGTTATGAAAAGATTGTTTTTATTCATAGGTATTTTATGGACCGCCTTAGGCATGCTGGCGATTGAGAAAGAAAATCCCAATGCCCAGCAGGCACGCCGCATGTTCATGGAGACCTTCAACATGATCTACGGCCAGAAAGGCTCGCAGTTGCACTATAAAGTCAATATCATCGGCATTTACAAAACGGAGGGTACGATATGGACAAAGGGTAAAAAGAGTAAGTTTATCGACGAAAGGTATATTGCTTGGAATGACGATGTTACATACTATCGGTTAGAGCGAAAGAAGAACCGTGTCGTCGTCTATAGTGCGGACTCTGACGAACGTGACAAGTACGCCACCAAGTTCAAGTTTGTGCCCGACAACTACACGTACAGCATCAAGGACTCCAAGGAGGGGTACTACATCACGCTCAAAGCCAAGAAGGGCGTCAAGGGTATCAAGGAGGCCCGCTGTCTGCTTGACAAAAAGACGCGCTACCCCATCAGCGTCCGCATCAAGGTGGGCATCTTCCACACCACCATCAAGATCAGCGACGTCAAGGTGGGTGGCATCAGCGACGACTTCTTCACCTTCCCCAAGGAGCAGTATCCCCCTACCCGCTTCGAGTACGAGGACCACAGGTAATCAGCCTACATTCGCATATCTGTAAATCTCAAAAGACCCGCCATCGCTCTGGCAGTATCTGCGAAGCAATGTCTGGATATACTCAGCATTCTCGCGCACTTTCTGCTCGTTACCGTCATAGCCGTTGATGAGCACCACCAGATGCCGCGTGTCAAGGGTCATCTTGGTACGTTCATGGTCGCTGGTGGGCGTACCGACACCGCCTTCAGCATCACGGTATACGGGCAGGCCGTGGATGTTGATCAGGCCGCGACCAATTCCCTCGTATGGCTCATCCTCAAGCCCTATACCCAATGTCAGCGTGTCCCCAACAAACTTGTCTGCATCAAAACCGCCAATGCTATAGCCAAAAGCGATGGAGGCAAGGTTCACAAGGTCCACCAGCGTGTCTCGCTGATACAACTCCTTGCCCTGCAGTGCCCTTCGTATCAGTGCCTCAGAAGCAGGACGATAACGCGACGGGTCTTTGCCGCAAGCCTTGTAAACCCGCCTCGTAGCTGCTATGCTCGTCATTTCCTTCAGCGACTCAGTAGTCAGTTCCTGTCGATACCGGTTGCATAGCGTCTCTATCTCATGCCACAGTTCCTGATGATAGCATGTGTTGACGACTTGTGCCTCCACACATGCTCCAACGAACTCAGGACATACTTGCTCTATTTCTTGTGATACGATAACCTTCATCTTCCTTCATTCAACTTTTTGTCAAAACCTGGCGCAAAGGTAGTCATTATTCACCAAAAACAAGTCAATTTGCAACATAGTTTAAGATTCAAACCTCAAAAAGAAGAGAAAAAAACGACCTGCAAGATGGCAAACCGGCAGCACGTCGACAACAACCCCGTCCGCTCCCTCGTCTCTGCCTTCCGCTACCTCGTCAGCAGGCCCATATATTCCTCATACGTTATATGGCGCCCGCCCATCCCCTTGAATAGCGGCGTCTCAAACTGGCAGTCTATGAAGCGTCCACCGTCCCTCACCATCGCCCTCGCCAGGTGAATCAAGGCCAGCTTCGAAGCATTCGCAACCAGCGAAAACATACTCTCGCCGAAAAAGGCATGGCGCAGCGTCACCTCATACTTTTGCTGCTTCAACAGCTGCCGCATCGAATGACTGATATGAATCTCTTGGGGAAAGATGACATAGCGGTCCAGCGGACAATACCAATGAGGCTCGCGCTCCATGTGGAAGGCATACCAAGGGAAGAAGCCATTGCTATAGGCCAGCACCAGACGTTCCACTGACAGATCGCCGCCGATGGCCACCAGTCCGTCGTCCTCACCCCAGCGTGGATTGGGAAACCACAACTCGTCATCCAATTGCCAGACAGACATTCTAATTGATTATTGTTAATTGGCAATTGACAATGCCAACAGTGATGCTGCCACCGTGCTTCAGGTTTCCAAACAGTATCTCGCGCATCAGCAGCGGCTTCAGTTGCTGGGCGATGACACGATCCATTTCGCGGGCACCATACTCTGCCGTAAAGCCTTCCTTCAGCAGATGGTCGAAGGCCTCCGCCGTGAGTGTCATCTTCACCTGCTTGGCATCCAGTTTCACTTCCAGTTCACGCAGTTTCTTCTTCAGGATGAGCGTGGCCATCTGCTTATCCATATCGTGGAACACAACGGCACCCGACAAACGGTTCAGGAACTCTGGCTTGAAGATCTTCTTCACCTGCTTCATCATCGACTCGCCACGACTGACACTGCTGTTAAAACCAATGCTCTGCGAAGCAAACTGCGCTCCGGCATTCGAGGTCATAATCAGCACCACATTGCGGAAGTCGGCCTTGCGACCCTTATTGTCCGTCAAGCGGGCATAGTCCATCACCTGTAGCAGGATGTTGTAGATGTCCTGATGCGCCTTTTCTATCTCGTCGAGCAGCAGTACGGCATTAGGCGTCTTGCGGATGGCATCAGTCAGCAGGCCCCCATCCTCATAACCCACATAACCCGCAGGCGAGCCAATCAGCTTGGCAACGGTATGCTTTTCCGTATATTCGCTCATGTCGAAGCGTATCAGTTCTATACCCAGTTCCTTGGCCAGCACCCGTGCCACCTCCGTCTTACCCACACCCGTAGGACCCACAAAGAGCAGCGAGGCCAGTGGCTTGTTGTCGTCCAGCAGTCCTGCACGAGACATCTGGACCGATTCCACCACCTGACGGATGGCTTCGTCCTGACCATATATCTGTGACAGCATCCTCGGTGCCAGGCTCTCCAGCCGTTGATAGTCATCGTCCTCAGCAACAGCCAAAGCATCCACCTTGCAGGTCTTCGCCAGCACGTCGGCAATGTCAGCCTTAGCAATCATTTTCCTATTTCCATTATCCGTTATCAATTCACATGCCGCTCCCGCCTCATCTATCAAGTCGATAGCTTTGTCAGGCAAGAATCGGTCGTTCACATGCTTCGCACTCGCCTCAACGGCAAAGTCAATAGCCTCGTCGGCATATCTCACGTTGTGGAACTCTTCATACCTCGGCTGCAACTGCTGCAAAATATGTTTCGCTTCGTCAACAGAAGGTTCGGGGATGTCAATCTGCTGGAAGCGTCGTATCATGCCCTTTGAACGAGCGAAGTGACGATTGTATTCCTCGTAGGTCGTAGAGCCGATGAATCGGATATTGCCCGATTCCAGATAGGGCTTCAGCATGTTCGACGCATCCATCGCTCCCTCGCCCGTAGCACCTGCCCCAACAAGGGTATGTATCTCGTCGATATAGACAATGTTATTGCCACTCTCCTCCTGCACACCGTCCATAATCATCTTGATGCGGTTCTCGAAGTCACCACGATACTGTGTGCCAGCCAACAGCGTACCCATGTCGAGCTGGTAGATTCGGCTACCCTTCAGTCGCTCAGGTACCCTACCCTCCTCAATCATTCTGACCAGTCCCCAGACGAGAGCCGTCTTACCCACGCCCGGTTCACCCACATGCAAGGGATTGTTTTTGTCACAGCGGCACAGCACTTGAATGGTCCTTTGCAGCTCCTGTTCTCGTCCTATCAGCGGGTTCTGCTTTTTGTAGAGGTCGTTCATACAAGTGACGAGACGTTTCCAAGCTGCATCTGGCTTTCGTTCATCCGTATCTGCTTCCAACTTGTCGTCAAACTCATAGGCACCAATGAGCTGACTCAAGAAATCGCTCTCTTGGTCTGCCAATGCATCCTTCAGCAGATAGCATGCCCACGACTCCTCCAAATGCAGGATACCCATCACCAAATGGGGAATATCCAACGATTTGGCGCTACTGTTGACCACCTGCTGACAGGCATAGTCTATCACCTGTCCAAGTTGAGCCGACACCTCTGGTTCATATTTTTGACCTTCTGGTACTGTTTCCCATTCTATCATTTGTCGGAACAAACTGTCAGACAGTTTGTCTGGCCTGAAGTAATCGCTGAGCGTATGTACAAATACCTCATCGCGCATCATGGCCAGTAGCAGATGTTCGGGCGTAACAAACTCGTTCCTGTATTGCTGACAGTACTCCCAAGTTATGTGCATGATTCTCGCTGCACGTTCTGTCTGTTTTATCTCTGCCATAGCGTTCTATTCTTCATTCTCTGGTTGATGTTTCATATCGAGCTTGCTCACACTCAGAAAAGTCCAAGCAAGCTTGACTTTTCTCTCTTTTAATCGCAACCTTCAACAGTTAATCGCAGTGGATAACCTTGTTCTCGCGCCATGTTGGTTGCTTTGCGGGCCTTCGACACAGCAATGTCGTAGCTGTAGATGCCCACCACGGCCTTGTCCGAGTGGTGTACTTGCAGCATCAGTGTCTTTGCTTCCGCCTCGCTCTTCAAGAATACCTGTACCAGTATCATTACCACAAACTCCATCGTCGTGAAGTCATCATTGTAGATAATAACCTTATATCGTCTCGGCTCGCGGATATCTGTCTTTTGACGCTCTCTAAGTTGTGACTGTTTCTTTGCCATACCTAACAACTACTGCTAATTCTTGGTGCAAATTTAGCGATAATTCCGAAATTATCACTCTCTTCATCGATAGTTTTAAATGATTTTAGGTATTAGGCGTATGATTGGCAGAATTGAATCAACGATTGTTAATTCTTAAAACAAATTAATCGTTAATTCCGTAATTATATTTATCTTTGCATTTGTAACAAATGAATGATGATATAAAATGGCATGGAAACGAAAATATCGCTGTAAAGTCTGTGGTTATGAGGCAGATGTGTACGAAGGACGTGGGCTGTTCCGTCAACAGATTACCTCCATGTTATGCCCTGACTGCAAGACCGTCCAGAACATTGTGGTGGGTGGTATCATTGCTGATGTGGCCCCTTCTTATAGAAGCGAGGTTGGCCGACTATGCCTGCAATGCGGCAGCGACAACATCCGCCTATGGGACGGTAAGACCTGTCCCAAGTGTCAGGGTGAAATGGAAGACACAGGTGAAAAGGAGTTTTGGACTTAAGCAAATCACTAACTCGGATTATACATTTCCTAAATATACATGCTTGATGCCTTCTTCCTCAGCTATTTGCTTGGCCTCCTTTAAAGTTTGAATGGGAGTAGGAGGAATGTCCACCATCTTATATCTTGGGAAGAAACGGCTGAAGTGCAGGGGATTGTCGGCAAGACCATTGTCGGTTATCCAACGGCACATCTGGCGAATCATCGTCATGTCATCATTCACGTCAGGGATGACGAGGTTCGTCAGTTCAATCCATACGCCTGCTTTCTGCATGGACAGGATAGTGTCGAGGACTGGTTGTAAGTGGCCACCGCTGACTTTATAATAGATATCATCACTAAACGACTTTAGGTCGATGTTGGCAGCATCAAGATACGGTAGCAGGTCTGACAATGGATCTTGACACACATAGCCTGCTGTCACGAGGATATTCCAGAGACCTTTTGCGTGAGCCAAACGAGCCGTGTCCACAATATACTCCAAATACGTCAACGGCTCCGTATAGGTGTAGGCGATACCTGGGCAGTGGTGCTCCAAGCATAGTTCTACTAGCTGTGATGGGGAAAGATTATAATGAACTACTTCCGATGGCGACACCTGCGAAATCTCATGATTCTGACAGTTCAAGCAGCGGAAATTACAGCCCGTACAGGATATCGACAGGCACGTGGTGCCGGGATGGAAGTGGTAGAGCGGCTTCTTCTCAATGGGGTCTATGGCCAACGAACAAGGCCTGCCGTATACCTCGCTGACAAGCATGCCATCCACATTCCTTCGACTCCGGCAGATACCCGTCTTACCGTTGGCAATATGGCAATGATGCGGACAGAGTTGACACACTACCCTTCCCTCACCTAACCGCTGATAATACCTACACTCCATTGCCTTAAGCACAAATTACATGAATTATTAGAACACAATGGCCTCGTAAACATACAGCTCCGCACTCTTCCAGCCATCCCATCCGATGCCAGCCTTGTCACGGGCGCAATGGCTGACGAACTCCTCTTTCGTCCAGTTTACCTCGTCGGCAACCTGAGGCAGGAACGTACCACTACGGAACCCCTTACGGATATAGATGCCGTGACGATGCAACTCAAACTCGTCCAGGCTCTCGATACGTCGCATTGGTGTAAGTACAGAAATCTCGATATCAATATCATCCAGCTCGTCCCTGGTCACAGGCATGAACCGAGGGTCCTCAAAGGCGGCGAAACGAGACATCTCTGCCACTATTTCGTGCAATGGCACGTCTTCGCCAAAGTGGCCAATGCATCCACGCAGGCGACCTTGCTTGTGCAGCGACACGAATGCACCGCACTTCCGATTCAGCGTTGCGGACAGCGACGTTTGCTCCGCTATTCGTTTCCCGTCCAATGAGTCCCTGATGCTCGTCAGCGCAATCTCCTTCAGCATCCGCTTCTCCTCCTCATTCAGTGCGAATTCTGATTTCCTAAGTACCGCAAACGCATGATACCCCACCACCCTGCTATGGTCGTGATGATCGATGTCCCCTGAGTTCTGATATAGCAGATGCTTCACGTCGTAGCCGCCATCCTGCATCATCATCAGCAGCGTACCAATGGCCAACTCGCCACAAGCACTCGTAGCCAGATTCCTCACACCACTTCTGGCGTTTTCCTCCAGAACGGCAATAAACCGCGCTACGTCGCCACTCTCTACAGCCTTGCCTGTCCGGGCGTCCACCTCGCAGGCATCCTCATACGTCGGATAGTGCGAGAAGTCGCTACTGATAACAAACAGATTATCCTCCGTCAGATATGGTTTCAACATATTCGCTATCCGCTGCAACTTGCGGAAATCGTTTGTCGATATGATAATCGGTACAATCGGCGGAACTTCTTTTAGACGTCTCTGTAGGAACGGCAACTGTACCTCCAGACAATGCTCTCTGTCGTGTGCCTTGGGTTGATAAGAAAACACATGGTCCGTCTCTATCAGCTTCTGGGCTGTTTCGACATCCACCTTCACATGACCCAACGGCGTACTGTAATAGTTGTACTCCGTATTCACCGAAGCCCCATCAAGCCACTCATGATGGCTTGGCCCCAACAGGAATATCCTCTTGTACTGCACATCGTCGGGGATCGTCTGATACGCTGCTGCAGCCACATTGCCAGAGAAATAGTATCCCGCATGAGGTACTATCAACGCTGCCAAGTCCGCATATTGCCTATCCTTAGCATGCAGCGCCAAGAAGCTATCAACTTCCTCGCCCAGCTCCCTGGCATCACCCGTATAGAAGCGGTTCGCCTGGGTCGCAGGTCTTACCATCGGCTCCTTCGCCACATTTCCGTTAAATGTATTCATCATCTTTAATAAATTACCGAACACTATCGCCCCCCCCCAAAAAAATAATTCTATT